>Ga0233402_1000221_pt1 | contig 22192 bp, 20 predicted proteins | sample 54DmetaG_FD_182705 | JGI IMG/M metagenome (GOLD analysis project Ga0233402, IMG submission 182705) | Seawater microbial communities from Monterey Bay, California, United States - 54D | ecosystem: Environmental > Aquatic > Marine > Coastal | place: USA: California | collected 2016-11-11 | reverse complement strand
CTGAAACTGCTCATCGACTTGCTCAAATTTTTCGTGCTCTTTTTGAATTGAATCCAAAAGTATTTGCATCTACTGGTCTAGAATTCTCTAGCCATTTAGAATTCCCTCAAAACTGGGGTTTGGGCTCCTCCTCTACCCTAGTTAACAATTTAGCGCAATGGGCCAATGTAGATGCTTTTACATTGCTCGAAAACACCTTTGGTGGTAGTGGCTATGATATTGCTTGTGCGCAAAACGCCCAACCGATCGTATACCAACGCCAAAACAGTACACCGCTTATAAAAATTGTGGATTTTGATCCGCCGTTTAAAGATCAATTGTTTTTTGTACACCGCAACCAAAAACAAAACAGCCGTGAGGCCATCGCCCGCTACAACACCCTAAAAACAACACAAACACTCGATTTTTCTGCATTGAATGCCATTACAGAAGCACTTTTGGTGGCTACTACTTTAGAAGAATTTGAAGTACTCATAAGCAAACATGAAAACTTAGTGGGCGCACTTATCCAACACCCCCCATTAAAAACCACACATTTTGCAGACTACCCCGGAGCGATAAAAAGTTTAGGGGCTTGGGGTGGTGATTTCTTTTTGGCAACAAGAACCAATACGCAATATTTTATGGATAAGGGGTATAATACCATTGTACCTTATGGGGTGATGGTAGTTTAATATATTATCCTGTTAATATAAAAAATGCTAAAAAATGAGTTAATATGAGAAACTTATAATTACGGTTTCCCAGCGTTTTTTCATTAGTTGCCAAAGCAATAAAAACCATAAATACAAAATTAACTATAACAAGAATTAAAACTAAAACATCAACCGCTTTAAATAATTGTAAAGCGCCAACTCCGACACATAATGCCAATATGAATGCAGACAATTTTAAATATTTATTGGTATCCAAAAACAATAATTTTACTGGACTAAAGTAAAAGCTAACAAGAACCAAAAATATTAATGTAAAGAGAGTTGGTATGTGTTCTTTTTTGCTAAAGAAGATTAAAAAAATTGAAATGATTATTAGTGATAATTCAATAATCTGTAATAATGCTTTATTCTGTTTTATCATATTTAATTAGCTAGCAAAATGACAGTCATAGATACATTCTCCAGCCATCCAAGCAACCACTGGACCAGGTGCTAATACAAATTCTACCCATCCTCCCCACCAATCAAATTGATCTTCTATAGCATCCTCCATACAATCATCAAAACAACCCTCATTGTAATCACGTGAATTTTCCGACGTAGTTTTACTATTGAAAAATGTATAAACTCCGTATTTAATCCATTTAAATTGTTCAACCATGTTGTTCAAATATTCTTTATGGGCTAAACTACTAATTTTTGAATTAATAAATATTTGATAGTGACTTGATCTTTTAATAAAAGTCTGAAAATTATCGGACTGTAAATCATCAACTAGAAACTTCACAAAATACTTGTCAAATTCATTTGGATTTGAATAACCAAGTTCGTTATTGTAAACATCTGGGATATTTTTCTTATCTATTTTATTTGTAATTAAATTAAAAATACTTTCCTCATAATTTTTAAAATGATCTAACTCATTAATAATTGTTTTATTATTAAAGTTGTCAATAGAATTTTCATTAAAATTAGATAAATGTTCTTTAAGACTTTCAATTAACTCAGCTTGATTAATCTCTAAATCATTGTTAGGGTTTTTAGAACAAGAAAAATAAGTAAATATTAAAATGGTTAAAATTGGCAGGCGGACAAACTTTTTCATAAGTAAAAAATTTAAGTTGTTATATTAACCACTTTAATGGTTTTAAAAATAGATTTGAGGTGGCTGTTCAGCTTTTGAACAATTCAAATATAGAAAAAAATATAGTATATTATGTCTTTTTATGTTAAATTTTTGAATTATTCGTATAGATTAAGCTATATTATTCTATTGTTGTACCTTTGAGTGCTACTCAATTTAACAACCACAAACGCTGTGCCTACTTTTTAATTAACCAACATGCACAATCGTTCTAATGAAGATTTTTTGAAGGCCTTTGGGCTTAATTTATGTAACATCCGCAAGACCAAGGGCCTCAAGCAATACCATGTCGCAGACCGCTGTGGGATTCATAAAAACAACTATACCAACATAGAACGCGGCAAACGTAATATTACCATTGCCAAAGCAAAAGCTATAGCAACAGCTTTAGATGTTCCTTTAGCAAAGCTGTTTGAGTTTTAGAGCCTTTAAAATACATTTAAAAAAAGGCATAAAAAAAGGGACTGAAAAATCAGCCCCATTAAAATTCTAAATAAATGTATTTCTAGTAAAATACAGCTCTATTGTCTTCTATCTCTGCGGCATCTTTTAAAGCGTTATACAACTGTGTGTTTACAGCACTTTCTTTGGCTTGTCCAACTCTGTTGGCTGCAGCTTGATAGCTGGTCAGTGCTGTAGCATCTGTCCTTTTTGTGACTTGAACTGCATAAACCCCGGCACTCCCTTCTATCAATTCAGAAGTTTCACCCTCTTTTAATCCAAATGCTGTTCCAATGACCAATGGCTCACGACCCGCGCCAGAAAGGGTTGGGTTTTTCATGTTTACTGCAACTGCAGTTTTTACTGTTTGTCCTTCTGCAGCAGCGATATCTTCTAGAGTTGATGCAGTAATTCGATCTATAATGTATGCCGCTTTCTTCTCTTTTCTAACCTCAGGAAGTGCAGTAACCGATCCATCTTGAATAGACATGAGTCCTGCTTCATTTACACCTGTTAGCTTAACGACTACAAAACCTCCAGCGGTAGTACTGAAACTTTTAAAATCTCCTTCTTGAACACCATCTTCAAAAGCCCAGCGTACAATAGCGCGTTGTGCGCCAATACCAGGTATATTTTCTTCTAACTCCTTAACACTATTTACTGTACGAACGTTGTATTTGTTTTCCTCTGCTATTGATTTAAAATCAGCATCAGCCACTGCGATTTCAAATTTAGATTTGTTTTTAAAGACCTCGTCTATAGTTTCAACTGATGGTTCAATTTCTTGAGCTATAGTCGCTACTTTAAATGCATCTTGTTTTTGGCCTTGATCCAAAACTTCGATAACGTGATACCCAAAGTCGGTTCGTACGACCCCAAGACTTCCTTTTGGATTTTCAAAAGAATAGGCCTTAAATTCGGGTGCAAATCCGTCGGTATACGCAAATTCGATAACCCCTTCTTTTTCATTGCTTACTTTGTCTGAAGACAAAGACAATAAAGACTTGAATTTGGAACGACTTCTTCTTAATACTTTATAAATACTATCTGCCGTGGCTTTGGCTTGGGCATCAGTTTTGGTCACCGTCACATCGGCACGAGCACCGCCTACAAAGGGGATCAAAATATGTCTTACTTTAGTAGAATCAGCAATGTCTTTTTTTGCAACCATTTTAGTCAATTTATAAAAGTTGCCTTCTTTGTAAGGGCCATGTATATCCCCCACGTTTAGCTCAGTAATTTTGTCTGCTATTTCAGATGAAAAAGAAGATCTGAAAACGTAGGTATCATTGAATTTTTGCGCCGAATTTGCGTTCACAAAAGCCGCATGGTCTTTTGTGTTTTTGAATCCAACTACAGTTTCATTAGCTTTCGCTGCTTCGTTATATTCCTTCCGATCATCAATTAAAGTGTTTAAGTTATCTTGGATAGCCTGCTCATCAGCAAGAGAAGCCTCCTCTTTGAATTCAACGTATATTAAATCTCTTGAATCTTCAACTTCATATTTTTTAGGAAAGCGCTTCATGTACGCCTTTATTTCAGATTTTTTAACCTCAATTAAGCTATCAGGTACAGCTGAATACGGGATTTGCACATACTTAAGATCTACTTTGTTGTTTTCTAATTGGTAATCCAATTCGCCTTCTGTCAATGTTCCAATAATTCCTGCTTTCACCAAGTTAAAATACGTTTGTTGCACTCCAGAAACAGCAACATTTTGTTCAAAAGTTGTCCATGATTGGTAGTTGATTGGCGTCCCTCCTAATGTTGTAGTTTCAGGGGATATTGCCTTGAGGTTAGCAATAAATTCGTTCAGTTTGTCTTCATCAAAAAACCCTGCTTCGTTATTAAATTCTTCAAAAGAAGTAAGATTTTGTTTTAATAAGTCTCGCATATGATCCCGCTCAACAGATATTCCAACAGCATCGTATTGCGACTGCATTACTTTTGCACGGAGTTCACTTTCCCAAACACGATTCATCGCTTGGGTGTTGGTCATTGAACCTCCAGATTGTCTTTGTGCATTTTCAACTTTCGCCATAAAATCATCGCGTTCAATATCTTCACCGTTGACAACAGCAATTGCCGAATCGTTCGCAGAAGATGAACCAAGATTTTGATAAATATCCCCAATAATAAATGAGAACAATGCGAGTGCAATGATAATGATAAGAAAAATAGATCGTTGTCTTATTTTATTTAATACTGCCATGGTATTTTATTCTTAGATTTTGTAAAAATATAGTGGACGAAAATACCAATTTAATTTGAAATAATAAAAAGGAAATGGTTTTAATTGAAGGTGTTGAAATTATCTCAATCTTGAGGCTCTATTTTAAGAGCAATTAATTCAATTTTTGTATTGGAAACCTCTTGAATTGTAAAAAGGAAACGATCAATACTTATTTGCTGATTTTGTTCTGGAATTTCCTGAGTATGGTGAACAATTAGACCGCCTAAAGTTTCGTAATTTTCATGCTCTGGAAGCTGCAATTTATAGGTTTCGTTCAAGTAATCTACTTCCAAGCGTGCAGAAAATAAAAAATTAAGCTGATCCATTTGTTCTTCAATTAGAGCTACCGAATCATGCTCGTCCTCGATTTCACCGAATAATTCCTCGACAATATCTTCAACCGTAAGAATTCCAGAGGTTCCTCCATATTCATCTAAAACTACAGCTAAGCTTTTGTGTTTTTTAGTCAAAACATTTAAAATATCTTTAGCTAACATAGTTTCTGGAACAAATTCTATGGGCATTAGCATCGATTTGATGGTTTTTGGATTTTTGAATAAATCGAAAGCGTGTACATATCCTAAGATATCATCAATTGTGCTCTTGTACACAACAATTTTTGAATGACCTGTTTGGGTAAACAACTTGCTTAAATTTTCAATTGTATCATGGATTTCAATTGCTGTAAGCTCAGTCCGTGGCACCATTGCTTCACGGGCTTTGACTTCTGAAAATTCTAATGCATTTTGAAAAATGATGATTTCACTATCAACCTCATCATCGGCCTCAACAGATTGCATTTGCTCGCTTATGTAATTGCCGAGATCAACTTTAGTGAATGCCAACTGCACATCATCCCCTTTAGTTTTGAAAAATGTCTTTAATACAAAGTCGGATATCCAAATAACGAAATCTGAAAATAGAGAAAATAAGATATAAAACACGAAAGCAGGAAGCGCCAACAATTTCAATAGTGAATTGGCATAGATTTGAAAAAAAACTTTAGGTAAAAACTCAGCCGAAATCAAAATTACCAAGGTAGATATGATGGTTTGAGTCAGCAAACTAAGCTCATTAAACAGATAGTAAACAAGCGTAGAGTCTGTAGGTAAATGCTGAGAAAACCAAGCCACCAAAACATCCCCCATATACAAGCCATAAACTACCAAAGCGATATTATTTCCAATGAGCATTGTAGCAATAAATTTGGAAGGTTTTGCAGTAATTTTGGTTAACAAAAGTGAAAGAAAACCTCTTTGCTTTTTCTCAATTTCAATATGTATTTTATTGGAAGAAACAAACGCGATTTCCATTCCTGAAAAAAAGGCTGAAAAAATCAAGCTCAATACAATAATTAGGGTATCTAAGGACATGCTTATAACTTACCTCGATCTTTAAAGCGTTTTTGGTACTTGTTTCTGAAAAAGAAAATAAAGATGGCAAAAGCCACGAAAAATAAAGACATGTATGCACCATTTCTATTTGTACTCCATTTTGAAACCGCATCATAAGCAAATAGAACAGCAAAAATGATGTAAAAATATTTGAAATAGGATATAAGTTTCATTGGATATATTAAATTTTATAGTACATACTAAAGGTAAATATACATATTATTCCTCAATGTAGATGCGGCCAGTTACTTCTAATACTTGTGCATTTGTGAAATCTTGATTGGCATCAAAGCCATTGCCGTTAGTGAGGTAGTCTTTTGTCCTAAATTTGACTGGAAAATCAGTAAATAACCATTCCTTTTTTTGGTCGTAATAGAGCTGGTCCGTAAATAGCGTATCATTGGTTGCTGTTGTTAGCACCACATTTCCTCTCAGATCGATTAAATCTGTATTATTGTAAATGACTGCACTATTGGCTATAACTACACTCTCTTGATTTGAGTCATCTAAAAGTGTAAGATCAATCCCATCTGGAAATTGATAGTACGGGAATTTTCTGTTTGAAAAATTAATCATTTTTGGACTTTCTAATATGGAAGTCAGTCGACCCGAATCGGTATGCCTGGTATTGATGTTTTCCGCAATAGAAACGGGCAAATAAGAAACTTTAGATTTATTTTGAATTTTATTTAAACGTTTTTCACATGAAAAAAGCACCACTCCCAGTACTAGGATTACAGTGCTTTTGATTATGTTTTTAAAGAAATTCAAATTACAAACTTGGTACTGTAACATTGCGTTGAATCCAACAGCCAATATTAATCACTTGACCCGCTCGCCCCGATGAGAATATTTCGCTCTTTTGTGGGGCCTTGGCCTTGTAGTTAGCAATAGACTTAGCTGCATTTTTCTTCATGTTTGGATCTACTCGAGCAGCTTTGGCAGCTTCATTTGCAGCTAACCAATATACAGCACGTTTAGAAAAATTATCGGTTCCACAATTGTTTGCACTTTTGGCATACATGGAGGAGATTGCTAAATATGCTTTTCCTAAACTCGGGTTGAATTTGAGGGATTTCATGTAATAGCTTCTAGCTTGACTGTACTGACCTTTTTTCTTGAAATTTGTGGCAATCTTGAACAATATTTTAGATTTGGCAAATTCATCCGTTTCGAGGGTTACCGCCTGGTTATAGTAATTCAAAGCCTCTGCAGACTGCCCAGCTTTTTCTTTTAAAATCCCTAGATAAAACGCAGTATCGGCATTTGGCTCAAGAGCATTTTTTTGTTCTACAATGCGTACAAACAAAGGATCATCATTACACCCTTTTGCATACATTCTGTTCATTGCGCGCTGCAACCATAAACCATCATTTTTGAAGATTTCAAAATCTCTTGTGTACAATGGAATTAGATTTTCACAATTTGCACGTGTTCCAAGTTTGGTATCTATACTGGATGAAATTTGATTGTATGCCTTTAGGTAACTGTTGTAAGATTTTAACTTAGAAGCTTCAGATCTAGAAAGGTCCTTAGATTCACCGTCCTCATCTAAAAATGCGTTACGCTTATTCGTGTAATTTTTAACCTCATTTTCAACCTTTTCACTAATTTCATCGTACATGTTAAACAGCTCCTGTGCCGGTATATTTTTGGCATCATACATATCTACAACTAAAGAAAAATAGGTGTATAAACTTTTTGGGTTTGTAAATGTTTTTGCATCTGCTTTGTAAGCTTGATTAAAAGATGCAAACAACTCATCTTTAGTAAGTCCTAACTCCTTCCGATTATCGTATTGTAATTGACATGCTTTGGCCATGTATGTCCCCTTAGGAGTTACAGAAGGAAAAAAGGTTGCGCGTTCCTCCCAGAGTTTAATCATATCATTGATAAAGGCAGTCTTTTCGGCAGCAGTAGTATTTTTTATTTTATATTTCAAAATGCGTTCCCCGTAAACAAAAATGGCTTTGTTGAAACGTGGGTTTCTCTGACGAAGCTCCATCCATGGTACATATGCAGAATCATAGTTTTTTGCCTTTACATATTCACTAAAAATAGATAAGGATTGTAAATCTTGCTCATTTTGAGCAAGAACAGGCGAAAAGGCCAAATTTAAAAACGCCAAAAAAAGTGTAAGTTTAAATTTCATCTTAAGATTTGTTATGTATGTTATTATATTTTTAATTAAATTTTCTTTTTTCAAACCATCGGTCATTGAGCGAAAGACTTAAACTAACATTAAAAAAGTTTTCTTGCACCAAATTTGATGATGTGGTTCCACGCTGACCAATTTCAAACCCAATATTTGCATTTGAAAATAAGCGCCCCACTGGTACACCTACTCCAAAAGATATGCCAAGTTCGTCAATAGATTCATTATTAACCACTAGACCAGTTTGTTCTAAGCGCAATCCAGCTCTGTAAACTACACGCTTAAAGTAGCTGCTAAAAGAATCGTATTTAGGAATAAAAAAACCACCAATTGAAATTGATGACGCATCTTCAAAAGAAGCATTATCAATAGATATAAAATTACTGGAGAACTCTGAAGTATTAAGAAGGGTATAATCTATTCCTGCAAACCATTTCCTTGGACGTCCAATGCCAATTCCGAAGGATGTTTTGGACGGAAGGGTTAAATTAGTATTTGCTAAATTAAGTGCTGCTAAGTCGACTTCAGAAGATGTAACCACAAATTCTTTGTCAGTTGAGTCAATTGAAATAGTAGCAAATTGGCTTGTGTTTTCAGAGCTTAGGTTGGCTAGAGGAGTATACGTAGCTGTTGCCATCAACTCTAAGTTATTAGAAATCCTTTTGGTAAAAGCGAGTCCAAAATTAAATGAAAAACCTCCTATATTCGAGCGATTTACTTCGCGGCTTTGGTATTGTAGTAATTGACCTTGGTCGTTGTAACCAAAAGCAATGTTTGTATTGCTGATGCTCCCAAAATTGTAATGTGCATCTACACCAATTTTTAGGTTATCGTGCAATTGATAACCAACTCCAAAAAAAACCTCATTGACACCACCTTCACCTCGATAACGATATTGAATTTGATCGTCAGTATTTCTGGATTGAAGTTTATAACCAACGGATGAAAAAGGAATCAGGCCAAAACCAAACCCAAACTTACCCATGGGCAGCACTAGAGCTAAGTAGTCCACTGATGAGTTTTCGGCTTTGTCTGTAGCCGTATTTGTTTTGAGTTTTATTGACGAAAAACTTGTTCCAATGGCATACTTAACGGGACGTGCTTCGTTGTTGTAGAACGATAAATTTTTACCTGCAAAAGAGGCCGGGTTTCTTAGATTGATGTGAATACTGTCTGTATAAACACTTAAGCCTCCCATCGATTGGTTTTCAACAGTACCCTTGAACTTTAGGCTACCTATACCATAAAATGAGTAGGGAGAACTAGTACCTTGTTGTGCTTGAGAAAATGCAGAACACGCAACAATTGCACAAATTATAAACTTTTTAAACATTAGTTTGATTTATATTCTAGTAAAAAATTAAGCCCTTCTAATAGAAAATTCGAGTTCGCAAATATGCTAATTTTAAATTGTTTACACAAGAAATTAGCATCTCCACCTGTTAAAATAACTGTTAATTCTGGATAATTTGATGAATATGATGAAATTACCCCATTTATTTCTTGGATTGTTCCATGTACCACACCACTGTGGATGGAAGATGCTGTACTGGTACCAATAAAGTGTTCAACAGAAGAGGGGTTTAATATTGGCAGATTTGCTGTATGTTCGTGAAGAGCTGTGTAGCGCATATTAAGCCCCGGAGCAATAGCACCTCCCAAATATTGAGCTTTAGCGTTAACAAAATCATAGGTGATACAAGTTCCAGCATCTATTATCAGTGTGTTGGTTTTTGGATATTGATCTATTGCTGCAGCAACAAGAGCTAGTCGATCAATTCCCAAGGATTCTGGAGTTTTGTATAAATTTTCAAATGGCATTGTTAAGTGTCGACCCAGGACCATTACCTCGCATTGTGTCGACAAATTGGCAATGAGGCCGTCAGGAATAGTTGCTACGGAAGCAACTAGGATTTTGCTTATTTCGCTGTTATTGTTTAGTAATTTTTTTGCAGAGAAAAGCAATTTTGAAGCGCTTGATCGCTCCAAAATCTTGAGTTTATTATGTTCAAAAATAGCAAGTTTTGCACTTGTATTTCCGATGTCAATTATTAAATTCATAACAATTATTAGACTGTAAATTTACAAAACCATTTTTTTAAAATTTTACTTTGGGAATATTAAAATTGCATTATATTTGCAATCGCTATATGTGGGGTACCTTAGCTCAGTTGGTAGAGCAACGGACTGAAAATCCGTGTGTCCCTGGTTCGATTCCTGGAGGTACCACGAAAACCCTACTTTAAGAGTAGGGTTTTTTGATTTTTTAGCAACTCAAATGAATAGGAGCCTTAAAAACTATTTGTTCCTAAGATTATAGCACATATCATCCACCATTCGTTTCAAGTCGAATTGAGGCTGCCAATCCCAGTCGTTCCTCGCACTACTATCATCTATGCTCTCTGGCCAGCTTTCAGCAATTTCTTGACGGAAGTCAGGAGTGTACTTTATTTCAAAATTTGGAAATAATGGTAAAAGAGATTCATATAAAGTTTTGGGAGTAAAACTCAATGCGCCTAGATTATAGGACGATCGAACTTTAATTTTCTTTGAATCGGTTTCCATAAGTTCAATTACAGCCCTTATGGCATCATCCATATACATCATTGGTAATGCAGTATTCTCTGCTAAAAAACATTCAAATGGCTGATGAGCTACTGCCTTGTGAAAAATATCAACGGCATAATCCGTCGTTCCTCCCCCAGGACTTGATTGCCAACCGATTAAACCAGGAAAACGCAAACTCCGCACGTCGATTCCATATTTTTTGTTGTAATAGGCACACCAACGCTCTCCAGAGAGCTTGGAAATTCCGTAGACGGTAGTAGGCTCCATAATTGTTAACTGAGGCACATTGATTTTTGGAGAAGATGGCCCAAAAACCGCAATACTTGAAGGCCAAAACACATACTTAATGAATCCGTCTTTAGCCAAATTAAGAACATTAAATAACGAAGACATATTTAAGTCCCAAGCCTTGCTTGGGTAGTTTTCGGCATTGGCACTTAACATTGCTGCCATCAAATAGACAGTGGACACATTGTACTTTTGGACAACGTTTTGAAGTGCATCATAACTCGTGGCATCTATTTGAACAAATAAACCCATTTGTGAGGATTCCTTTTTGGGTATCTTTATATCGCTAGCGATTACAGCAGATGCCCCGTATTTCTTGCGTAATTCAGTTGTCAGCACAGTTCCAATCTGACCAGAAGCTCCAAGTATAAGATGTGTAGAATTTTGTTGCATCTATTGATTTATTGTGCTTATAAATTGATTTTATTGTCGAACCGCCTAAAATTATTTCTAGTATAATACCTAATTTATTGCCATCTTTGTTAGACTATAATTTATTGTAAATACATGTGCTTACAACATACCAAATGTAATAATTTTTTTGTGATTGGGTTTTTGAGCCTTGCTACTCTATTGGGCTGTAAATCAAAAAAAAACGAACTTACTAATATTGAAGTAAGTGACGCGACATCGACGGTTATATCGGACAAAAAAGTAAATCCACAATCTACACCCACAATTGAAATTGACGATAGTGCTATGACCAAACTAGATCAATGGACCGCTTTTTTTGTGTTAGAAAAAGAACTTAAAAAGTTAGAAGAGAACAAATCCAATTCATTTCAGGGCAATAAAGATGAAATCGAAAATTACTTTGAAGAGTTAACTTTAAACACTCCTGAAGTTTTTGACACTAATGCCATTTGGGCACGATTTAAAGTTCTTGAGACAGAAGTATTTCTATACAATGAATATTATGGTTCAGAGGCTACACAAGAGCTTACAGCATCTGCTCGCGAGAAGGTTTTATTAGCATACCAAAACCTTGTAAGACAAATCAACAAAATACACGAAAAGGCCACTCAAACTATTTCTGAATAGTATTTAGACTATTTCTCTTAACAAATTTATGCTAGTTTTTTTCTTGTTCTAGTTTTTGATTTGTTATCGCTGTTTTGGCCAAAATAGCTAAATTAAACTCGGGAGCCATAGCCAAGGCTTCATCTAATAAGGCAATAGCTGAAGCGTGATTTAGTTCAGGATTTTCTCTAAATTTAGTGATCGCTTTCAAATATACAAAGCCTGCCTTTATAGGAACTTGATAAGGGGTTTGTGCCTCATAATAAGGCTTCATCATTTCAGCAGAACTATTCGCAATCCCATAAGTGATGTTTAGGCTTGCACCTGTTAAATCATTGGTTTGAATCTTTAAATCTGCTAGTTCGTATGCTAATCCAACGCTTGGTTTTCTTTTAAACAGGAGCTCATAATGTTCTAAAGCTCTTACTGGCTCGTTGAGCGATTTTAGACTAACCGCTTTTACCTCTACTGCCATATCAGTATCTGTTTCATCTTTTTGAATACCCAAGATATTTAGGGCTTGTATGTACTTACCTTCATTCATATACAACGCAGCCAAGGTATCTTGTCGCGCTACATTAGGTTCCAATACCAGTAAATGCGTCATCGCATTAATTACACCATCTACATCGCCTTGCTTTTGCATTTGAGCATAATACGCCTTGTAGTGATCCAATAAATTCTGTTGGTTTTGTGCATGATTGAATTGAATTGATAAGCCAAAGGCAGTCAATAGTAAAAAGTATTTGATTTTCATAAGTATTGAATTTAATGCGTCAAAAGTAATTTATTTTTTGAAATAAACCTTTAAAAAAAAAGCACCTCTACAGTAGGTGCTTTTTTAAGATTAACCAATTTAACTTTTAAAAAAATAGTTGTAAAAAATTACTTCTATAAATATACTAGGTGTTCAAGATTTTCACAATAGAGATGTAACAAACGGACAATTGATGTAATAAACGGTAATATTTTGTAATAACCGGGAAAATTAGTGAGTGAAAAGGGCTGAAAACGAGCATTTTAAACTCAAATTACATCCTTTTCAAGACGAAAAAATAGATTGTATTAATGTTTTTCAAGATCAATCACGCTTAACTAAAGCAAAAAAATCATTTTCAAGAGGCAAATATCCTTGGTCATAAACAAAATAATAGGTGTTCCCGGTTTTGGTGGTATAAATGCTCGTAAAATAATTGAAATCAAAACCCAATGCGATGAGCTGAGCTCTTGTTTTTTTTGTTTTTTGATGGGGATTCAATTGTTCCAAGATTCGCCAGTTTTTACGCAAGCGGTTATTGATGTTTCGCATTAAATTTTTTTGGTCTTTGTTCATGCGGTTATTGTAGGTATTGCGGCAGCCATCGCTGCAAAACTTCTTGTCGGTGCGGCCTATTATTTTTTCTCCACATTCTGGGCATTGTTTGGAACTCATAAGTACTTTTTTTGTAAAACTACAAAATATTCATTTACAAACGACAACAAACGATTACAAATGAAAGTAAACAACAAACACCCGACTAAGTAGTTTTTTGGGGGTTAAGTTTGTGGTGTCGAAAAGTTCGATTGCATAACTGTTAAACCATTAAAAAAATAATTATGAACACACTTAGAAACAAAGTACAGTTAATTGGTAACTTGGGTAACGACCCAGAAATTATCACTTTAGAAGGTGGTAAAAAACTTGCGAAATTCTCTTTGGCTACAAACGAGCATTACAAAGATAAAGACGGTCAGAAACAAACAAAAACAGACTGGCACAATGTGGTTGCGTGGAACAAAACTGCCGAGCTCATCGAGCAATATGTTTCCAAGGGTAAAGAGATTGCCATTGAAGGCAAGCTCAGTACACGAAGCTACGAGGATAAAGAGGGACAAAAGCGCTATACTACAGAAGTAATTGTCAATGAATTATTACTGCTGTAAGCTGACTTAATCACATACCAAACAAACCCACCTCGTGTGGGTTTTTTTAATTAATGATTTGATTATAAATATTTTAACTAAATTTGAGCATGCCATCTCTGTCTCCATCAACAGCAGTTTTGGGTGTTCGGAAAGCCAAACACCTACTAAGGCGAAGTTGTTTTCACTACAGCAAAACTACTTTGGACTTCTATTCTGGATTGACACCAGAACAAGCTTTAGATGAATTAGCACAAGAGCCTAATGTGTTTTGGGAACATCCATACGATTGGAAACCAGATAATAATACAGGAATTGTTGATGACTTTTGGTTGCACACCCCAAATACAGCTCCATCAGACTTCCCTAATGGCCAAGGCCGAAAGCGTGGTATTGTATATGGATGGTGGTGGTATAATAGCTTAAAGCAAAATAGTCTGAAGCACAAGTTGATATTTTTTCTACACACCACTTTTACAGTTTCCAAAGACAATGGAGTGGGTAAGTCCTCTTTTTTTTACGATTACTTACGTTTATTGGACTTTTATGCCTTTGGCAATTTAAAAACATTGGCAAAAAAAATCACCTTCGATAATGCAATGCTAAACTATTTGGACAATACCACCAATAATAAAAATAATCCCAATGAAAATTATGCGCGAGAATTTTTAGAGTTGTTTACAGTTCTTAAAGGACCACAAATTGATGAAGGAAATTACACAAATTATACAGAGGAGGATATTCAAAAAACCGCCAAAGTTTTTTCAGGGATTAAAATGAAACCGCTACGAGACACAATCGATCCCGATACGGGAATTCCTATGGGATATGTCAATACTTTTCAGCACGATAGCAATCCAAAAACCTTTTCTAGTGCCTTTGGCAATACCACTATTGCAGGTGGGAGTTCAGAAAGTGAAGTGCATATGGAATTGGAAAATTATGTTGATATGGTCTTTGCTCAACCTGAAACAGCCAAAGCCTATTGCAGAAAGCTGTATCGTTTTTTCGTAAAAAGTGAATGGAGTCAAGATGTAGAAGATGATATCATCACTCCGCTAGCAAATCAACTTATAACCTCTAATTTTTCTGTATTGGAAGTCACCAAAACACTCTTGAAATCAAAACATTTTTTTGATGAAGATAATAGTGATAGTACTGATCAAATTATAGGCAGCATTGTTAAAAATCCGATTCAAATGTTGAGTGAAATGATAAATCTTTTACAACTCCAACTCCCAAATCCAGAAGCATCTTACAGCCCCTCACCAGTATCATACACAACGGATCAAATCAATTTTTATAAATTTCATCATAGCTTTTGCTACTTTAGCTTTTTTCCAGGATCTAGTGTTAACCCATTTTCGCCTGACACTGTGGCGGGATACCCTGCAGATTATCAAGGGCCGAACTTTGACCGCAGTTGGTTTTCATCCAACACCGTTATAGCGCGTTATAAACTTATTGAATCTTTTATTTCTGGTAAAAATAAAATTAATGCCCCTAATACAAACATTAGGGTGCAATTTGACACTGTTGATTTTGTTGAAAATTCGGGAATTTTTTCTCTAGCAAGTGACGCCTACAATTTAGTTAATGATATGGCAGAACTCATTTATTGCGAATCTATAGACAATGATCGAATTCAATATTTCATGTCTGTACTTAATGACTTAAATCCATCATATTGGAATTCTGCATGGTATCAATACTTACAAACGGGGAGTGATGTTCAAGTTCGTATACGTTTGGAGGCTTTATTTACAAAAATGTTAAACGCTGCCGAATTTCAATTGATGTAAAATTTTGATAATGAAAAGAAGACAATTTGTAAAACTTACCAGTACAGCTTCAGCCATGGGCTTGATGCCATTTCAGGTACAGGCTTCTCTTAAGTTGGCCAATAGTGTTTTCAATTGTGATTTTACAAACCGCAAACTTGTACTAATCGAGCTCTCAGGAGGTAACGATGGTCTAAACACTGTTATTCCAATCAATGTATTTACAGATTATCAAAACTTGAGACCTAATATTTTCATTCCTTCATCACAATATTTACCACTTAGCGCAATTGACTCTAGTATTCAAGGCACGAATCAAGATATAGCTTTGCACCCTGCACTTTCTGGATTTCAAACACTTTTCGCACAAGATCAAATGCGTATTATTCAATCTGTAGGATATCCTTACCAAAACAAAAGTCACTTTGCTTCAAAAGATATTTATGCTACGGGAAATGATGGTAGCGGCTGGACCAATGGCAACAGCAGTGGATGGATTGGGCGTTTTATGGAACAACACTACAACCAATTCATTCCAACAACTTTCCCCTTGGGCGTACAAATAGGCTCACCAAATCTAAATCTTGGTTTCCATGGAATCGTAGAGCATGGCTTAGCAATTAATATTAATGGACAAGATGCCGAAAATTTTTATTCTGTTTTAAGTGGATTAGCTGGTGATGCTCCAACAAATATTCCTAACTCTGATTATGGTACCGAGTTACAATATATAATTGATACAGATGCTTTATCCAATCAGTACTCAGAGACGATTTCAAACGCGTTCAGTGCAGGAACTAATTTAGTAACTTATCCAGACTCAAATCTAGCTAACCAACTCAAAACTGTTGCTCGATTGATTCGTGGCAACATGCAATCTAAAGTATACCTTGTTACTTTAGGTGGATTTGATACTCATAATGCACAAAATCAAGGATCAGGAGATATTTTAGGAAAGCACAACAATCTATTAAGTGAATTGTCTGAAGCAGTGTCGGCTTTCATGCTAGATATTAATGCTGATTCTATCGGGGAAGATGTTATTGGTCTAACTTTTTCTGAATTTGGTAGAAAAGCCAAAGAAAATGGAAGTTTAGGAACAGACCACGGAGAAGTTGCTCCGATGTTTGTTTTTGGACGTGCAGTTCAAAGTGGAATTTCTGGAATAAATGTAGATTTGACTGAAGCTACTGAAGACAATAATTTTCAGGTTGAATCTGTTCAATATGATTATCGCACAACCTTTGCCACTCTTTTTCAAGACTTTTTAGGTGCCTCAGATTCTCAAATAGATGCTACATTTTTAGATAACTCGACTAATTCAAGCTTTACAGATTCTAAAATCAATGAGCTACTAAAAAACTCTCATAAGGTTGACGCATCATGTTATAATGAAGCTTTGAATACACCAGTACCTACTACAGGTGAATGGGCTATTTTTCCAAACCCCTTCCAAGACGATATCAATGTAACGAGTGAGTATCCCGAACTAGAAACACATTTTGAGTTACTCAATCAAACTGGACAGGTTATAAAAAAAGGTGTATTAAACTTTAGAAATGCTAAGGCTATTATTACGACTAATGGACTAGCTCGTGGCTTGTATATTTTAACCCTATTTAACAGACAAGACAAATCAGTTCATAAACTGATAAAAAATTAATTCTTTAAGAAGATGCACGCTGAGAAAGTGTAGAGTCTATTACTACAGAATGGTCATTATTAGATTTATTTTCTAGTTGTTCAATCAGCAAAGTCGCAGCAGTTTTCCCCATTGTATAACTGTGTTGGTTAATGGTTGTTAATTCTGGCGCTAGATAAGGGGCCATACGTTCACTAACATAACCAATAACTGCCATATCTTGAGGGATTTTTTTATCCAGATCACGTGCGACTTTGTAAGATGCAAAGGAAGCATCTGTATCTAGCGCAATGACGGCGTCGAGCGGATTGTTTTTGATATATTCCTTTAGGGTATTTGCAACCCCGTCCCGGTCAGATGTCAAAACAATAGGCGTTAAGCCTGCATCAGCCATGGCCTTTTGATAGCCTTTTGTTCGTTGTTTTCCTACATTGAGATTGTTTATCGCTGACAATAAAATAATATTTTTTCTATTGGCCTTAATCAAACCTTGAGTAGCTTCTGAAATTGCGGTATGATCATTTGTAGTGACTTTTGTACAAGGAATAGAGTCGATAACACGATCGAACATAACTAATGACTTTTCATCATTTATAGCATCTTCAAAATGACTAAAATCTTCAAGTGTTTGTGTTTCCTCAGAAACTGCAACAATAAATCCATCAACAACACCATTACTCAACATATCAAAGTTATCCACTTCTTTATCGTGAGATTCTTTAGTCAGACAAACGATTGTGCTGTATTTTGTTTGAGAGATTACACTCTCAATGCCGTACAGAGCACGGGCAAAAAAACTATTTTGGACAGAAGGTATTACCACAGCAATGGTGTTTGTTCGGCCAGATTTCAGTCCCAGAGCAATTTTATTGGGTCGGTAGTTGTGTAATTTTGCCAACTCCACAATGCGCTTTTTGGTCGCATCACTAATTTCATGGCTATCGTTAAGCGCCTTTGATATGGTTGAAATTGATACACCAAGAATTGAGGCTAATTCTTTTAAAGTTATTTTACTTGCCATGTTCTGTTTTGGATTTGAAAAAAGTCCTTAGTCTAAGAATCAGACTAAGGACCAAAAATACAAATTTATTAACAAAAATACTATTCTGAATAGGCGCTCATTCCATGTTCGTGAATATCAAGTCCTTGAATTTCTTCTTTTTCACTTACACGGATTCCTAACGTTAATTTTAATCCGCCAATTATAATAATCGACGATAGAATACAGGCAAGCGCATAAGCTGAAACGCCAACCAACTGGCTCACCAATTGTTCAGTAGAAGCGAGTGCACCGAAAATACCAACGGCTAAAGTACCCCAAATACCACATACCAAATGAACTGCTATTGCGCCAACAGGGTCATCTAACCTAAGTCGATCAATTAGCGATACCGCTGTAACAATTAACAGTCCGGCTATTGCACCAATCCAAACTGCATCTGTTGGACTCATTTGATCAGCACCTGCTGTTATACCAACAAGACCACCTAATATTCCATTTAGAAACATGGTTAAATCTAAATTTTTAAATACTACTGTCGAAGCAATAGCAGCAAATACACCACCTGCAGCTGCAGCAATACAAGTTGTTACTAAAGTAAGAGAGGTTAACTCTGGATCGGCAGAAAGAACTGAACCTCCATTAAAACCAAACCATCCCAACCAAAGAATCAAAACACCTGCTGTTGCTAAGGGGATATTATGCCCAGGGATAGCTTGCACTTTCCCGTCTTTGATTTTTCCAATACGTGCTCCTAGTAAGATTACAGCAACAAGAGCTGCCCAACCACCAACGGAGTGTACCAATGTTGAGCCTGCAAAGTCATAAAATGGAGTGTCAAGCTGGTCTAAAAATCCACCACCCCATTTCCAGGAACCTAAAATTGGATAAACAAACCCAACATAAATAACTGTAAAAATCATAAATGATCCAATTTTCATACGCTCAGCTACAGCCCCAGAAACAATCGTTGCGGCCGTGGCAGCAAACATGCCTTGGAATAAAAAGTCTGTCCAATAAGTGTAGCCTTCGTTGTAAGCCATATCCAAGGCTCCATTTACAAGTGGTGCTTCCAATCCAAAACCAGCAAATCCAAAAACGCCTAAAGCACCTTCAGCAAAACCAGGATACATTAAATTGAAGCCAACAATTCCGTAAAGCAAAAGGCCAGAAGTTATAATAAAAATATTTTTGAATAATATATTGATTGCATTTTTTTTGCGAGTTAGACCAATTTCTAAAAAGGCAAAACCTGTATGCATAAAAAAAACAAGGGCTGTACAGATCATCATCCATACATTATTTGTTGTCAATTCCATAATTTATTTCTTAAAGTTGTTGTGGTTAGTTTAGTTCAAAGTTTCTCCGCCTTTTTCACCGGTACGGATTCGGTATGCTTGAGCAATATCACTTACAAATATTTTCCCATCCCCTACATCACCCGTAGCACCGGATTCTAAAATAGCGTTGATCGTTACATCCAAAAAATCATCATTAACGACAATGGATAAGAAACGTCGTTGAATATCACTTGTACTGTATGCGACTCCTCGATAAACATGACCCTCTTTCTCATTTCCTAGCCCTGTAACATCCCAATAAGAAAAGAAATTAACGCCGACATCGTGAAGGGCTTTTTTTACAGAAGAAAACTTAGATTTTCTAATGATAGCTTCTACTTTTTTCATAATTGTATATTTAGTTTTGAATGCTCAAAAGTATTTAAAAAGTAAATAAACCCTACAAAAAAAGGGTATTAAAATTAAATATTTATTAAATATTTAATTAACACCCTATATTTTATGGGGATAAACAAAATAAATATAAAAAAATGAAGAAACCTTAGAAAAGTCTAAGGTTTCTACATTTGATCTACTAATTCAAAACTAAATTATTGTTTTCAGTAGAAAAAAACAATTACTCTCTAGTCCTCTTACCTGGATATGCAATTGAACCATGCTCAGAAACATCCAGTCCTGCAATCTCTTCTTCTTCAGTTACACGCAGTCCGATAGTAGCTTTTAGAATTCCAAAAACAACAAAAGACAACACAACAGCCCATAACATGTAAGATAAGGCACCAACTAATTGTGCAACAAATTGAGCAGAACCACCGCCGTTAAACAAACCTATAGCTTCTTCTCCACTAACACCCCAAAGACCAATAACTATTGTTCCCCAGAATCCTGCTACACCATGAACAGATGCCGCACCAATAGCGTCATCGATTTTTAGTTTTTTCTCGATAAATTCTATAGAGAATACCACTATGACACCTCCAATGAGTCCTGCAAGAACTGCACCGCCTTCTGTCATGTTACCACATCCAGCAGTAATACTAACCAATCCTGCTAGGGCACCATTTAGCGTCTGTGCTAAATTTGGCTTTCCGTACCATATCCAAGTAGTGATAAGAGCTCCAAGAGCACCGGCTGCGGCTGCTAAATTTGTTACAACGACTACAGCTGAAGCGCCTATTGCATCATCACCACCCCAAGCTAGCTGAGAACCACCATTAAATCCAAACCAACCTAACCAAAGTATAAACACCCCAAGAGTGGTTAGAATTTGATTGTGCCCAGGGATTGGGACTACCTTACCATCTACATACTTTCCAATTCGTGGCCCCACCATGAATGCGGCAACAAGAGCAGCGAAACCACCAACACCGTGGACAATAGAAGACCCTGCAAAGTCAATAAACTCTGCCTCAAATGCTGTATTCAACCATCCACCGTTCCATTCCCAGCCTCCTGCAATTGGATAAACAAAAGCGGTCATAACCACAGTAAAGATAGCATAGGTAGAATACTTTGTTCGACCGGCAATAGCACCAGAGACGATTGTAGCAGCTGTTGCTGCAAACATTGTCTGGAAGAAAAGATCTGCACCATCTCCTTGTAGAATTCCGCTCCAGAAGAACCAACCGTTTGATGAATCACCATACATTAATGAGTAACCAACAAACCAATAAGTAAGCGAGCCAACACAAATATCGAGTAAATTTTTCATTGCGATATTAACCGCATTTTTCGAACGTGTCATTCCAGATTCTACTAGTGTAAAACCTGCCTGCATAAAGAATACCAATATACCAGATAATAGCATCCATAACATCCCCATGTCGCCTTCAATGGCTGCAGTGTCCTGAATAACCATCGGGATGTGTGTAAATAATGAGTGTAACATAATAAAATTTTTAATTGTTGTAATTAGAACTATAAACTATAGCTAATTTGGTTAATTTTTTTCAAAAATATACTTTTTGAAATATACACCCCTAAAAAATAATGGTATTTATTTAATTTTTGCTAAATAATTAATTTATACCCCTAAATATTATGGGGTCTTAAAATTAAAGTTGATTTTTTCAATGAAATTAATAATTAAGACTATTATAATCCTTAATATCCTATTGCTGTATGAGTACCAAACAAAAATTTTATAGCTTAAGCAATATAGTTAGCCTATTTTTAGACAAAAAAAACCACCCAATTTCTTGAGTGGCATCCATAACACAAAAGACTCTTATGAATTTTATTTACTGACTAATTCAAATAATTACAAAAACTTAAGTATTATTTTTTCACAATGATAAATTCACTTCTGCGGTTTTGTTCGTGAAGATAATCTTGACAAACAACACCATCTGAACAATTGTTAATTAGCTCTGATTCACCATAGCCGCGTCCAGTAATTCGATCGGGGTCTATCCCACGATCAATCATATACTTTATTGTAGATTTAGCACGCCTATTAGATAGTGCCAAATTGAAAGAATCCAAGCCACGGCTATCTGTGTGAGCGCGCACATCAATTTTAATCAATGGGTGTTGATTTAAAATGCCAATTATTTTTTCAAGTTCAATTTTTGCATCCTCTCTAATGAAAGACTTATTCAAATCAAAATATATAGGATTTAACAGCATAGCTAAGTCTGTTTTAGTGCTGGTTGTTTCATGTGAAAA
>Ga0233402_1000209_pt1 | contig 22861 bp, 30 predicted proteins | sample 54DmetaG_FD_182705 | JGI IMG/M metagenome (GOLD analysis project Ga0233402, IMG submission 182705) | Seawater microbial communities from Monterey Bay, California, United States - 54D | ecosystem: Environmental > Aquatic > Marine > Coastal | place: USA: California | collected 2016-11-11 | reverse complement strand
TGTTTAGTACAACTTAAAAAGACTAAGTAAAAGTGGGTATTAAGGGATTCGAACCCATGACCTCTACCCTGTCAAGGTAGCGCTCTAAACCAACTGAGCTAAACACCCGTAGTACTTTACTATATATTAACATTTATATGGTGCCCAATTAAGTGCCTAAATATCTTAAGAGATGAACAAATATATTATTATTTTTTAGACAACTCATACCTCAACCTATAATACTCTGATGCGTTAATTCTCTGACCTAAATATAGGAATTGCAGCTTACCATATACTACTTTCTTCGTGAGTGAGAAAACTTATTTAAGGAGTTTAGAAATCCCATGACTTAATGAAGAAGATATACCGATGATTTAGGCTAAATGTCATTGTTCAAGCTTTAATTTTAAAAGAAATATACATTTTATTTTGCGGCCTAATCTATTTCTTCAAATAAATAAGAGGTAAAAGCTTATTCTCGAGCTAATTTATCTACTTAGTTGGTTCCAATGCCATTCTTAAACATAATATTGATAATATTACTGTAATAAGAGCAAAGAATTTTTCAAATATAGACTCAGCAATTAAATTTCCAACAGTATTAAGTATAAAAAGAAAAAAGAGAAGCCATAAAGTAACTCTTGAAAAATCAATAAATATTGAAATTAATGACTGGGACCTAACGAGAACAACAATCAAGCAAAAAACTGAAACTACTAATGATATAATTTCAAATTTTAGGAGCTCATCGACTGTCTTCATTCTTCCACCCCAAAGTAATTTAATTGGGTTAAAATCAAAAAACATAAACCCTATAATAATTGTCAAATGAAATAAGGAAAGTAAACTAAAAATGATTACGCTTAATTGGACTGCTCGATTAAAACTAACGATATTCTTCATTATACTGTGAAAATAAAAATATTTGCTTGTAGATTTTAACGTTAATTAATTTATATTTAAATATACAAATCAATTATTAAACATGTATTTACATTATGGATACCGGATTGATTATAGCTTAAATTTGTTGTCGTGGAGGAGATGGCCACTAACTTTTAAAGAAGAAATAAATTATTGAAATCTGAAACAATCATTTTGGCTTCAGCCATATTATTAACAGGATTAATGGCTGGGATTTTTTTTACTTGGACTAATGCTGTGAAACCTGGTATTGGAAAATTAAGTGATATTCAATACCTAGAAGCATTACAATCTATGAATCGTGTCATATTGAATAATACGTTTAAAATTATATTTCTTGGGGCAATAATAGCTGTAGCATTGGTTCCTGTATTCTATTTTAATTTGTATCCCAAAAATATTTTCTGGTTGTTTGTATTTACTCTTGTCATTTATTGGATTGGTGTTTTTGGTGTAACAATATCAGGAAACATCCCTTTGAATGAAATATTGGACAAAACAAATTTAGACTCCATTACGTCGGATGAAATAAAGACTCTAAGAAAGAGTATTGAATTTAAGTGGAATAATTTTAATTTAATTCGAAGTATTTCTTCAGCAATAACCTTCATCCTACTTATTATCTCATTTATAATTCTAGATAAATAAAATCTACAATATCTCTACTCCGTGTTTTTCTTTCTGAACTCACTCTATAAACAATGGTAAGTCATAACTCACTTCATTAGTCGCTTGTTTTATTCTTAGTAAAGTGTATTGTAAGGCTATTTGAAGCATCTTAATACGTTGATTAGCATCTACTCATTTACGTTTGAAGAAGTTATTAAATCGTCTATGAGTAGTTGTCGTTTGTCTTTTACTTCTGATGTTATTTTGTTCTGGCTACCTTTGGGTCTGGGCATATATTTTATAGTGTTTTATTCAATAATAGAACGTTTAGATACTCATTTAGAAGCAATTCTTTTTTGTGTGTTATTGCCATTAGTTCTTTATTTTAACAGGTGTTTTAAAAGTTATCTTTTCCATTAGAATTCCTTTTTAACCTGATTAAGCATTCCACTTGTTCTTGCCATACTGTATCTTGCAAAAGCACTTGATGTTAAGCCTATATCATTTGCTTTAGCAATGTACTTTTGTTTCTCTTGTTCAGAGATTCTTAAAATGAACATTACTTTCTCTTTATATTCATTTCATCAATATATTTTTTAGTAAATATGTTATTAGTATTTAAGTGCTTTGGTAATTTGATGTTTTGTCGCACTTCTCCCTTAAGAGGATTTAAACCCTTCCAAGAAATGATCTTGATTCTGCATGGTATAAGCGTCAGCCTTTTCAATACATTGTACGTCTACAAACAACTTTAGGATGGAGTTATTATATTTGGATAAACTATAAGTCAATGAAAAAAAGGGGACCTTTTTTAAAAAATAAACAAAATCCAATAATTTCTTTTTTTAGATTTTTTTTGTTTTTATTGATTTCATTTTTTTTACTTCCGATTACATTCTTTGGAGTAGACAATACTTTAATCGATTTAAATTCTAAACTATTTGAGCAACTCGTTAATGAATTACCCCAAGGAAACTTTTCCTTACTCACATCATTTACTTTAGATACTATCTATGTTTGGGGACTTATAAGCGGAGCATTCCTATTGGGAGCAGGTTTTGTTTATTTTAATGCAGCAGGATTAATAACTAAAAAACTTGAAAACAAAAGCTTTCTTGTGAAATTGGCTTTACTTATTATCATGATTTTTATGTATGTAGCTGCATTAAATAAAATTTTACCTGATTTTTTTTATGACCTCATTATATAATTTTTCTGAGCAAGAAACAATATATTATATAAAACAGTAAAGAATTGCATTTACGCAAGTATAGAACTGATGAATTTGGTTGATTCCTTGATGTTTCATGAGAAACCTTCAAAAAGGAGGCTTAGGCTACTCTCAGTATCTATCTGATTGGGTAAGCAAAAAACCCCAATTTCTGAATAAAATTTGAGATAGAATCTCTATTTTAGAGTTATGAAAAAATGGAGTACACCTGGCCAGATTCTTTTTCAAGGCTTTTTAATCATTCTTATACTGATAGCATACAACTTATATACTGGTAGGCTTACATTTTAAATGATATTCAATCTAACTCTTCGAGTCTAAACTACTGGTTTTTAAACCAGAACTAAAAATTAGTTTACTTCTTAACATTAAATATAATTTTTTCAGTTGTTGTCAATTCAAAAAAAGATGTAAAATTTATTCAATAAGGAAGATGGAATCATCTATTTTATAAAAGGTTTCAATTTATTGTTAACCATCTAGCGAGAAACAAACTTAAAAATTATTTAGGATCGTGATATACAAAACAACTCCATTGATTATCGCATAAAAAGTTGCCGGTAGTATTTTAATCCATTCATCTTTGATTCCAATACGAACCAATATGGCCACCAACATCATGAGCATAAGTGATAGAGATGAAGTTAAAAGTAAAACAGGGAGAAATAAACCCATAAGCAAACCTAAACCTCCAAGAATCTGAAAGCTCCCAATGGTAAATCGATGTTTCAAATACCCCCAACGTTCAAATTCGGCTTTCATTCTTTTAGAGCGAAAGGAAGCTACACCATAGAAAAGAAAAGAAATTCCAGAAAAAACACTCAACACAATACTAAGAATCATGGACTAAAGTAAACCGATATTTACAGCAGCAATAAACAAAGATAAAATTAAGAAAAGTAAAGAGGGCATGAATTTAACCCAAGGATTCTTTACTTTTATGTGAGCCAATTGAGCACACAACATAAAAAACGCCATAGACAAGGAAGAAAAAAGAACTAAACCCGGATAAAAAACGCCTGCTATCAATAAAGCTGAAAGAGAAATTTTGGAAGCACCCACTATATTGCGCATCAAGTCAGATAGTCCGTATTGTTTAAATTCTTTAACAATATTATCAAACCTAAAAATCCAAACAAAAAGTACAGAGAGGGCAACAATCAACTGTGCGGCAAGAGCAATATTTTCCATATTTATAAATATAATAATTCAATGTACAACAATTTAATTTGTAGACCTTGTGAAGTAAAAACTTTCCTGTAATTAATTTAAGGTTAAGCAATCAAAGTTACACAACTGCATTTTTTTTAATTTAATTTTGATTTATCAATTCTTGATTTTGAATTGGTTTATGGTTATAACCGCTGGGAATAATTCCTGACGGTTTTTTTTATTTCCTTATCCACTTTTGAGTTCGGCCCAAAATTGAAAATCCTAAAAATCCTCTAACATTTAGATTGTTTTCATCTTCTAATGTAAGATAACAGTCATATACTTTCCCAGACTTGGGATCCAGTATGGTTCCATCTTCCCAGCTCCCATCATCTAAAAAAAGATCATTGACAATCACAAGTCCCTCAATGGGTTTATTCTTGTTCTCACCCTTGCACTCTTTACATAATTTGCCTTGATCTCCAGGGAGTAAAAGTTTAAGAATCTTTCCGTATAATTTTCCGTTTTCTTGATAAAGTAACACTTCTGATTTTTTCTGACCGGTTTCATCATCTTGAGTGATCCAAACCCCTTCAACGGATAAAGGTTGCATGGTGTTTAATAAAAAATAAGTAATGAATAAAAAATACGTCATGTTTAGATAAATTAAAATTGTTGCTTAAAATTAAAAAATCTCTTTCTATTTTAGTGGTATTAAACCTTTAAATATGCATGCGTTTCTAAAAAAATTCAAATTTGTTTTTCTTTTAATTCCAGTCGGACTCTTCATTGCTTTCTTAGATGGGAAAATTTTACAAGGTTTTTTAGCAAGCAATCAGATTCCTGATCATTACATCTTTATTGGTTCTCTTGTTTTGGTGGTAATGGCTATAATTATAGCTGTTCTTCGTTATGACAAAAAAATGAATCAAAACTGAAGTTCGATCTTAATTATCTTTACAAAAAAAATATGGAGCATTTTACCAAAAATGATATTGATAAACTGTCAAAAATCTACAAACTCAATCTAATCAACAGTGCAACGGGATATAAATCAGCACAGCTGGTGGGAAGCGTATCTCCTGAAGGAAACGAAAATTTAGCCGTTTTTAGTTCCATTGTACATCTTGGAAGTAATCCCGCACTTATAGGAATGATTTTACGACCTACTACAGTTCCAAGACACACTTACTCCAACATGAAATCCACTGGAGTTTTTACCTTAAATGCAATTCATGAAAGTCAGATTGAAGATGCTCATCACACCTCGGCCAGTTATCCAGAATCCATCTCTGAATTTGACAAAACCCAACTTGAGGTCGAAAAAAAGGATCACTTTATTGCACCTTTTGTAAAAGATGCACCCATACAAATGGCCTGTAACTACGTCAACGAATACCACATTAAAGAAAATGATACGCTTTTAATTGTTGGGAGCATAGAAGATCTTTACATCAATGAGTCTCTGCTCCTTGAAGACGGATGGGTACAATTGGATTTGGGGGGTGTAGTATCTATTAATGGTTTAGACGGATATGCAAAAACAAAACTAATTGAACGTTTTCCTTATGCTCGACCCAAAAATGAATAATCCAAAATTTACAGAGGCCTTAAGTGAGAAATGGATTAATTATGCCTTAAACCACAGCGAGCCCATTCCTGAAATCCTCACTGATCTAGAGCGAGAAACACATCAAAAAATTTTACAACCCCGAATGTTAAGTGGTCCGCTGCAAGGAAGATTCCTCAGTTTAATTGCGCATTTAGTGTGCCCAAAGAGCATCATTGAAATCGGTACTTTCACAGGATATGCCACACTTTGTTTAGCAGAAGGGCTCCAAGAAAAAGGAGTCATTCACACCCTAGATATTAATGAAGAGCTTGTTCCTATCCAAGAGCGATTTTTTAATAAAAGTGCTTTTAGAGATCAAATCAAAAGACACTTAGGAGCTGCTTTAGATATAATACCAAAACTATCTGGCCCTTATGATTTAGCCTTTATTGACGCTGATAAAGTAAATTATGATGCCTATTTTGAATTGCTTCTTCCAAAGATGAAAAAGGGAGGGTTAATTCTGTCTGATAATGTATTGTGGAGTGGAAAAGTAATTGAAAAAGCCGATTTTAAAGATGAAAGCACAATTGCATTACAACGGTTTAATGAAAAATTAAAGAATGATCCCAGAGTAAAAACAGTTTTGTTACCCTTCAGAGATGGTCTGACTTTAAGTTGGGTACGCTAAAGGTCTCTTCGGATTGAATCTTCTAAATCATTAAAATCACTTTTAACTTTATCGACCTCCTCTTTGATGTTTTTAGTGATTGATTTCGTTGGATTTTCAACATCAACATCTACTGTTTTTTGGATTTCACTTTTGATGTCATTGGTAGCTTGACGCACTTGAGTCATTCCTTTTGCTAGCGTTCGAGCAATAGAAGGTATTTTGTCAGCACCAAAAACAAGTAAAACAATAAAAAAAACGAAGACAATTTCAGCTCCGCTGATAAATAAAAGCATTTGCAATCTTTTAAACAAATATAGGAGGATTCTAAAAAAAGAACTACTGAATCTTTATCGGATTCAGTAGTTCTTTAAAAATTATCCTTTTATTTTTTCTTTGAATTTTTCAAAATCTGATGGCATTTCCTTTTTAGGCCAACTGTTGTTATCGACATTCACATCTGCTGTTTCAAGATCTGGATCCACAGTAACTCCAATTAATTCCTTATTTGAAGCGATAACTTTTTTCACACTTGCATCGTTTTTTCTCCATAATTGAACGGGGTAAGTAATGCGTTCTGAAGAACCGTCAGCATAGCTATATTCAACAATTAGTGGCATTACTAAGCCTCCGGGTTTTTCGAATTCAACTTCATAAAAATATTTTGGTGGAACTACAGTATCAGGCAGTCCTTCGGCGCTCATGTACTCCTTTAAAATCTTGGATCCGTTGATTGCATTTTGATTTGCCAACTTAGGATCAAATGATTCGCTATCCTCGTCAATTTTAAAAACAAGTTCGGGTAAATCTGTCAAGTCATAGCCATACGACTCCAAACGCTCCTTGGCCTCCAAGTCAGGTTCGTCAGAAAAATAATATTTCTTTACACTTTTAACACCGATATCCACAACATCTGTAGAATAAAACCAACCTCTCCAAAACCAATCTAAGTCGACCGCTGAAGCATCCTCCATCGTTCTGAAGAAATCTTCAGGGGTGGGATGTTTGAACATCCAACGCTGAGAATAGGTTTTAAAAGCATGATCAAATGTTTCTCGACCCATCACCGTTTCACGAAGTATATTTAAAGCGGTAGCGGGTTTTGCATACGCATTGGGTCCCAATTGAAAGACGTTTTCTGGATTGGACATAATCGGAGAAATAAAATCTTGATCGCCTGCCATATAAGGAACAATTTTTTGTGGATCTCCTCTACGCGAAGGGTAGTTTTTCATTATGCCAATAGATTCAGGGTAATTCTCCCCAAATTCTTGCTAGGTAAGATATTGCATAAAAGTATCCAAACCTTCATCCATCCATCCCCACTGACGTTCATCTGAATTAACTATCATAGGAAAATAGTTGTGTCCCACTTCGTGAATAATGACACTAATCATCCCAAATTTTGTGCGATCAGAATAAGTTCCATCTTCTGCGGGTCGACCATAATTCCAGCAAATCATTGGATATTCCATCCCTTGATTTTTAGCATGAACTGAAACTGCCTTAGGATACGGATAGTCAAAAGTAAATTTTGAATAGGTTTTTAGGCTTTGTAAAACAGCCTTAGTTGAATATTCTTCCCAGAGTGGATTCCCTTCTTTAGGATAGAGTGACACAGCCATTACTTTTTTTGCACCTACTTGAACAGCTTGTCGTTCCCAAATGAATTTTCTTGAGGTAGCAAACCCAAAGTCTCGAACATTAATTGCTTCAAACTTCCAAGTACTTTTCTTGGATGAAAAATTAGATTCTTTTGCCGTAGCCTCCTCTTGGGTTACAATTAAAATAGGCTTATCAAAACTGTTTTTTGAGTCTTGAAATCGCTTGTACTCTTCTCGATTCAAAACCTCTTTGGGGTTTTGAAGGCTTCCTGTTGCCTCCAAAATATGATCGGAAGGAACCGTAATATTTACGCTATAATCACCAAATTCAAGAGCAAATTCACCATTCCCCCAAAATTGGTAGTTCTGCCAACCTTCAACATCATTGTATACACAAAGTCTAGGGAAGAATTGAGCAATTACATAGGCTTTGTTTCCATCTTTTGGGAAAAATTCAAACCCTGAACGACCCCTTTTCTCAACATGGTCATTGATATTATACCACCATTTTATTTTGAAAACATAGGTTGCTCCTGGGGCAATTGCTTTGGGTAAATCTACGCGCATCATGGTTTGATTTACTTTATATTGCAATGCTTTTCCATTAATATCTTGTACCCAATCGATATTGAATCCCCCATCAAAAGGATCATTTAAGTAGTCACTTACAAAACTACTGGGTCGAACGGTCACAGAATTTCCAGCACCATTTTTCTCTAATCCAGGGGCATCCTTTTTACGAATATTTTGATCTAGTTGTAACCATAAATAAGGAAGTTGATCAGGAGAATTATTGGTGTACGTAATGGTTTCTTCACCGTAAAGCTTCGAATTAGCATCATCCAATTCAATGTCCATTTCATAATCTACTTTTTGTTGGTAATAATCAACACCCGGCGCTCCCGATGCATTGTGATACCGATTGGGATCCGCAAATTGATCATACAATTGCTTAAATTTATTGGCATTAGTATGTCCTTGATTTACTTGAGCTGAAACAGTAATTGTAAAAACAAAGATCGACATGAAATATCCAAAAGAGGATGTTTTAAAATTTTCCATTGTTATTTATTGATTTTGACTTGAGTTGTGTTTTTAGTTATTTAATTTAATCATTACAGCAGGTTTCTTGGAATGAAGTAAAAAACTCTTTCTAATTTCCTCTGATTTATAATGAATTATATTCTGTTGTTCTTCAAAGATATTAAAAAAGAAGGTGTTTTTAATATTAAGCGTTTCTGGAATGTTTTCAAACCGAAACTCAAGATAACAAAGTGCTATATCATTTCTATATTCCTTGCCAATAAAATCAAATTCAAGAAGCGTTTTGTTTACTGAAAATTGTAATCTCTCTTTCAACTGATTTTTCAATATTCGGTTTACTACTTCTTTATCTGAATCTGGATCTAGCCTAATAGAGCTGTCCACTTGTTGTAATAGTAATTCCAGGTCATCAATAAAAAGCTGAGTAGTAACTTGTACTGTTTTACTTTCTCTTTTGAATTCAACATCAGTTGTACTTACATAAAATTTATGTGATGAGGGTTCAGGCAAAGAAAGTGAAACCAGAACAAAGTTCAATACGAAAATAAAGAATTGCATTTACTGTATTTCTTGAGTAAGAACCTCTTTATACTCCTTACTTTTATTAATTAAATAATCTATCAGTTCAAATTGTTTGGTTTGCTTGAGTAACTGGCTTGATTTCATTTGTGAATCAATGTACTCTAAATACCCAACTACTTGATCTTTTTCCAAGTTTAAATCCTTTTCAAAAAAAACAGAATCAAATACATAAGGTAAAATTTGACTGGGTTTCATGGTCATCTGTTCCTCCTTTGTTTTACCTGCAAAAGCCTTCCCAATTAACTTAGCAATATTGACAAAATCAATTCCATTGGTTACTAAACGATCATCTGTTAATTGATTGTTTATTTTAGAAGATTTATCTCTATCATAATCAAAGCCTTTGAATTCCTCTTCCTTTAGATCCAAAAACTTTTCTATGTCCTCAGAGGTTACGACAACTTCTTTTAGTTCGTTGATATTCTCATTTACCGAGACCACCAGTCGGTTTTTTCTGATAATTTCCTCCGTAATTACTACACTACGAATCTGAAACTGAAGTGAGGAAAAGATGACTTCATCACCAACTGCTACATCAATTTCAAACTCACCATCTTCATTCGTAATGGTATTGGTTTGATCGGTATTATTCACAACATTTGCTGCAACAACATTGGTGTTTTTGTAAAGAAGCTTTCCTTTAATGGGATTTCGGGTTTGTCCAAAAACAAAAGTGACCACTAAAAGCGAAAAACATAAAAAAGCCGTATTTTTCATCCTATAAAGATAGTTTTACTTTGAAATAGTATTCCTATAAAGGTGTTAATTTTTTTCATAATAAACATCTATAACTAAGGTATAAATCAAAAAAGAGAATGACGTATTATAAGTTCCATCTGACTTTTGAAAAATAATAAAAGATGAAGGTAAAAATTAAAAAAATTAAAGCCAATCAAACTTACGACCTAAGGCATGTATTGCTAAGAAAAGGTCAACCTAGAAATGCCTGCCGTTTAGAATTAGATGAAGATTCGAAAAGTCTCCATTTAGGAGCTTATGAAAACGACCAACTTATAGGGGTACTTAGTGCAATGCCCACCTCCCACCCTGAATATAAAAATTATCGTGGAACACAATTTAGAGCCATCGCAATACATCCCAATGCTCAACGCAAAGGGATTGCTTCGCAACTCATTAAAAAAGCGTTTGTGCTTCTTGACAAACAATACAAACCGCATCATATATGGTTAAACGCAAGAATTGCAGCCAATGCACTTTATGTTACAAATGGATTTACTCCAACAGGTACAACTTTTGATATTACTCCCATCGGAATGCATCAACGCTTTCTTAAAATTATCTCTCATGAATCGTAAATCCTTCCTCACAACCAGTTTCAGTTTAATTGGCATTTCAATTTGGCCAGAAGCTTGGCAAAAAAAAGATTATTCCATTTCAATCCTACTTGGAAAAGGAGAGCCAGAACTCTACAATGTTGACATTCCCTTATTAAAACCTGTAGGAGTCGCTTTTAAAGAAATGCAAAAAGCTGCAAAAAAAGAGGGAATAACTCTAGAGATTGTCTCTGCTTATAGATCCTTTGAACGTCAGAAAAGTATCTGGAACAGAAAGTACTTAAGGAATAAAAAAAGGGGGGTATCACCGGAAGAAAATATCACTAAAATAATAGAATACTCAACCCTTCCAGGTACCTCCAGGCACCATTGGGGAACAGACGTTGACCTAATTGACGGTTCAAAAGTCAGAGAGGGGGATGTCTTATTAACAGATAAATTTCATGGTCAAGGTCCCTATGCTAAGATGAAAAAATGGATGGATAAAAATGCGGCAAACTTTGGTTTTATTCGCCCCTACACCGCCGATATAAAACGAAAAGGCTTTTACTATGAGCCCTGGCATTACAGCTATGCTCCCATTGCAACCCCAATGTTGAAAGAGTATTTGGAATTGAATTTAAAAACCCTTTTATCCACACCAGACCTTGAAGGGAGTAAACATTTAAGCTCAGATTTCTTAACAAAATATCGCAGAGAAAATATTTTAGGAATTGCAAAAGAATTAAAGACCTTCTAAAAAAAGAGGTACTTTAGTCATTCACCAAATCAAAATTACCATGGGAAAAGGAGACCGAAAAACGCGAAAAGGAAAAATTAATAAAGGAAGTTACGGAGTAAGAAGACCGAGAAATAAATCTAAAAGTAGCCGTTCAAAAAAATAGATTTAGCGAACAAAAACTGGACTCAGCGGATCCTTTGTTTCTACTTCACTAAAAGAATAACCGTCTGTGTTAAAAGAGAGGATGTCATCCAATTGGGTTGCATTATTATCAATCAAGTGACGCACCATCATACCCCTAGCCTTTTTGGCAAAAAAAGAGATTATTTTCAACTTTCCGTTTTTGAAATCTTTGAACTGAGGCGTAATGATTTTAGCATTTAGCTTATTGACATCAACCGCACTGAAGTATTCATTACTGGCAAGGTTCACAAAAAGTTCATCTTCTTGCATTTCATCATTCAGTTGCTGAGTAATTTTATCTTTCCAAAAAGCATATAAATTTTTATGTGTTCCAACCTGAAAAGCTGTTCCCATTTCCAATCGATAAGGCTGAATAGCATCTAAGGGTCTTAAAAGACCATACAATCCTGATAAAATACGAAGTTGGCTTTGCATTTGATCGATCTTCTTTTCATTCAAAGTAAAGGCATCCAAACCTTGATAAACATCTCCATTAAACACAAAAATTGCAGCACGAGCAGACGCTTTGGACTCAGATATCCCAAAAGACTGATTGCGTTCCCAATTCAATTCCGCCAATTTGTCTGATATGTGCATCAATTCACTCAATTGTTTGGGTGATTTTTTTTTGAGCAACGTATTGATCTTCTCAGCTTCTAAATTAAAATGAGGTTGGGTTTGAACTGTTGTGGGAAGCGGCTTGTCAAATTGTAATGACTTTGCAGGGGAGATAACCATTTTCATACTACTATTTTTATCAAAAATACAAGGATTTATAATGGATTACAAGTCGATGGAATCAAAGCTTAAAATACTTCTATTATAAATTCTTATGTTGAGCATACTGCCGCCACTTTCCAAGTGCTGATTCAAAATCATCGGGCAAAGGGGTCTCGAATGACATTTTTTCTCCGCTTTCAGGATGAATAAATCCTAGCGTTTGAGCATGTAATGCCTGTCGTGGCAATAAGCTAAAGCAATTTTCCACAAACTGCTTGTACTTCGTGAAACTGGTTCCTTTAAGAATCTTATCTCCTCCATAACGCGCATCGTTAAACAAAGTATGCCCAATAAATTTTAGATGCGCTCTTATCTGATGGGTTCTACCTGTTTCAAGTTGGCATTCAATTAGCGTTACATATCCAAAACGTTCTAAAACTTTAAAATGAGTTATCGCTTCTTTCCCTTGAGAGTTATCCTCAAAAACAGCCATCTGAAGTCGGTTTTTTGGATGTCGTCCGATTGCGCCTTCTATGGTTCCTTCCTCTTCTTTAACATCGCCCCAAACCAAGGCTGAATATTTTCGCTCAGAAGTTTTATCAAAAAACTGTTTCGCTAAATGCGTCATTGCCTGTTCTGTTTTGGCAACCACCAAAAGTCCGCTTGTATCTTTATCAATTCGGTGAACCAAACCCGGTCGTTCATTGGAGTTTTTTGGTAATTGATCAAAATGATAGAGCAAACCATTTAATAAAGTCCCTGAATAATTTCCATGTCCAGGATGAACTACCAGTCCTGCGCGTTTATTGACAACTACCAAAACATCATCTTCGAAAACAATATCTAAAGAAATATCTTCCGGAACTAATAGGTTTTCATAAGGAGGATGTGTAAAAAGAACTTTAACTTCATCACCTCCCTTTACTTTATAATTGGATTTCACCACACTGCCATTTACAAAGATACTCCCTTCCTTGGCAGCATGTTGAATTTTATTTCGAGTAACATTTTCAACGCGGGTCATTAAAAATTTGTCCACACGCAACGGAGATTGCCCGGGGTCGGCTTTAAAAGCATAATGCTCATAGAGGGTGTCAGAAGATTGAAGCTCGTCTTCCAAAGGATTATTTTCGTTTTCCATTTCCTAAAACTAAATCGATTTTTGTGGTTTTAGGGAGTAAAATTCCAGGCTCAATTTCATTTCCTTTGTGCCTGATTTCCAAAACCATATTTTTCCCAATATTATCTTGATAGGAAATTTCACCCAACTCAAATCCCACAGCTTTGAGAATAGATTCAGCGTTACGCTTGGTGATTTGAATTAAATTAGGAACGGTTATTTCTCTGTATCCAGAGGGATTGACAGTTAAGTAAATTTTTCTATTTTTCTTTACCTCACTTTCAGCTATAGGTAGGTGTGTAATAACTGTAAGCGGAGGCAAACTTGGAACAAATTTTGTGGAATCAATAACTTCAAACCGTAAATTTTGTTCTACCATAATGGAAGAAAGTGCATCTAAAGGTACACCCTTCAAGTTTGGGACTTTTTGATACTCATTGTGATTCGTAATGAGCTTGAGACTAAAAGAAATTCCAATAAAAACAAGCACGGCAGTCAAGCCTATGAATAGCAATTGCTTCAAAAACATTTTACTAAATAAAAATCGTAAAAATTGCATGACATAAATTTCTGTGCTAAGATAATAAAACCCACGGCTTTTCGATTGCTATGAAATGATTTACATTTGTAAAATAACCAAAAGTAATGGGAAAGAAAAAGCTTGGTGTTGTTTGTGGGGGATTTACCTCTGAATTTGAAATTTCGCTACAAAGCGGTAAAACTGTTTATGACAACCTAGACCCTAGTATTTGGGATGTTTTTTTGATAACCATAACCCCAACGGATTGGTCGGCAATTGATAAAAATGGAGCGCAATATTCCATTGCCAAGGGAGACTTTTCTTTACAGACAGCAAAAAAAAATATTCATCTTGAAATCCTCTTCAATGTCATTCATGGAGCTCCAGGGGAAAACGGACAACTTGCAGCACTTTGGGAATTATTAAACATTCCCTTTACCAGTTGTGATAGTTACACCTCAGGACTGACTTACAATAAGAGAGATTGCCTTTCAGTATTGAGAGAGATCAATGTTCCAACCGCTAAACATTATTCAATTGATAAGGACGATATCATTGATCCCGATGCTATTGAAAAAACGGTAGGGCTTCCCTGCTTTGTTAAAGCAAACCGGGCAGGAAGTAGTTTTGGCGTTTTTAAAGTCAAAGAAAAAACCGAACTCAAACCCGCAATTAAAAAAGCGTTTCAAGAAGATTCTCAAATTATTATAGAAAGTGCGTTGGAAGGAAGGGAAGTTTCCGTTGGAGTTGCACTATTTAATGGAGAAATTCAGGCGCTACCCATAACAGAAATTATTACTGAAAATGAATTTTTTGATTATGCAGCAAAATATGAAGGCAAATCAAAAGAAATCACTCCGGCTCAAATACCATCGGAATGGAAAGAGAAAACTGAAAAATGGGCTAAAGAAATTTATCGTAAATTAGGATTGAAAGGAGTCGTTCGGAGTGAATTTATCTTCGTAAAGGGAGAACCTCATTTATTGGAAATAAACACGGTGCCCGGCTTAACAGAAAACAGTATCATTCCTCAACAAGTTCGTGTCATGGGAATGGAGCTTTCAGAATTTTTTAATTTACTTTTACTTGAAGTCTTAAATAAAAATTGAACCCATGAAGAAATTTGTTTTTCCTGGCTCCTTCGATCCCATTACGTTGGGACATCAAGATATCATTGAAAGAGCTCTTCCACTATGTGATTCACTCGTTATTGCTGTGGGAGAAAATAGTGATAAAAAATACATGTTCTCTCTACAAGATCGAGTTGAGTTTATTTCCAATACGTTTAAAAATGAACCTAAAATATCTATAAAAACATACCAAGGGCTCACCGTCAATTTTTGCCGAAAAGTAGAGGCTACTGCCATATTAAGAGGACTTAGAAATCCTGCTGACTTTGAATTTGAAAAAAGTATAGCACAAATCAACCAGAGACTCACAGGAATTGATACTTTATTTTTATTAACCTCTGCAGATCACTCCTACATTAGCAGTGGAATTGTAAGAGAAATCATGAACCATAACGGAGACTATACCTCTTTGGTTCCTTCAGCGGTAAAAAAATAATTCACTCCACAGTTTCTAAAAGAATTTTGATATTTTCGTAAGCATTTCCCATTAGTAAAGGAAACTCTCCTTTAGGTTTCCAAACAGCCATTTGAATGTTTTCCTCTAATTGAGGAGTTAAAGGAGCATTAAAACTTGACTTCATCAAAAACCAATGTGTTTTTTTTAATTTAAATTTGCCATTGGCATTATAAACATGATAGGTAGTGGGCATTGGTTTTTTAACTACTAAATCGGCAACCCCAGTTTCTTCCATGACCTCACGAACAGCTGCTTCAATAATAACTTCATTTTTCTCAATCTTTCCTTTGGGTAGATCCCATTTATCATTTCGATAAATGAATAAATAACTTCCATTGGCGTGTTTCACCAAACCTCCAGCAGCTTCCACACAGGGAAAATGTTTTAAAAAATGCTTTTGAATTTTCTCTTCCTTTCGATGATACAAATACACTCCTGTAACCCGCTTGCCTTTGAGTACTTTAATAATGGATTCAGCAGTGGCATACTTGACATGAATCAAGGGGGTTGCATCAGCATTACATTTTAAGTCTGTTGTAAAGAAAAGTGGTTTCTGATTATAAAAAACTTTATACATTTGCTTATGATCTTTAATCAAAATATAGCTCAGCAAACAGCTGAATACCTGTTACAAATAAATGCAATTAAATTGAATCCAGAAAATCCATTTACGTGGGCAAGTGGATGGAAATCTCCAATCTATTGCGATAATCGTGTAGCCCTTTCATATCCTGATATTCGAACTTTTTTAAGCAAGAGTATCTCGAATGAAGTCCAAACACAATTTGGTTCTGACATCGTTATTGCAGGGGTTGCAACAGGTGCCATTGGAATTGGCATGTTGGTGGCACAAGAGTTAAACCTTCCCTTTGTCTATGTTCGCCCTGAAGCTAAAAAACATGGTAGACAAAATCAAATTGAAGGGGCTTTGGAACCTGGCAAAAAAGTTGTTGTAATCGAAGATTTAATTAGTACTGGAATGAGTAGTCTAAATGCCGTGAAGGCATTACAAAATGCTGACGCAACCATTTTGGGGATGTATGCGCTCTTTACCTACGGTTTTGAAAAAGCAGAAAAAGCATTTAGTCAAGCCAAGATCGAACTACAAACCTTATGTGATTATGAGCAGCTGTTGCCTGTTGCTTTAAAAGCAAATAAAATTTCTAAAGTGCAGTCTGAGAATTTAAAAACTTGGAGAAAAGACCCTGCAAATTGGTCACCTACACAACATTAATTCTCATAATGCATCCTTAGTTGGCTGGAATTTAACTCTAATCTTTTTCCTGCTTCATCTTCAAGGAGTAAACAACCCAATTTGGTTACCCCTTTGGTGATGGCATTAAACATTTGTCCCTCTTTTTCAAAAACTGCCCTCTCATCTTTTTTCCAAAGTAAATTAGAGTAATTCAAAAATAACTCCTTCAAAGAAATTGAATCCAAAGAAAACAGCATTTTCTCTAAAGGTATTTTTAATTCATTAAAAACTTGATTAATATCCCACTGTCTCTTGGTAACAGAAGCTAAAGAAGCTGCATTGGGTAAGTCATTAAATTTATTTTGGTTTACATTCAAGCCAATTCCAATAATAGTAGCTTTCAGATTTCCTTGCATAAAAATATTTTCAATTAAAATTCCTGCAATTTTTTTGTTGTCTGACAAAATGTCGTTTGGCCATTTTATAGATACATTAGGAATGCCTTGCGATTGTAAACCCGTAACAATTCCTAAGGCCACTGCAACACTTATTGAAAAAGCATTAGCTGAATAAAACTGCTCGTAGGTCTTGTAGATACTGAATGTCAAACTATCCTCAGGACTTGAAAACCAAGTCCGATTTCGTTGTCCTCTTCCCGAAGTTTGGTCTTGTGCCCAAACCAAATCCCCGTCAAGACACAAACCCTTTTGGTGTCTTTCTTTTAAAAAATCATTCGTCGATGGGGTGGCATTAAGTTTGATTATGTTAAAATAGCTCATAGAAGTAGATGTAACCGAGCCAAAAAGTAATAAATTTGTGAAAAAGAGCACTATTTAATGACAAATAAAATTGAAAGTAAATCAATTCTTTTAGATGAAATCGTCAATGGAATTGAAAATGTCAAAGGAGAAGATATTCAAATCTTAGATTTAACAGAAATTGATAATACGCCTTGTGATTTTTTTGTTGTATGCAGTGGAAATTCAAATACACAAGTTTCCGCAATCGTGGGTTCGGTTCAAAAAAATGTGAGTAAATCACTGAAAGAAAAACCTTTTCATACAGAAGGTTCTGATGTAGCTGAATGGGTTTTAATAGACTATGTAGATGTTGTTGTACATGTCTTCCAAAAACAAATTCGCGAATATTACAATATTGAAGAACTTTGGGGAGATGCAAAAACGACCCAAATTGATTCAAATTATTAAAAACTATGAAAGAAGAAAAAAAACCAACCACACCTAAGTTTAACATCTACTGGCTTTATGGCGCAATTATTTTTGTTCTGTTAGGCATGAGTCTTTTTGGAGGAAGTGATTCCTGGCAAAGTATAAGCAAAACGAATATCTCAAGTTTTGAAAAATATCTCAATGCAGGAGATGTAAGTCAAGTTACAGTAATTCGAAACAAAAGTAGTGTCCGAGTCACCCTAACTCCTGAGGCACTTAGCAAAAGTGACCATCAAGGTGTTTCCGAAAAAAATATTTTAGGACAAGACAATACAAGAGGACCGCATTATCAATTTGAAGTGGGAAGTCTTGAACTTTTTGAGGAAAAACTGGAAAAAGCGCGAGCTAATGGCGTTCCTTTTCGACTCGAATTTATCACTGTTGAAAACCGATGGGCTGATACACTTATTGGATTTTTACCTATTATCATCATCATAGGTGTATGGATTTTCTTGATGCGAAGAATGTCCGGAGGTGCAGGCGGTGGCGCGGGGGGTCAAATTTTTAATATTGGTAAATCCAAAGCTAAATTATTTGACAAAAACACAGATGTAAAAACAACATTCAAAGATGTTGCAGGACTTGAAGGTGCTAAAGAAGAGATTCAAGAAATTGTTGATTTTCTAAAAAACCCAAGTAAATACACTATACTTGGAGGTAAAATCCCGAAAGGAGCGCTCTTGGTCGGTTTACCCGGTACGGGGAAAACATTACTTGCTAAAGCGGTTGCTGGAGAAGCAAAAGTGCCGTTCTTTTCACTCTCAGGATCTGATTTTGTTGAAATGTTTGTAGGAGTGGGAGCTTCTCGCGTTCGTGACTTATTTAAACAAGCCAAAGACAAATCTCCTGCAATTATATTTATTGATGAAATTGATGCCATAGGAAGAGCCAGAGGAAAAAGTAATATGACTGGCTCTAATGACGAAAGAGAAAATACTCTCAACCAACTCCTGACAGAAATGGATGGTTTTGGAACCGACACCAATGTTATCGTCATCGCCGCAACAAACCGTGCCGATGTATTGGATAAGGCATTAATGAGAGCGGGACGTTTTGATCGCCAAATCTATGTTGATTTACCCGATCTAAATGAGCGTAAAGAAATATTTAAAGTACATCTAAAGCCCATCAAAGCCATTAAGTCATTGGATGTGGATTTTCTCGCAAAACAAACTCCTGGTTTTTCAGGTGCAGACATCGCAAATGTTTGTAATGAAGCGGCATTAATTGCTGCCCGAGGCAATAAAAAGACAGTAGGAAAACAGGATTTTTTAGATGCCGTTGATCGAATTGTTGGAGGTCTTGAAAAGAAAAATAAAATCATTACTCCTGAAGAAAAGAAAACCATTGCTTACCATGAGGCGGGTCATGCTTTGGTGAGTTGGTTGCTAGAACATGCGGCACCTCTTGTGAAAGTTACTATTGTACCCAGAGGTCAGTCATTGGGAGCTGCATGGTACCTTCCAGAAGAACGTCAAATTGTGAGAACTGAACAAATGCTTGATGAAATGTGTGCTGCTTTAGGTGGACGTGCCGCTGAAAAAGTGATGTTTGACAAAATCTCAACAGGAGCGCTAAGCGATTTGGAGAAAGTTACTCGTCAAGCAAGAGCGATGGTTTCAGTATATGGCCTTAATGATGCCATTGGAAATCTAACCTACTATGACTCAACAGGGCAATCTGACTATAATTTAACCAAGCCCTATTCAGAAGAAACGGCTCAGAAAATTGATCACGAAATTTCTGGAATTATTGAAAAACAATATGACCGAGCAATTGAAATTTTGAAACTCTCTAAAGATAAATTAACAGAATTGGCCGAACGCCTTTTAGAAAAAGAAGTTATTTTTAAAGATGATCTAGAAAATATCTTAGGAAAAAGACCTTTTAAAACAAATAGCGAAAAAATAGAAGAATCCAAGCTACTTAAAAGTAAATAGAACCAAAACTTATGGGGATATGGGATAAATTTTTTGGTAAAAAAACTGAGAATAATTCTGAGAAAAGTCCCTATCTCCCATCGGAAGAAATCGAAATAGACATTCAGTTTGCCGAAGCTTTTACCAAAAAAGGAGGGCGCTTCCTCTTTTGTGAATCCAGTAGATTTGTTTCACTCAATCTCATTGAAATTTTTAAAGAAAATCTTTGGAAAAAAGATCAAGTATTAAGTCTCAATGAGAAACTCGCCCAACAATACGAATTGACCTTGATCACACAATCCTCAGGGAATTTAAAAGCCTATGAGGCTGCAGTAATGAACTGTGAATACATTATCAGTAATACAGGTAAAATATTGCTTAGCGAACATCAAATTAAACACTACAATCTTCCTGACCTACCCAACAACATTATCATCATCGCAAAAACTCAGCAGATCGTTAAAGATGTTAGTCAAGGGATGACCTCACTCAATAATAAATACAAAAAAACAATCCCAACAAATATTACAACGCTCAAATCAAAATCGGACACTAGTGAGGAAAAAGTGTTTTCTGAATCTGAAACAAGTGCAAAAAACATATATTTGCTTCTAGAAGATTAATAAAAAAGTATGCGTGAAATTATGGTAAGAGGGTTTTCTGGCCTTCTCTATGTAGCAATAATTGTTTCTTCTGCTCTATTCTCAAATTTAGCTTTAATCATTGTACTTTTTATATTTTCTGCTTTAGCACTTTTTGAATTTCAAAGATTATTACATTATAAAAGCCCTGTTCCCCTCCTCTTTTTTGGATTATTAGCTTATCAATTTTATACTGGAAAGCTAAACAATACTCTACATTATAGTCTCTTGGCCCTAGGTATCTTTACAAATATTTTACTTGCCTTTCTACTGGTCAAAAAAAAATCATTTGTCTTTGCCCCTTTTCAAAAAAGCGGGCTTACTCTTTTTTATCTTATAAGTTCTGGATATTTCATTATTGCTTCCACGGCGTTGGATAGCAGCTGGATGAATGGAATTACCTTATCCATGTACTTTTTAATTTGGACCAATAATAGTTTTGCCTATTTGTTTGGAAAAAAATGGGGGAAAAATTCTTTATTCCCAGAGGTTTCCCCCAAAAAAACATGGGAAGGATTTTGGGGTGGAGCACTGGCTTGTTTTTTGTTAAGCCTTGTTTTGCTTAATTTCCACAAAGAATTTAAAATTTGGGTCTTCCCGCTTTTAGCTCTAATCATTATTATTGCTTCAACCCTTGGAGATCTTATTCAATCAAAATTTAAACGGGAGGCGAAAGTGAAAGACAGTGGTTCATTGATTCCTGGACATGGTGGTTTTTATGACCGAATGGACAGTGTACTTTACACAGCTCCCTTTGTCAACTTATTTTTAATTATAGTTCATTATGTTTCATAAAGAAGGATATCAAATCATCATGACAACCTTTGTCATAACCGCTGCAATTGCTGTTTTAGCAGAGTATAACATAAACCTCCCGCCACTGAAAATTGGGATCCAGCTTATTGCTTTGGTACTCCTTGTTTTGGTCCTTCAATTTTTCAGAAACCCAAAAAGAGTAACTCCAAAAAATGAAAATCAACTCATTGCACCAGTTGACGGTAAAGTCGTTATCATTGAAGAAGTTTTTGAAAAAGAATACTTTAAGGACAAACGTTTACAAGTTTCGATTTTCATGTCTCCTTTGAATGTTCACGTAACTCGATATACTATGAGTGGTAAAGTCCAATTCAGTAAATACCACCCTGGAAAATATTTAGTGGCATGGCATCCAAAATCTTCTGAATTAAACGAAAGAACTACCATTGTGTTGAAAAATGACGTATTTGGAGAAGTATTGTATCGTCAAATCGCAGGTGCAGTTGCAAGACGAATTGTAAATTATGCCAAAGAAGGGATGGAAGTGGAGCAGGGTACTGACGCTGGATTCATAAAGTTTGGCTCCCGAATTGACTTGTTTTTACCCTTAGGAACAAACTTAGATATTGCTTTAAACGATGTTGTTAAAGGAGGTATTCAAGCTATTGCACACAAAGCTTAAAGCAAACTGAGGCTTTTTTGTAGCATCTTTATTTTATCCTCAGCATCTGCTGCCTTTTTACGCTCAATAGCAATCACTTGCTCTGGAGCATTGGCGACAAAACGTTCGTTGGCTAACTTTTTTTCTACTGAGTCTAAAAAACCTTTAGTGTATTTCAACTCTGCATGAAGTTTTTCTTTTTCGGCCTCAGTATCCTCTGGTGCTAGGGTAGGAATAAAAAACTCAAGTTTAGAAACCCGAAAACTCCCTCCACTTAAATCCTCCGGAGCTTCCGAATAAATGATTTCATCAAGCATTCCCAGCTTAATAATACAGGACTCATAAGGCAAAGGAGCACTAGAATTTGTAACATAAACTGTTACCTTTTCTTTAAATGAAATATTTTTATCCTTTCTGAACTTTCTAATCCCTGCGATAACTTCTTTGGTAATTTCAAAATTAGTAATCAATTCTGAATCATATGGTTCTGACGTAGGCCATGAAGACACCGTAAGTGCTTCATTGGTTGCTCTAGTACTTATAAAATGCCATAATTCCTCAGTTAAAAAGGGCATAAAAGGATGTAATAAACGTAAATTGTTTTCAAATAAAACAATAATTCTTCCATGCGTAGCAGCATCTATGGGTTTTCCATATTCTGGCTTCACCAACTCAAGTAACCAGGAACAAAAATCATCCCAGATTAGCTTGTAGATCGTCATTAATGCATCTGATATACGGTATTTTTCAAAATTCTCATCCACCCAAAGAATGGTCTTATTAAAATGATTTTCATACCAATCTAAAGCTTCAGTTGCAGCAGTGGAAGGTTGAATCTCGGTGTCAATTTCCCAGCCTTCGATCAAACGGTAAGCATTCCAAATTTTATTGGCGAAGTTTTTTCCCTGTTGACAAAGACTTTCATCAAAAAGCAAGTCATTCCCTGCAGCAGAGCTCAACATTA
>Ga0233402_1000207_pt1 | contig 23059 bp, 17 predicted proteins | sample 54DmetaG_FD_182705 | JGI IMG/M metagenome (GOLD analysis project Ga0233402, IMG submission 182705) | Seawater microbial communities from Monterey Bay, California, United States - 54D | ecosystem: Environmental > Aquatic > Marine > Coastal | place: USA: California | collected 2016-11-11 | reverse complement strand
AGTTTTTATCTGATTTCCAGGTATGAAGAGTATTTACCTCATGTCAAAGATACCAACGGACGCTATACTGCAGAACAAAGCATGGCCTATAAATACCGTTTTTTAGAAAAACCAGTAGTCGATATTTGGGCCTATAAATTGTTGAAGGCCTTGAAAGAGAAATTTCCAGATTATGAGTATAAAAAACGTTCGTATGAATTTATTTCTACGGTAGATATCGACAATGCTTATGCTTATAAACATAAAAGTTTCGTTAGGACCATCGGGGGTTTTGCAAACGATTTAGCGCACTTTAAGTTGTTGAATATTTGGCATCGATTTGCGGTGATATTCAATCTTAAAAAAGATCCTTTTGATACTTTTGAGCAATTTTTAACGACCAGAAAAAAACAACAGATCAAAACAATTTTCTTTTTTCTCATTGGCGATTACACCACTTTTGACACCAATGTTTCCGCATCAAAAACCAAGTACAGACTGCTGATAAAAGAAATGTTAGACTATGCAAGTGTTGGTTTGCATCCTTCGTATTTCACCATGAACAATGCGTCCTTGTTAAAAAAAGAAAAAAAACGTTTGGAAGGCATCATCAATATGCCCATTCAGAGATCTAGACAGCATTATTTAAGGTTGAGTTTGCCTGAAACTTATCAAAATCTAATAGATTTGGAAATCGAAGAAGACTATTCCATGGGCTACGCGAGCAATGTAGGATTCAGAGCAAGTACCTGTACTCCCTTTTATTTTTATGACTTAGATTTTGAAATTCAAACACCGCTTAAAATATTTCCTTTTGCACTGATGGATACCACCTTGAATGATTATATGAAACTGACTCCAAGACAATCTTTAGGAAAAATTAGAGATTTAAAGAATGAAGTAAAAGCCGTAGATGGAACCTTTATAACCCTATTTCACAACGAGAGTTTGAGTGATTATTTAAGATGGAAAGGTTGGAAAAGACTCTTCGATTCAATGATTAAAATAGCGACTTCTTAACATGATTCAACACCTTACAAGAAAGCAGTTAGATGTTTCCAAATATGATTACTGTATCGAGAATTCGATGCAATCTAGGATGTACGCTTTTTCTTGGTATTTAGACCTTGTTACAGACAATTGGGATGTGTTGGTGCTCAATGATTATGAAGGGGTAATGCCCATTCCATGGCGTAGGAAGTTTTTTATAAAATATGTCTATCCTCCTTTTTGGATGTTAGAATTGGGTGTTTTTTCTTTGAAAGAATCCATAGACTTTGTCCCTTTTTTTGAGGTTTTAATAGATGAATTTCGTTTTATCGAATCCCGATTGAATACCGCGAACAACCCTGCTAAAACTTCACAATACCTTTTGAACAAAGAAATGCAAGTTCTTTCGTTACACTTGGATCACGATGCAATTGTAAAAAACTTTAGAAAAGATAGACAAAAAGATGTAGCAAGAGCCACAACATCTGCTTTAAAAACTCAGTGGGGCGATGCTCCAGAAAAATTAATACACCTGTTTAAAAACAATGTGGGTCTGAGAACTCCCCAGATTACAAAGACTGATTATGAGGTACTCCATATACTCATGAACAGGTGTTTGTTAAAAAAAGTAGGAGAAATCTTGTCTGTTTACGATGGTGAAGATCACTTGGTTGCCTCAGGATTCTTTTTGATGCATAAAAAAACCGTCACACTTTTGGTTTCTTCAACAGATTTTACCAATAGAAAAAATGGTGCAAATACATTGTTAATTAGCAGCGCTATTCGCAAATATCAAAAGGATTTTGATCTCTTTAATTTTGGCGGATCTTCAATGCCTTCCATTGCAAAATACTTTCTAAGTTTTGGTGCGGAAACACGTAAATATCAGCAGATCAAGTACCATAATTTACCATACTTACTGTCCCTTTTTAAGAATTAGGGTATAAGAAATTTAAAAATTTTTCGGGTATTTTCTTGTTGAAAATGATCTTAGACAAGTCTTCTTCATAGGGGTCTTTTTGTTTGATGACCTCACAGGGGTTCCCTACCGCAACTGAATTACTAGGAATGTCTTTTGTGACCACAGAATTTGCACCAATTGTCACATTATTTCCAATCGTCACCCCTGGCAGCACAGTAGCATTTGCACCAATCCAAACATGATTCCCAATAATGATGGGTTTTCCATTTTCATGTTTACTTAAATTGGTGGCTTTATGATTGGAAGAAATGATGGAAACTCCCGGAGCTAGCTCAATATTATTTCCAAAAATAATCCCATTATTCGCTTGAATATAATTGTTGATATTGTCTCCAGGATCACATAGAATTCCTTTTTGTATGTTATTAGGTGCAATTACCCGAGAGGTATAATGAACAGGCCATTTGACTTTTGGATTCAATCTGTATACTATTTGAGGAATCAAATAATGAAAAAATAAGATATAATACCGCTGATATCCATATTTAGGTCTGTAATATTGAGGGTAACAGAGGTTTATAAGCCATCCAAAAAATAAAAAGTCTAATTTTTTAAACATCTTTTTTTGCAATTTGTTTTAAATGATTGAGAAAATAAGCAAGGAATACAAGGTATCCGATTCCGCCGAATACAGCCAGTATTATAATTGTTAAGGTGATGCTATGGTAAAAATAACCGACGAAAATAGCCACCAAGTTAATGATAAATAAGTAGCTGTTAAAGAGCAAGCTTTCTAAGTTTTTATCCAAAACAACGATCAAACTACTAATAGGGTTAAAGGAGACTCTAGCAAACACAAGAATCGATAAAATTAAGGTATAGGGCCTCAAATCAATCCATTTTCCCTCAAAAAAAGAATCCAACAGGTACATGCCTACTGTGTTGATAAGAAGAAGAAAGGCCAACATGATAAGTAAGTTTGTCCGTACTATTTTTTTTGTGAGCATTCGTAATTCTTCTTTGTTTTCTCTTAAAAGTACGGAAGATTTTTGAAAATAGACTTGTCCTACTGATGATGAAATGAGAAACAACGGGATTCCTAAAATTTTTTGACTAAAAAAATACACTCCAGCTTCTTTGGCCCCAAAAAAAGCAAGAATCAAAATAGGCATCAAACTATTGGCGATGCTGTTTAATGTATTGGAGGGAAGTAAGAATTTTAAAATTGAAGTATTGGATTGGAGTCCTTTTTTTATTTCTGTAAAATTAGTGGTTGAAATTACCCTTCTGTTTTTAAATACATAATAGAGCAATACACTGCACTGCGATATTAAAAATCCAATGATCAAGCCCAAAAGATTGAAGGAGGAATACAGAAGAATTTGCAAGCCTAAATTTCCGATTGTTAAAAATATTTTTGAGTTTGAAATCGTAGAAAATTCTTTTTGGAAAGTGAAAAAACTTTCATGGGCAGTAATTAAGGCAATGACTAAGGTTCCAATAGCACTGAGTAAAAGGATGTTTTCACTCAATTTTTCATTAAAAAAATAGTTCGATACAACATATAACAACAAGGAAATTATGAGGGTAGCAACAGGAATTAGTAGTAGTAAAAAGTTGTACCAATTGGTACTTTCTTTAGTGTTTTTTGAAATGACTATAAATTTATCCAATTGTAAACTACATAGAATCGATGTAATACCAGTGATGCTGATAAAAACACCAAAGAACCCATAGGCTTCTTCACCATAGATTTTTGCCAAATAAAGAGCACCAATTGTTGCAATCGCCTGTGCAACGATTGTTCCCCTGAGCATTACAAAGATATTTTTATAAAAGTTAGATACGTTGTTTTTATGTATTTTTGTGTTCAAATAGTTCATTTCTTCAAATATAATGCAAATGCAAAATATACAACATGTCTTTTTTGATTTAGATCATACTTTATGGGATTTTGAAAAAAATTCGGATTTAACCTTTCAAAAAATTTTCCAAAAAAATAAACTCTCCATTGATTTAGATTCATTTTTAGAAGTGTATAGACCCCTCAACTTTGAATTTTGGAAGCTATATAGAGAAGAAAAAGTAACAAAAAGTGAATTGCGCTATGGTCGTCTCAAAAATACCTTTGATGCTCTTAATGTTACAATTTCAGACGAGCTAATCAATATCATTGCAGATCAGTATATTGAGTACTTAGCTGATTTCAATCACCTGTTTGATGGAGCCATAGAAATCCTAGAGTATCTGAACCAAAAATATACTCTACATATCATTACCAATGGGTTTGAAGAAATTCAAACAAAAAAAATGGTCAATGCTAATATCCATCATTATTTTGATCAGGTGATTACCTCAGAATCTGTAGGAGTAAAAAAACCAAATCCGAAAGTCTTTACCCATGCTTTAGAGATGACACATGCACACAAAGACAATTCAATGATGATTGGAGATAGTATAGAAGCCGATATTCAGGGTGCATTAGGTATAGGAATGAAAGCGATTCACTGTAATTTTGATGCTTCCACAATATCCTCTAATGAATTTATCTCAGTGACCTCCCTTTTAGAAATAAAAACGATTCTTTAAAACCATTTTATATATATTGCGATGTAATTAAGAACATACATAAATTTTCATTTATGTTAGAGAGTACCCAAAAATACCCTAACTTTAAAAAGGTTTGTTTTTAATACAGAACAACTCATATCAAAAAAAGGTTTTAAATGATGTTACAAAAAATTAAAAAAGTAAGTTCATTATTTTTTTGTTTGATGATGATCACTTCTTGTGTAGAAGAGTTAGATTTTACTCAATTAGACGATTATCGTGCTACACCAGTATTTACCACCTCTGCAGTTTATTTTACCATCTTTCCGTATCAGTTTTTTGATCGATCTGGGGTTCAGATTAACGAAATTGAAGAAGCTACTGATATTGACATACCAACAAATAATTTCCTGAGAAGAAAGACGGTAAGGATAGATTTTAATGCTCAAATTAGCAATGAGTTAGAGGCTGATTTCATCCTTCAAATTCAACTTCTAGACGCTGATTATTCACCTATATATGAGACCAAAGAAATGCTTGTAAAAGCAAATGATTTGACTTATGAATTCAATGAGACTTTTGATCTCAGGTCGAATCCTGAGCTAAAAAACATTAAAGCATCTCGTTTAAAAATAAAAAACAATACCCCTTCGGTAAAATTAAACCCCAAAGACAACACGAAGCTTCAGTTTACATCGTATTATCATATTTATTTAGACACAGATGCCTAAACTTAGAAAAATAATTTTACTACTCTGTTTTTTTCTGATCACAAATAGCTTCAGTCAAAAAAAACAGCTACTCTATAATTTTGCAGAACTTCCTCAAACACTATTATTAAATCCAGGAGCTGAAACAAATTTCAACTATCATATGGGGGTTCCATTACTTTCTGGGATCTCCACTGAAATAGGGAGTTCAGGCTTTTCATTGTCAGATATATTCTCTGTTGATAACAGAACGATCAATGATAAAATCTCTCAAATAGTAGAGAGCTTATCATCAAATGATTACGTACAATTCAATGTTCAATTAGATCTTTTCAATGCCGGGTTTAGGTTGAATAACAACACTTATATAAGTTTTGGCTTTTATGGAGAACTTGATGGGATTATTTACACTCCTAAAGATCTACTTGTTCTTGCAACAGAAGGGAATTATAATTATTTAAACAAGAGTTTTCAGCTATCTCATGGCGCATTAAAAATAGATGCCTTAGGAGTGCTGCATGTTGGATTTACAAAAAAAGTGAATGAAAATTTAACTTTTGGATCTCGATTTAAAATCTATTCCTCTGTTTTGAATGCAGAGAGTTTGAATAACTATGGAACATTTACCACACGGAATGGTTCAAATAATGTATATGCCTATTATTTGGATAATGCGAACCTCAAACTCAGAACCTCTGGACTAATTGAAGGTGAGAATCAGTATATTGAGAATGCTTTCTTTGGGGATAATATGGGGATTGGTTTTGATGTTGGGTTTACCTATCATATTTCCGACCAAATAGAGGTAACAGGAAGTGTTGTTGATGTGGGTTTTATCAAATATTCAAAATTGATTGAAAATACTTCAATAACTGGGAGCTACATGTATGAGGGTGTCGCCTATGAGTACGATCCGGAAAACCCCTCTAGTTTCGTGGAGCTCATCGGTGGAAGTTTTAGGGAGGAGGTTACTACAGTTCAGAATGAAGAGTCTTATGTTTCATTGCGACCCGCCAAAGTGAATGCTTCTTTTGCATATAGTTTTGGGATGAAAAGAAGCATTTATTGTTTTGACAACACCTTTAAAGATTTCTTCAGTAATACACTAGGAGTTCAAATGCATGCTGTTCATAGACCCTTAAGTATTCAGCATGCATTTACTGGGTTTTATCAAAGAATGCTTTCACAAAGAGTGCATACAAAAGTAACATATACCATTGATAATTATTCATCTAATAATATTGGAGTCGGTCTTTCTGCTCAAGTAGGAAAATTAAATTTCTATGGCATGGTGGATAATATTTTACAATTTACGAATATAGCTGCGGCAAATAGTATTTCTGCTCAGTTAGGATTTAATTTAATCTTTTAACTTATATGATGAAAAAAATAGGAATGAGCTTATTGTTTTTAATGACAATATCAGTCTTCAGTCAGCAAAAAATAATAAGTGATTACAAATATATCATTGTTCTTGATCGATTTGATTTTTTAAAGACCTCTGATCAATATCAAACGAGTTCGCTCACTAAATTTTTACTGCAAAAAAAAGGGTTTACAGTCTTTTTAAGCACAGATAAATTTCCGCAAGACCTATTACAAAATCGATGTCTAGCGTTAAAAGCAAGAGTAAGTGATGCTTCAGGTATTCTCACAGTAAAGAATAAAATAGAATTAAATGATTGTTATGGAAGACTCTTGTATTCTTCACAATTTGGAAAAAGTAAAGAAAAAGACTACAAAAAGGCATATCATGAAGCCATTCGAAAAGCCTATGCGAGCATGACTGATCTTGAATCTACTGCCGTGATTGATACGAAAGAAGTTTTAGAAAAAAAAGAGGGGATTCCAAACAAAACACGAATTACAAATCCCGTCAGGCAAGAGGTTGCTCTCTTGGAAGCACTCAACGCTCAGACTACAAAAAACGGATTCCTATTGGTCAATAAAAAATCAAGGGTGGTTTATCAATTGTTACAAACCGATTTAAAAGAGGTGTTTGTTATAAAAGAAGTCAATGGGATTTTTTACAAACAGGATACTTTTTGGATTGCAGAATATTATGAAAACAACGAGTTGATTCAGAAAGCATACCGAGTAAAATTCTAGTAATCGTATTTGCTTTTCCAGTTCTTTTTTAAGCTTTCTCTAAACTTGTTTTCTCGTTCATTGTTTCCTGGGTCATACATTTTCGTTCCAGAAATCTCATCGGGTAAAAACTCTTGTAGGCTAAAGTTATTCTCAAAATCATGCGCATATGCATAGTGCTCTCCATAGCCTAAGTCTTTCATTAATTTGGTGGGCGCATTTCTCAAGTGAAGGGGTATTGTTAGGTCTCCTGTTTGTTGAACGATGTCTTGTGCCTTGTTGATGGCCTTATAGGAAGCGTTGCTCTTAGGAGAATTGGCTAAATATACCGCACATTGACTTAAAATAATTCTTGATTCTGGAAATCCAATAACAGATACCGCCTGAAAAGTATTGTTGGCTAAAATCAAGGCAGTTGGATTTGCATTTCCAATATCTTCCGAAGCAGCGATCACCAATCTTCGTGCAATAAATTTGACATCTTCACCACCTTCAATCATTCTTGCCAACCAGTATACGGCGCCATTAGGGTCACTACCTCGGATCGATTTTATAAATGCAGAAATGATATCATAGTGTTGTTCTCCTGTTTTATCATAGTTCACCGTATTTTTTTGAACTTTTTCTAAGACCAATTCGTTTGTGATTTCTATTTCGTTTTCCGTGGCAACCAGCAGTTCGAATATGTTTAACAATTTTCGAGCATCTCCTCCGGAAATTTGTAACAAAGCATCCGTTTCTTTAAATAGTATTTTTTTCTTTGAAAGCAGCTCATCTTTTGAAGCAGCCCTTTGTAAAAGTGTGATCAAATCGTTTTTATCAAATGAATTTAAAATATACACCTGACAACGGGAGAGTAGGGCAGGAATTACCTCAAAACTTGGGTTTTCTGTCGTAGCACCAATGAGAGTTACCCAACCTTTTTCAACAGCACCTAAAAGAGAATCTTGTTGAGATTTACTGAACCTATGGATTTCATCAATGAATAAAATAGGATTTTTTGCAGTAAATAAACCGCCACTTTGCTTTGCTTTTTCAATAATCTCTCTCACATCTTTCACCCCAGAGCTTATGGCACTTAAAGTATAAAAAGGGCGTTTGGACTCTGTTGCAATGATATTTGCCAGTGTGGTTTTTCCAATTCCTGGAGGTCCCCATAAAATTAAAGAGGGGATGACTCCCTGTTGAATTAAATTGGTCAACACCCCTTTTTTTCCTATCAAATGTTGCTGACTAATATAATCTTCTAGAGTTTTCGGTCTAATTCTTTCTGCCAAAGGTTCATTCATAGGGTAAAAATAGCAAAGATTTTTGACAGAATTTGTGAAAATTGCATTTGGTGCTATTTTTGTTAACTTTACTTTAAATGGATACTCAAGATCAATTACAACTATCGAAGTCAATTTTTATCATCCCTATTGTATATGTTCTGACAATTTGGATCATTTATGCAATTGAAATCTCTTTTGGATATAATTTTAATAAGTATGGAGTATATCCCAGAGATTTGATTGGTTTGAGAGGGGTTTTTTTAACACATTTCATTCACAGCAATGTGAGCCACCTTTTTAACAATTCGATTCCGTTGTTCGTGCTATTAAGTAGTCTCTTTTATTTTTACAGACAGGTTGCCCTCAAGATTCTATTATTTGGAGCGTTGTTGTCTGGATTTTTAACTTGGTTGATTGCAAGAGAATCCTATCATATTGGTGCTAGTGGAGTTGTGTATGTACTTTTTAGTTTTGTTTTTTTTAGTGGAATTATTCGAAAGCATTACCGATTGGTAGCCCTCTCTTTTATAATTGTTTTTTTATATGGGAGTATGATTTGGTATGTACTACCCATTAAGCAAGGAATTTCTTGGGAAGGTCATTTGTCTGGGTTGTTGGTAGGAGTATTTTTTTCAATCCATTATAGAAAAAAAGGAATTGTCAAAGAAGTACCTCAATTTTCCGAAACTGATTTTGATTTATTATTTGACGAAGACGGAAATTATTCTCCTCCTGAAAATGAAAAAAGGGCAGAGGAGGAGTCTTAATCCATTCGCTGTCTTACCGTCTCATACAAGAAGGCACCACAGGCAACGGAAACATTTAAGGATGCAATATCTCCTAACAAAGGTAATTTTGCCTTATAATCGACCATTTTAAGTATGGAGGGGTTGATTCCTCTGTGTTCAGAACCCATAATGATAGCGAGGGGTTGGTTTAAATTAATATTATATAGGGAGTCTTCAGTTTTTTCAGTAGCAGCCACTGTTTTGATCTCTGAGCTTTCCAATATGAACAGGGCATCTTTTAAATGATCTACTTTACAAATTGGAATTTTAAACGCTGCACCCGCAGAGGTTTTGATGGTTTCAGCATTTACAGGAGCACTACCATTTTTTTGGATGATGATCCCATTCACACCTGTACATTCTGCAGTTCTTATGATTGCTCCAAAATTTCTTACATCAGAAAGTTGGTCTAACAACAGAAATAATGGAGTAGTTCCATTGTCTAGGGTTTCTTCAATTAAGGTTTCTAAATTATAGAATTCGACAGGAGAGATTTGAGCCACTGCCCCTTGATGATTGTTGTTTTTAGACAATCTGTTGAGTTTCTCTACAGGAACCATACTCGTGGTAAGACTCTTGGTTTTAATTAATTTATTGAGTTCGTAGAACAACTCCCCCCTTAGTCCCTTTTGCAAGTAGATTTTATTAATAGTTGAACCACTTTCGATGGCTTCTATAATAGCTCTTATACCAAAAATATTTGTTGTTTCTGTCATCATATGGCAAAGGTATACATTCTCGTTAGAAGGTAAAAAAAAACCACCTCAATTGAGGTGGTTTTTTTGTACTATCAGTGAATTTAATTTGGTGTTAAAACCATCGGTGCATCTGCAAAATATGGTTCTACTGTGTAAGTAATTTCTATACTACCATCAGGCATCACCATTCCGGCACCAGAAATCGGTATTCCATTATCTGGTAAAAAACCTCCTGTTACACTAATTACGTCACACGCGTCATTAATGGTGAAAGGATAATTAGCCTTAAACTGACTATCACCACTAACCTCATAGTTACCAGGACTCGTTTCGGTTACGGTAGCAGACTTCCCATTTTCATAGGTATAGCTTCCAGCGATGCTAGAAACACAGATTCTAAGTAAATTGATTGTAAATTCATTATCGTTCCCAATATACAATCCGTTCTTTTCTTCTAATGTTAAAATAAGTTCTCTAGAAGAGATGATGTTGATATCTTCAACGTCTATTTCTAAACTTGCAACATTAGAGTTTGCTGGCATTGTAATCGAAGTTGGGATCGTGTAAGATACAGGATCAGCCGTCGATTTGTCTGATACTGTAACATTAAATGTTCTACTTGCATCAGACATAATTGAAGAGTAAATCTTGTAGCTTGCTGAATTGGTACTTCCTTTATCTACTTTTAAATCTACTTCAGCTGTTTCAAATGTAATATAGTTTAAGTCTGGTGTTCCTATTGCATCTTCTTCACAACTTGTAATTACAAGTAATGGCAGTGTCATCAGCAAAAGGTAAATTATTTTTTTCTTCATTTTGAATATGTTTTGTTATTATTTGTGAGAAATTTAAATAATGTGTACCTCTTTAACTAAAGAGGTACACGATCATATTATCTTCCTTCGTTTACGCTATCTGTAATATTATCATTCGCATCAATCTCAGATTGAGGTACCTTCAAGAAAAATCTTTTATCATCTGCTTCCAAGCTTGAAGCTCCTGTTAATCTTTGGTTTCCTGTTCTTGTAATTCCTCTTCTATACCTTTTTGCATCAAACCACTCAACACCTATTTCAGCATAAAGTTCTTTTCGTCTTTCAACTAAAATTTCTTCCAATAGATCTTGTCCTGTATTCGATGATTTTGTAGCACTTGCATCTCTATTAGATTGCAATGCAAAAAGAATAGTGTGAGCACCCGCTTCATCACCGTTTTGGTATTTAGCTTCTGCTTCTACCAATAGCATTTCAGCTGTTCTGATTATCGGATGATCAGAATCGAATCCAAAAGTGAATTTGGATGAAATATGACTTCTGTAATCTGCTGCAGGACCTGCATAGAAAGTGTTTCTAACATCTGTCGCTGAAAATAGATTCACGAAATCATCATTAAAAAAGGTTGCTGCATATGATAAAACCGAATGGTCTGCATGTGCATGAGGAGCACCCCAGTAGTAATTTGACTGATCTAATGATTGAGCACTTCCCCAAATCCACTCTGGGTCAGATATATCATTAAACCCACTTCCGTAGCTAGCACCCAAGACACTCGCAGGAGTTCCTCCTCCATAAGCTTTCCTTGCAGCTTCTTCAGCTCCAGTCCAGTTCCCAGTAGTTTGGTATACTCTCGCTAATATTCCATACGCCACATTTTGGTTGATGTATGATTTTGCTAGTCTATCAGAATTCAAATTAGCAGTAGCATAGTTTAAGTCATCTAAGATCAAAGCATACATTTCGCTTAATGTACTCATTGGTTTTCCTTCGGTTGCAACCTCAGTATAAATTGGAGGTGCAGGTAAAGAAGGGTCCTTTAAATAGGTATGTTGGAATTCCATTGCTAATTGAAAATAGAAAAATGCGCGTAGTGCTTTTCCTTGACCAATAATTTCTTGTTTATCAATATCAGATAATCCAGTAGAGTTTTCTGCACCAATAATTAAGTTATTTGCTTGATTGATCATGTAGTAAGAGTAATTCCATGTGAATGCTACACGTCTGTAGTTTGGTTCTCTGTTTTCATTTTCGTAATCAAATGAAAACCAAGTAGCTCTTTGTATTATATCGTTCCCTTTCACTGTTCTCGCATAATAGATTGAGTTAACTCCTGCAGCGTCAGTTGCAGTAAATTGACTTCTAAAGTTTCTCATTATACCAGATACAAAAGCATTTGCTCCGTCTCTTGATCCAAATATCACGCTAGAGGTTACCGAATCGGTCGGTTGAGGATCATTTAAAAAATCGTCATCACAACTTATTATTGAACATGTCAACAATAGAAGTAAAAGTAAGTTTAAATTTATTTTTTTCATTTTGTAAGTTTTTTAAAATTCTAAATTAACACCCAAAGAGAAAATTCTTTGATTGAATGATCTATTGTTAGTTGTCCCTGACAAACTTTGTTCAGGATCGATTCCTTTGTGTGATTGAAAAGTTAGCAAGTTATCACCCTGGAAATAAAGTCTTAATCTGCTTAGTCCAATGTTCTCTATTTTATTGGTAGGCACATTGTATCCTAATGTTAACGCTTTTAGTCTCAAGTAATCGTTTTTAAACAAAAATCTTGTAGATGTAGCGTTAAAATCATTTTGACTATTCTGTAAACGAGGAACGTTGGTGATGTCTCCTGGTTTCTGCCATCTGTTAGCAATATCAACAGAACTAGAACTACCAAGAGTTTCAAAACTACCCATTAGACCTGCGTATGTTGAATCATAAATATAACCTCCCACACTGAAGTTCATTAATACGTTTAGATCAAAGTCTCCGTAGATGAACGTGTTGGTAATACCCCCTTGAAAATCTGGTAAAGATTCTTTACCGGTTGCATAACGAGTAGCATCTGCATACTCATCCGTTGTCTTTTTTTCTCCAGTTGGTTCTCCTTCTGCGTCTAGTATATCCTTGAACCATAATGCTTTTCCATTCGATGGATCAACTCCTGCATATTCTCTAATAAAGAATTCGTATAATGAAGTACCTACTTCCCATCTCTTAGTTCCATTGATAAAAGATTCTTGAGTTAACTCAGTAATTTCATTTTTGGTTGTAGTGATATTTAAGTTAGTACTCCATTGAAACATGTCTGTTTCAATATTTACAGTATTTAATTCAAGTTCAATACCGGAATTTTTAAGAGCCCCTACATTTGTTGTAATACTAGTATTTCCAGTAGAACCTGGTAGTGGTTTACTGTAGATTAAATCAATAGATTCTCTTTCAAAGTAAGCAATACTACCACTTATTCTGTTATCCATGAAGCCGAAATCTAAACTCGCATTCAATGAGGCTGTTTTCTCCCAAGATAATAATGGATCACTTACTGCACCAAGTATTACACCTGTTTGTGTTAATTCATTATATCCTGTTTCAAATAAGGATAGGTAAGGGAAATATCCAATACCTCTATTGTTCCCTAATTCTCCATAAGAGGCGCTTAGTTTTAAGTAGTTTAAAACAGAATTTCCTGCTAAGAAGTTTTCTTTAGAAACAATCCATGATCCCCCAACAGAGTAGAAGTCTCCAAATCTTGTATCTTCAGAAAATCTTGAAGAACCATCTCGTCTGTAAGAACCTTCAATAAAATACTTTTTGTCATAGTTATAAGCAAATCTCGCCAAATAACTTTCCATTCTCTCTTCGCTGAGAAAGCCTCCTACACCTTCAGGAGTGGTACTACCGTTCAATACTTTTACATTTGGTAAAAATCCAACTCCCTGAGCATTTAGTCCATCGACTTTAAGTTTATACGCTTCTTGAATCAAACTAGCAGAAACAGAGTGTTTGTCAAAGAAAGTTTTATCAAAATTTAATGCGTTGATAAAGTTTAAGGTATTGGTAATGTTTCTTGTTTGTGATACTCGACCGCCTACGTTTGCTGCATATCCAAATTCATTGTGAACATATCCGTAACTATCAAATAAAACTTTTTCGAAACCTAATGTTGTTTTAAAATTCAAGTTATCTGAAAATTTGACCTGAACGTTTCCATTCGCTTGAATGTTGTCTCTGTTATTTAAGTTGATGTAATTGAACAAAGCACCATATGCATTTTCACCTTCTAATCTTGGTCTTACACCATTTACAGCTTGAGAAGAATTATTTCCATAATCAAAAATTGGATTTCCAAAATTATCATTGATTAACGCCCCATCCTCATCTCTTTTGTAAAGAGGGTATATAGAAGATACACTCGTTGTCCATTGAACAGCTGATTGATATGAACTTCCTGATTGTGTTGGATTGTTTTGTTTGGATGTTGAGTAAGAAGTGTTAAAACCTACTTTCAACCAATCGTTTAAACTAGAGGTCATGTTCAATCTGGTTGTAACCCTTTCAAAATCAGATTCTGAAATACTTCCTTCTTGTTTTAAATAATTTGCTGAGAAAAAGTACGTAGAAGCATCTGAACCTCCTGAAGCAGTCAAACCGTGTTCAGTTCTAATTGCTGCTTCGTTGAATAATAAGTCAGCCCAATTCGTTTCCCATAATTTATCACTTGTTACTAAATTTCCATTAGCGTCTACTGGGTTTGGAACCGAAGTTCCATAAGGGTTATATCCTAGACTAGTAATTAAAGCATTACTAGCATTTTCACCCGCGGTTGTTGGATCAATACCATTAACATATACATCAGAATTTTTTAGAGCTTCCCAACTGTAAATCATTTGATCATCTGTATTTAACATTTCATGTTGTTGCACCGCTTGGTTAGCAAAACCTGTAGAAGATCTTAGAGTTATCTTTGTTGGAGCATTTAATCTTCCTTTTTTGGTGTTGATTAAGATCACACCATTGGCACCCCTTGATCCATATAAAGCAGTAGAGGATGCGTCTTTAAGGACATTCATCGATTCAATCTGATCGGAACTTATAGAGTTTATATTTCCGTTATATGGAGTTCCGTCTAAAATAATTAACGGAGAGGCATCTGCATTTATAGATCCTACACCTCTAATTCTAATTGTTGGATTATTTCCAGGTTGACCACCAGAAGCAATAATATTAACACCAGAAACAGTTCCTTGTAAGGCATTTGTAACAGAAACCAATTGTTGTTTTTCAAGAACTTCATTTGTTACCACAGCAACTGAACCTACGATAGATTCTTTTGTTTGGGAACCATAAGCAACAACAACAACTTCATCAAGAGTACTTGAATCCTCTACCATTTGTAGATTAATTGTATTGGAACTACCAACAGTTTTTGTTGTTGTTTTGTAACCTAGGTATCTGAAAATTAAGACATCTCCAGAACTTGCTTTGATAGAATATTTTCCATCAAAATCTGTTTCTACTCCTGTTCCTGTTCCTTGTACGAGAATACTAACTCCTGGTAAAGGTCCAGAAATATCAGAGACTGTACCGGAAACATTCTTTTTTTGTGCAAACGAAATTTGCACGAATAACACTAAAAATAGTGCTAAAACACCTTTGAACTTTGTCTTCATTATTTTATAATTTGAATTAATTTTATCAAAAATCTTAAATAAATTCGATTAAAGCAACTTTTTTAACAATAAAGTTTACAATAACTTAACATTTTTTTATGATTTATTAATTTTTTATAGAATAATTACCAATTCTTCTGAGGTGGTTATTTTTATAAATTTTTGTCAGGTTTTTTCTTTTAAATACAAGATGGTTTTCATTTTTTAGCCAGTTATTAGTAATGAATTTTCTTTTTTGTAAGAACATTCTTCTATTGTTAATCCAAATGGACAGGAAAAAAAAAGACTGCCTAAAAAGGCAGTCTTTTAATGTTTATTATAGAATGAGAATTAATTTACATCCCACCAAACTTTAGTTTGTAAATCTGCTGGTTTAGAAGTAACCTTTTCTAACTGAGAAGAGTTAGACTGAGTCTCAGATAAAGGATAAGGCATTCTTACAGGAATTGTATTAATTACTGCTGCTGCAGGAGCGCTTAATGATGGATAATCTAATCTTCTCCACTCGTTCCAAGCTTGGAAACCATTCATGTAAAGTGCAACCCATTTCTGAGTTCCAATAGATTCTTTCCAGTTTGCGGCATTGTATGGATTGTTTTGCACATATCCAGCAATTGCTGCGCTATCACTTATTCCCCAGTAGTTCATAGATTCAGAAACACCAGCTGCATATGTTGCTGCTGCGTCTCCAGATAACATACCTCTTTGGTACGCTTCCGCTAATAGAAAGTGTACTTCTGCTGAAGAGATTATTACGTGAGGAGATGTTGCTGATCTAACGTTATCATTAGGTCTTGAGACAACAGGTTTTAATACTGTAGCATCATTATCTGACAAACCGTATGGCATCCCTTTGATATCTCCTGAAGTAGATACCTTTGCAAATTCTGCTAATCTAGGATCTCCCATATTGGTTAGTGTTTCTACTAAATATTCAGAAACGGCATAATCATCTCTATTTCCATCTAGTGGAGTGTTGTTTTTATACAAAGGATTTGCTCTCGCTAAACTTGACTCAAAAGTAAACAATGCATTTTCTGCATTACTTGTAATTAAGTTAGAGCTAGCCAATGTAACATACTTACTTGCAGTTGCAGGATCAACATCCGCAATACGCATTGCATAACGCAACATTAAAGAGTTGGTTAACTTGATCCAATGTGAAACATCACCGTTGTAGATAATTTCACCAGAAGTAAAAGATGGCGCTGAAGCAGAAAACGTATTTGCTGCGTTTTCTAAAGTAGCCAAGATTCCTTTGTATATCACTTCTTGGCTATCATAAGCTGGAAGGCTATTCTCACCGATTGCTTCTGTGTAAGGAACTTGGTCAAAACCGTCTGCTAAAAATGCAAAAACCTGTGTAGACATTACATCAAGAATATTCTTTTTGTTATTGGTAATAGCTTGGCCTTTTTCCTCTTTTTGTCCATCAACCAAAGTTTTTGCAGCGTATAATTCTTTTAATACACTTGCGTACATATCACTCCAAGTTACATTGAAGAAATTAACATCTTGATTGTACCTACTGTCTTCAGTATATTCAGTTTGAGACCATTGTTGTACCATTAATTGACCCCAATCGGCATTGACAGTAACTCCGTGAGTCGTGTTATAAAAGTTGTATTGAGCAGTAGTCAATAATGTTGACGGAGCAACACTTACTGCTGAATTGGGATCTACATTAAGATCTGTTAGATTGTCATCACATTTAGATAATAATGCGACAGACAATAACATAAGACTGTATATTTTTAATTTTTTCATGTTATTCATTTTTAAAATTTTGCAGAGATATTAAATCCAAATGAACTAGTAGCTGGTACTTGAGCATTTTCTAAACCTTGAGCATTTCCTGCTCCTGTAATTACTTGAGGATCAATATAAGGTACTTCCGAATAAAGGATTCCTAAGTTTCTACCGAAAGCACTTAAGTTCAAACTTGTAAATGGAGTTTTATCTAACATATTAGCAGGAACAGCATAGCTTAATCTTACATCTCTAAATTTAACAAAACTAGCATCATATACGTTTGGTGCTGCTCTTCTCCAATATCCTTGGTAATAATCTTGTGGGTCTACTCTTGTATCATTCGCTGAACCGTCTGCTTTCACACCTGGTAAAATCATACCATTTGCTCTCACATCACTTTCTCCATTGAAAGCTACTGTTTCAGGATGCATTCCAGAGTATTTAGACCATTGTAAAGAGGTAGAATGGATAATACCACCGACTTGGAAATCAAACAAAGCAGATAATGTAAAGTTCTTATAGGTAAAAGACGTATTAAAACCACCTGTATAATCTGCAATGGCAGATCCTAAATAGACTCTATCGTCAGTAAATTCGTAAAAACCGTCATCACCTACAACTTTATTCCCATTATCGTCATAAACATGATCCTGACCAAATAAAGCCATATAAGGTAGTCCTTCTTGAACTCTTAAATCAGCAGCCCAAGTAGTACCAGCATTGATACTTTCTACGACTGTATTTCCTTCGTCATCTTTAAGTAATTCAACTACTTCATTGTTTTGACTAGTTAAGTTAAGTCCTACATCCCATCTGAAATCTGCTGTTTGAATTGGAGTACCTTGTATTTGTATTTCCAATCCTGAATTTTTCATTTTACCAGCATTCAATAATTTGGAAGTATATCCAGTTGTTGCAGATACCGGTACATTAAATATTTGATCTTCAGTTACTCTATCATAGTAAGCAGCATCAATACTCAACCTATTACCAAGTAATTTAACTAAGAAACCAAATTCAACCTCAGTCGTAAGCTCATTTACCAAATCAGGATTTTGTTGAGAGTTTGGTACAGAATATAGTGGGTTACTACCAAAGTTAGGTGTTATTGGGTTGTAAACATTTGATAATCTGTATGGATCAGAGTCGTTACCTGCTTGAGCAACACTAGCTCTTACTTTCGCAAAATCAATTACATCGCTATCTTTAATAGACGACAATTCAGAAATCGCAAAACTTAAAGAGGCAGCAGGGTAGAAATAACTATTATCAGCTTCTGGAAGGGTAGAAGACCAGTCATTTCTTGCAGATAAATCTAAAAATAACATGTCTTTCCATGCTAAAGAAGCAGATCCAAAGACACTGTTAATCCCTCTTGTTGATTCGTAAGTGTCAACTAGTGGAGAATCTGCGGAGTTTCCAATATTGAAAAATCTGTCAATTACGATACCTCCGTTAGTTTCTGCAGTAATTCTTTTACTACTTTGTCTCATTCTGTTTGCTCCAATAAAACCATTGAATGAAAACTCTTCATTGATGTCTTTGTTGTAGTTCAAACGAACTTCCATATTTGTTTCTTGAAACTTTCTTTCAGTTTCCTCATATCTCGATCCATCAACAGATCTTAAAGGAATACCTTCTCTGATACTAAATTGGAAGAAGTCAGTACCGAACTGAGTTGTAATCTTTAAGTTATCTGTAATGTCATAAGAAAGATTCGCATTTCCAAATACTCTATTTTTCACATCTTCTTGTAATCTATTCTCTCTATTCCAACTTGGGTTGTCAAAATAGTTTGGAGTAGGATTAAATGATGTTAAGTTTCCATTATCATCAGTAGATATTCCAACTGGATTCCAAGTGTATTGATTTCCTTCACTTGTATTTTGTTGATTTTTTATTCTTTCAACATCCAATTGTGATTGCCACCATTGTGTAAAACCTTGCAAAGGATTTGCATTGTCATATCCTGTTACGTTTCTATTTTGAGCTTCTGTATTAACATACGTAAGTGCAACACTAGATGTAAGCTTGTCGCTTAGGTTATACCTTGTATTAATATTTACAGTGTTTCTTTGTAATTCTCCCTCTGGCATTGTAGATTTTTGATCTAAGTTTGTATAAGAAACTCTATAAGATCCATCTTCATTACTTCCAGATAAAGCTAAGGTATTCATTAAGGTTACCCCAGTATCAAAGAAAGTATCGTAAGAATTTTTTGGAGCAACCCAAGGTCTTACTTCTCTATAGTTACTAGAACCTGGATCCCATGAATCCCAGTGTCTTACTAATCTATTAGGATCGAATTTAGGACCCCATGAACCATCTTTTGCATAGTTTGGAGCTAAATAACCAACACCATCTTGTATAAAAGATTTAAACCCACTGTCGGTAGGGTATGTTGAACCTCCACCATATGTCGATTGAATTGGGATAAGGTTTCTTACTTGATCGAAAGAAACACTAGAATCGAAAGAGATTCCCATTCCTTTTTGATTTCTTCCGCTTTTGGTAGTAATTAAAATCACACCATTTGCACCCCTAGAACCATATACAGCAGTTGCTGCGGCTCCTTTTAATACAGACATAGACTCAACATTTGAAGGGTCTATTTCTGAAGCAGCATTACCATAATCATAAGATCCACCACCAAAACCTCTCTGTTGATCGCTGGTAGAATATTCTGCATTACTAATTGGAACACCGTCTACAATAAATAGCGGTTGGTTATTTCCTAAGAAAGAATTGGAACCACGAATGGTAATTCTTGAAGCACCACCCATAGTCGACGGACTTCCTTGAATTTGAACACCCGCTACTCTACCTTGTAATGAATTTACAAGATTTGGTTCTTTGGCTTTATCAATATTTTCTCCAGAAACTTTCTGAACAGCATAACCAATTGCTTTCTCTTTTTTAGAAACACCTAATCCGATGGTTATTTCTTCTAGCATTTCACTTCCTTCTTGAAGAGTAACATCAATTGTGTTGGCTGCTCCAACAGTTTCTCTAGAGGTTGTATACCCTAAATAACTAAATGTTAAAACATCTCCTTGTGCAGCTTTGATGGAATATTTTCCGTCAAAATCAGTTTCTACACCATTACTTGTACCTTCAACTACTACACTTACCCCTGGTAAAGCCCCTGATTCGTCGGAAACTGTACCGGAAATAGTTTTTTCTTGTGCAAAAGAAACTTGCACTAACAACGCTATAAATAGCGTCAAAATTTGATTAAACTTTGTCTTCATTTTTTTAATTTGTTTGAATTAATTATAACAAATGTGTGAAATTTATGTTAATAAAACAACTTTTTTTAACAAATTACTTATTTTTATATAGTAAAATTATCAGATTCTAAAAATAACAGCTATTTAAAGTATTGGTTTGTAGCTCATTATATTTTGATCAGTTGTTTAGCAAAAGATCTAAGTTTTTTAAATATTTTATTGCATTGTTAATTTTATGTTAAAAAAAATCAAACATAGCTATTAAGGTGTAAATAGTATCTCTTTTGTCGAAATTATTTGTCTTTATTTTAAGAGATGTAGTTTGAAAAAAAAGAATTTTTTAGGCCTAATTTTTTTAAAAAAAATTGGTCCAATTAATAGTTAGTTTGGTTTGATTGAAGTCAAAGCCTTTTGATGAATTTCTTCCCAATGCTGAGCTGATGTTTATTTGCGAATTTTTTGCAGTGAACAAATACCCTAGACCAATTCCCAAAAGATTTTCGTTTTTTGTCATTGTTTTAACGCGGGCGATATCAGTTATGGTGTACAAATAGGATTTTTCAGAGGTTAACAAACGGTATTCCATATTAAAATAACTAAAACTGCTGGAGAAAATACTTTGCTCATTGAAACCTCTAATGGAGTTAGCGCCACCAATTCTGTATAACTCGTTGTATAGGAAGGTACTTGAATTGAGGTGAAACGTTTTGTTTTTTATGTAAATACTGTTTCTAAAGTTGATATCCCATAGATAGGATGCTGTTGCTTCAATTTTAAATTGATTCAAAAGTTGTTGACCAATCTTTCTTTTTCCATAGCTAGGATTGATGTCTATCAGTAAACGCTCATTATAAAAGAAATCATTTTTAGGAATATTGTATTTAAATTGGAGTCCAATAAAGGAGTTATTATAGGTATCTACGTTCTCAACGTTATTTTGTTTAAGGTTCTCAGATGATTCTGAATGATAACTAATTGCCAGCTGAGTTTCAGGGTAGATATGGTAAGATATTCTTGAATGAAAATTGGTATTTATAAATGTAGAATCTTGTTGATAGATTGAAAATGAAATTTCTGGGCTAAATTTTGAATTCAGTATATAGGGGGTTTTTGAGCTTAGTCTTAATTCTTGTCTTTCCTCTCCAATGCGATTCCAAAATAATTCGAACTGTTCTCCTTTATTTAATAAATTATTCAATTTCAGATCTACATTACCGTTAAAAAGGACTTTTCCGTCTTCTTTGGTGGTAAAACTCGCGATTCCATCAAAACTATGTGATTCTTTTTTTTTGAAATAAAGATATACCATGGTTGAGTCTGTTGTGAACAATGTTTCTGGGGTTTTTATTATCGAGATAAAATTGATGCTTTTTGAAGCTTTGGCGATTTCTTCAATCTTAGATTGATTAAAAACAGTCGAATCTCCAATATTAAAGTAATTTTTCAAGTACGACTTAGGAAACTTCTCATAGCCTTTGATGATTACTTTATTGATGACCCTTTTTTTTGTTTTATTGATATTCAAATTTGCAAACAAGGTATCCTTTTGGATACTGATGTTATGAAGTTGAACCTTGGAAAAAGATTTTCCTTCCTTATCGAGCTGTTTTGAAATATTGTATAGTGTAGGTTGTAATTTATGTAAAGGGATTGAAACTGTATTGTTTATGATTTTAAATTCTTTTACATAAATTCTAGAATCAGAATTTACTTTAATAAGAGCGGTTTCTGTTTTAGAGTTTAGAGAAAAATGAGCAATATAGGTTGTTTTTACTTGTTCAATTTTGTCTACAGTATTCGTAAAATAGCCTAAGTTTTTTAAATACTCAGAGACCTTATTAATTTCTAGACGAATGGTTATACTGTCTTTGTGTGCTTTTACGTAATCAATTTTTTTTAAAATCAAAGACTCTTTCTGGTCATTAGAAGTTAATTCTAAGATTAGTTCCTGGGCAAGGAGCCCCTTGACAGAAAATAAAATGAAATAGATGAAGAAAAGTTGGGTTCTTATTTGTTTCAAAATAGAAGAAATATAAATTCAAATGTAAAAGAAAATCGTAATAAATGATGAAAAAAAAACAATAAGAAAAAATAACTTACTGATATTTGAATAATTAGAAATTAATCGTACATTTGCGCACTCTTAAAAAGAGACAATGTTTAATTATAAACGAAAAACAGTAATTATTTAGTATGCCAACTATTCAACAATTAGTTCGTAAAGGAAGAACCAAAATAACTAAGAAGAGTAAATCGGCTGCTTTGTCGTCATGTCCTCAAAGACGTGGAGTTTGTACACGTGTTTATACTACAACGCCTAAGAAACCTAATTCAGCAATGCGTAAAGTTGCCAGAGTTAGATTGACCAATGGTAATGAGATAAATGCATACATTCCAGGTGAGGGACATAACTTACAGGAGCACTCGATAGTATTAGTTAGAGGTGGAAGGGTAAAAGATTTACCAGGTGTTAAATATCACGTGGTACGTGGAGCATTAGACACGGCAGGTGTTGAGGGAAGAACTCAACGTAGGTCTAAGTACGGTGCAAAACGCCCAAAAAAGTAAAATTAGTAACTTTTTTAATGTAAAGACATGAGAAAAAGAGCAGCAAAAAAAAGAGTCTTATTAC
>Ga0233402_1000204_pt1 | contig 23190 bp, 19 predicted proteins | sample 54DmetaG_FD_182705 | JGI IMG/M metagenome (GOLD analysis project Ga0233402, IMG submission 182705) | Seawater microbial communities from Monterey Bay, California, United States - 54D | ecosystem: Environmental > Aquatic > Marine > Coastal | place: USA: California | collected 2016-11-11 | reverse complement strand
CCGCTTTCATGGCGGTCATGAGCTGTTCATTTAAACTCATTTTAAAAAATTTTGGATCACGAATATAAGTATTTCTCTGTAAAAGATGAGGGCATAGTACATAAAAAAACCTGAACATTCATTCAGGTTTTTTTTAAAAAGATAAATTAAAAAAGCTTAATCTACATTATCGTGTAAAAACGAATTGTTTGAACGCAGCTGTACATCTTCGTTTTCATCTAAACTCACAGTTGCTCTAGAGGGTAATTGTTCTGAACTTGGAGTGTCATTCAATTCTACGCCTTTTCGTTTGTAAGCCGGTTCTTTTTCAAATTCATCAACCTTAGATGTGTTGAACTTATAGTTAAACGCTTTCATTTTCTTTCGTCGTTCATCAGCGCGATCGCGTAAGGTTTTTGAAATTGGATTATTGAAGGGGTCTTCGTCTTCAACAGGTGCTTTGGTGACTTTCCGCTCCTTGACCGTGACTTTTGAAAACATTAACTCTGTATCCACCTGAGTTTCCTTTGTGGCACTTTCCTTAGAGCTATCGTATTCCTCATTGGTATTTTCTAAAATAATATGATCGTCCAAGGAATAAAGTTGTTCATCCTCAGAACTTGATTCATTAACAGCAATAAGTTCTATATAATCATCTACTTCTATATCATTAACGTTGTCTTCCAATTCAAAGATTTCGACATCATCATTAATTTCAGATAAGCTTGTGCTTTGATGTAGTGGCAAGTCAAAGGTAAGCATGGTTTGCTCCTCAACTTCAGCTATTTCATCTTGTTTAGGCTCAGAAAATACTTCGTTAATAATAAATTCGTCTTCACTAACATCAGCAACTACTTCAGCAGCAACTACATCTATAGATTTTATGAGTTCTGTAGTGGGAATTAAATCCATATAATTTGCTTCAGCCTCTTCAAAATCGTGCAAATCAGAATCATCCTCTAACGAATAAACAATGGTTTCTTCTGTCGCAAATTCATCTCCTTTAGTATTCTGTAATGAGTCAATGGCTTGAGGCGCAGTTAAATCGTGCTCCATAATTTGCTCGTCCTCAAGAGCATGAACGACTTTTTTAGGTTCAACATTTGTTATATCGTTTTGTTGATCAACATCAAATCCAGTAGCAATAACAGTAACAGAAATAGCTTCTCCCAATTTCTCATCTTCACCTACCCCCATAATAATGTTGGCACCATATCCAGCTTCAGCTTGAATATGATCATTAATTTCTCCAATTTCATCAATTGTAATTTCCTGATTGCCAGAAACAATAAGCAGAAGAACATTTTTAGCCCCTGTGATCTTATTGTCATTAAGCAAAGGTGAATCTAGTGCTGTAGTAATTGCTTTTTTAGCACGGTTTTCTCCAACAGCAGTAGAAGCGCCCATTATGGCAGTTCCGCTGTTAGTCAATACAGTTTTGGCATCCCGTAAATCGATGTTTTGAGTGTAATGATGTGTGATGACCTCAGCAATTCCACGAGCAGCTGTGGAAAGTACTTCATCTGCCTTTGAAAAGCCAGCTTTAAAGCCAAGGTTACCATATACCTCACGAAGTTTATTATTGTTAATGATCACCAACGAATCAACAACATTTCTCAATTTCTCAATCCCTTTATGCGCTTGAGTATTTCTGATTTTTCCTTCAAATTGAAAAGGCATAGTAACTATCCCAACCGTAAGAATATCAAGTTCCCTGGCCATTTTTGCAATGATGGGTGCTGCACCTGTTCCTGTACCACCACCCATTCCAGCAGTAATGAATACCATTTTAGTATTGGTATCTAGCATGGTTCTGATGTCCTCCAAACTTTCAATGGCTGCTTTTTCACCAATTTCAGGATTTGCACCAGCGCCCAAACCTTCTGTGATATGAAGCCCTAATTGAATTTTATTAGGTACAGCACTGCTATTCAGGGCTTGTGCATCAGTATTACAGATGACAAAGTCAACCCCTTTTATGCCTTGTGTAAACATATGGTTGATGGCGTTGCTTCCACCGCCACCAACACCAATGACTTTGATTACATTTGATTGATTTTTTGGTAAATCAAATCTGATTCCGAGTTCGTTATTACTGCTCATAAATATTTATTTTTTGTATTGTTGGTTATTCAGCATTTTCTAAAAAGTCCTTTACGCGTTCGGTTAGTTTCTCCAAAAAGCCTTTGGAGCGCACGGGGGGCTGTTCTGTTGGTGGCTTTGGAGGTTCGTCGTCTTCGGGCAACTCAACACTGACTTGCTTTTCTTGACGCTCAAGACCATCTAAAACTAAACCTACGGCAGTGGCATACAATGGACTGGTAATATCACCATCGCTATCACCCGCTAGATGTTCGTTAGGATAACCTACGCGAGTGTCCATTCCTGTTATATATTCGACGAGTTGCTTCAAGTGATTCAACTGACTACCGCCCCCAGTGAGGACAATTCCTGCAATCAGCTTTTTCTTCTGTTCCTCATGTCCATAATTTTTAATTTCCACATAAACTTGTTCTATAATTTCCACTACTCGAGCATGAATAATTTTAGATAGATTTTTTAATGAGATTTCCTTGGGGTCTCTTCCTCTCAGTCCTGGAATTGAAACAATTTCATTGTCTTTATTTTCACCTGGCCAAGCCGATCCAAATTTGATTTTTAATAGTTCGGCCTGTTTCTCAATAATTGAACATCCTTCTTTGATGTCTTCTGTGATAACGTTACCCCCAAAAGGGATAACAGCAGTATGTCTAATGATTCCATCTTTGAAAACTGCTAAATCTGTAGTCCCGCCTCCAATATCTATTAAAGCAACTCCAGCTTCCTTTTCTTCTTGACTCAATACAGCTTTAGCTGAAGCAAGCGGCTCTAAAGTTATTCCCTCCAAACTCAAACCAGCAGTTTGAATGCATCGCCCTATATTTCGAATAGATGAAACTTGACCAACTACAACATGAAAATTAGCTTCCAAACGCTCTCCATACATACCGATTGGTTCTTTGATTTCTGCCTGCCCGTCCACTTTAAAATCTTGTGGTAAAACATGAATAATCTCCTCGCCGGGAAGCATGACAAGCTTGTGAACTTGGTTGATTAGGCGGTCGATATCTTCCTCATTAATCACTTGTTCTGCATTGGGTCTAGTGATGTAATCACTATGCTGTAAGCTTCTGATGTGTTGGCCAGCAATTCCTACTGTCACGCCACCAATCTTAATTTCGGATGTTGCCTCAGCTTCAATTACTGCATTTTGAATAGACTGAATGGTTTGCGTTATGTTATTGACAACACCCCGATGAACGCCCATACTTTTTGACTTACCTACGCCAATGGTTTCTAATTTTCCATACTGATTTTTTTGGCCAATCATCGCAACGATTTTGGTTGTTCCAATATCCAGCCCTACTGCAATATTTTGAGTCTCCATAGAATTAAAATTTTGTACAAACAACCTGACGGTCGAAATGTAAATTCACTGTTTTATATGTCTGAAGCAGCTTATCTTTTTTTGCTTTTTGATAAAATGCTTTAAAATTATTCATTTTCTTATCTAAATCTTTTGTTGTACCAACAACTACTTCAAAATCGTAGGTCCGCATGGCTAGTGAAAATTGTTGCTCCTCATTGACAATAATCTCGGTCACATAAAGCTTCAAAAAGTCATCCTGAGCTATATACTGTAAGAGCTCATTAACAGCCTCAAGATTTGATGCATCAACATCTCCATAAACCAAAATCACACGTGCACTATGTTCCGGAGAAAGCGGCATCATTTCCCCCCGACTGTCAATGTAAAACGAAGGCTCGGAAATCACTCGCGCCAGAGGCTTTCGTTGTGCTACTTCTACTCTAACTTCCCCATTTACAGTAAGATACACTTCTGCTTTTTCAATCATCGGATGGGATGATATTTTGGACTCCAATTCATTCAAATCTAAAATATCTTTAGGCATACATTCCACAGCTTGTTGATTTTGTATTAACAATTTATCAACGATATTTTTACTGATCAACAAATGATCTTCACCAACAAATTCAATGTTTGTTTTTGCTATGGGTAAATCAGTATTTCTTTTGGCTGAAAATGCATATAGAAATACCACTAATGTGAACAACAAAACTCCTTTCGCTATATTTTTATATTTATGCATACATCAAGTTTTTTGAAAGCGGTTCAACAAGAGTTCCAATATCACCTGCACCCATGGTTACTAACACAGGGTAATCAATCGATTTAATAGCCTCACATAATGTTTCTTTGGATACCAATTTTTTGATTGGCGCCGTGATCTTACCCAACAACCAAGCAGAGTTAACACCCTTTATCGGCAGTTCACGTGCAGGGTATATTTCCAATAATAAAACTGCATCAAAGACAGAAAGAGAACGCGCAAAATCTTCTACGAAATCTTGTGTTCTACTGAACAAGTGTGGTTGAAAAACAGCAGTAATTGACTGTGCAGGATGCATTTCAGATATTGCCTGGTAAACAGCATCAATTTCTTTGGGGTGGTGTGCATAATCGTCAATAAACACAAAGGAATCATTTTTTTGCTTATAAGTAAAGCGTCGTTTAACTCCGCGGTATGAATCTAAACCGCTGTATAATTTTTCAACAGGACAACCAAAAGACAAAGCCATGGCAAGCGCAGCTACAGCATTGCTCAAATTGTGTTGCCCGGGCAAATTAAATTTAAAATCCTTATAAAGTGCTGAAGGGGTTTTTAAATCGAATTGATAGATTCCATTAGAAATACGAATATTAATTGCTGCATAATCCGAATCGGATTCAACACCATAAGTGGTGCCCTGCATCGAAAGTGAATCGTGGACAAAAAGCTGCCCATCAGCGGTTATATTATTTGAAAAATCTAAGAACGACTGTTTTAGAGATTCCTTATTACCGTAAATATCCAAATGGTCTGCATCTGTGGATGTGATACATGCGAAATTAGGAGAAAGGGTCATAAATGAGCGATCAAACTCATCGGCTTCAACAACTGTAACTTGATGTCCGTTTTGTATTAAATTTGAATTGTAATTTTCAGATATTCCCCCTAAAAACGCAGTCATGTTTTGATCGGCGACCTTCATCAAGTGTCCTAAAATACTTGTAGTCGTAGTTTTACCATGAGTTCCAGCGACTGCCATACAGAAGGTGTCTTTAGTAATCAAACCTAAAACTTCTGAACGTTTTAAAACGGTAAAATTATTTGCCTTAAAATAAGTTAAAAGCGAATTTGAATGTGGTATAGCAGGCGTGTACACAACTAGTGTTTTTGATGCGTCTAAAAATTCAGAAGTTATATTTTTTACATGGTCAACGTAATTGACACCAATTCCAGAAAGCTCCAATATTTTTGTAATATCGCTTGGGGTTTTATCATATCCTGAAACAGCTTTTTGAGCGGCATAAAAATAAGACGCCAAAGCACTCATCCCGATACCACCGATACCAATAAAATAAATGTTATGGAATGCTTTTAGATTCATGCGTTAATCAATTTTTCAATTTCAATGACAATCTCATCAGTAGCTGAAGGTTTGGCCAATTTTTTAATATTCGTACTCAATTGTTGCTGTAATTCTTTATTGCTCAATAGATTAGAAAAATGAGCCTCGAATTCTTGATTTAAATCTTTCTCTGGAATTAGAAGGGCTGCATTTTGACTAGAAACAGCTAAGGCATTTTTAGTTTGATGATCTTCTGCAACATTTGGCGATGGAATAAAAACCACAGGCTTGCCTACGATGCAAAGTTCCGAAACGGAGCTCGCTCCTGCCCTGGAAATGATAATGTCTGCTGCTGCATAAGCTAAATCCATTCGTTTTATAAACGACAAAACCTGAACATCAATTTTATCATTATAAATCTTATAATCATCAAAATATAATTTACCACACTGCCACACTAGTTGAATATTATTTTTCTTAAAAAATGGCAGATGCCCCTCAACCATTTGATTGATTCTGCGCGCACCCAAGCTTCCGCCCAAGACAAGAAGTGTTTTTTTAGAGGGATCCAAAGCAAAAGACGATTGCGCCTCCTGCTGTTTAGCGTTTAAATCTAAAAGATCTTGCCGTACAGGATTGCCAGTAACCACAATTTTATCTTTAGGAAAAAATGATTCCAAATTTTCATAGGCAACACATATCTTTTGCGCCTTAGTTGCCAGTAATTTATTTGTTACACCAGGGTAGGAGTTTTGCTCTTGTATCAGCGTAGGTTTACCCAAAAGAGAAGCGATAAATAACAATGGACCACTTGCATAACCACCAGTACCAATTACAACATTTGGTCTAAATCGAAGCATAATAAATACAGATTTAAACAAACTAATAAACAGCTTTAATGGAAATAAAATATTTTTTAACAACTGCTTTCTTTGAAATCCAGAGATCCAAAGTCCAGTAATTTTAAAGCCTGCATTTGGCACTTTTTCCATTTCCATTTTACCTAAAGCCCCAACAAAAAGAAAAACAGTATTTGGATGTTTTACTTTTAGCCCTTGTGCAATTGATAAAGCAGGAAAAATATGTCCCCCTGTACCACCTCCAGATAATATGACTTTAAATTTATTCATTATAAAGCTTCACTTAAAATTTCTAAAGGATGCTCCTCCTCAGATTGATTTCTAATTTCTTCTCTTTTTGCACTGACGCTCAGTATGATCCCAATCCCCAAACAAGTAACCCATATAGAAGTGCCGCCGCTGCTTATCAATGGTAATGTTTGTCCTGTAACAGGAAATAACTCTACAGCTACGCCCATATTGATAAGCGCCTGAAAAATAATTGGAAGCCCAACGCCAATGGTCAGAAGTTTTCCAAAAACAGTACCTGCCTTTTGCGCCACTACTACAATCCTAAACAACAGCAAGAGGTACAGTACCAATAAAAATAAACCCCCTATCAAACCATACTCTTCAATAATGATGGCGAAAATGAAATCAGATGAAGATTGTGGTAAAAAGTTTTTTTGCACACTTTTTCCAGGACCTAACCCATAAACACTCCCTGTGGCTATAGCGATTTTAGCTTTTTCAATTTGATAATCTTCCTCAGAATCATGATCATCCATGAAATTCACAATCCTACTAGTCCAAGTATCAACCCTATTTGGCATAGAATCTGGAAATGCTTTGGCAATGAGCACAAAAAAGGCGAGTACTAAAAGACCTGAACCGACAATTGCTGCTAAATATCGTAAGGGATAGCCTCCTAAAAAAGCCAATACCAAAATCATGGTGAATATGATTGCTGTAGTAGAAAAATTAGCTGGAAGAATCAAAATAAGCACCACAAAAACAGGAAACCACAATGGTATTATTGACGATTTGAATGAGATGTTTTCTTCAAAAATCTTAGAGAGATAACGTGCCACAAAAACCATCAATACTAGGGCTGCTAGGGTAGATGGCTGAAAAGTGAAGCCAACAAAAGGAACACGAATCCAACGGCTGGCATTTGCACCATCAATAGTTGTTCCTTGGAGCAAAGTGACCAACAAAAGAATCAAAACAACAGGGAACATCACCATAGAAAGCCCTTTGAAATAACGATAAGGAATTTTGTGTATGGCATAAATAATTGAAAAACCGAGAAATAAATGCACAAAATGTTTAATAAAATAAGTGAAGGTTTGGCCGTCACCATAAGTATAGGCCAAATTACTTGCAGCACTATAAACAGGTAAAAATGAAAATATGGCCAACAGCGCGACTATGGCCCATATCATTCGATCTCCTTTTATGTTTGCAAACTTTATCATTTATAAGGCGCGTACTGCTGATTTAAATTGATGTCCTCTGTCTTCATAATTTTTGAACAAATCGAAGCTTGCACAGGCTGGAGAAAGTAAAACATTCTCCCCAGCAGTTGCTATATTATAAGTAATCTTAACGGCTTCAGACATATATTGCGTCTCCACAATGATATCGACCATTTGTTCGAAATTTTGAAATAAAGCTTCGTTGTCTTTTCCAAGACAAATAATCGCTTTTACTTTTTCATTTATAAATGGAAACAAAGCACTATAGTCGTTTCCTTTATCAACACCACCAACAATCCATACGGTCGGAGCAGACATACTCTCCAAAGCAAAATAAGTGGCATTTACATTCGTAGCCTTAGAATCATTGATGTATTGAACTTTATTTATTTTCAATACATGTTCTAACCGATGCTCAGCGCCTTGAAAACATTCTAAACTCTCACGAATAGTTTCTTTTCTTATTTTGAGAAGGTGGGCAACTGTAGCAGCAGCCATCGCGTTTTTGATGTTGTGCTTTCCTTCTAAAGCTAAATTTGTTGTTGGCATTATGTTTTCTTCTTTAATTAGTTTAATTATAATTTCTTTTTCATTTAAATAGGTGCCTTGTGCTAAAGTTTTAGTTAGCGAAAAAGGCACTAAAGTCGACTGAATAGGATGAGTCTGAAGATATGTGCTGATGACCTCATCATCAGCATCATAAATCAAATAATCTTGTTTTGTTTGATTTAAGATTATTCTGAATTTGGAGGCAATATAATTTTCAAATTTATTCGCATATCGATCCAAGTGATCTGGAGTAATATTAGTTAGTACTGCTATATGGGGTCTGAAATTTTTGATTCCATCGAGTTGAAAACTACTCAACTCTAGTACAAAATAATCTGGATCTTTATGAATAAGTCCTGCAAAACTATCACCAATATTTCCACCCATAACTACATCAAATTTTGCTTGATTAAGTATGTGGTTGGCCATCATTGTTGTTGTGGTTTTTCCATTACTTCCCGTTATACCAATAATATCAGCAGATGTGAATTGTGCAGCAAATTCAATTTCAGAAATCACAGGAATACCAGTTTCAAGCAAAGCCTTTACAATAGGCACTTGTTCAGAAATCCCTGGACTTTTCATGACAACATCAGCATTTAAAATTTTGTATGCAGTATGCTTACCTTCCTCCCATTCAATCTCATTATGTTTAAGAACGTCCTTGTACACTTTTTTAAGGGCTCCGAAATCTGAAACAAATACATCAAACCCTTTTTCTTTTCCCAATAGTGCTGTACCTACACCACTTTCACCACCACCAAGTACAACCAGTCTTTTCATTTATCTAATTTTAAGAGTAACTATAGTTAGGATGGCTAAAAGAATTCCAACAATCCAGAAACGAGTTACAATTTTACTTTCGTGATATCCTGATTTTTGATAATGATGATGTAGAGGCGACATTTTAAAAATCCGTCGTCCTTCACCAAATTTTTTCTTTGTGTATTTGAAATACCCAACTTGTAACATGACTGAAACATTTTCAGCCAAGAAAATTCCACACAACAGAGGAATTAGCCATTCCTTTCGAACAGCTATAGCAATAACAGCGATGATGCCGCCGATTGTCAAACTTCCCGTGTCACCCATAAAAACTTGTGCCGGAAATGTATTGTACCATAAAAACCCAACAAGCGCACCGACAAAAGCAGCAATGTAAATTGTGATTTCCTCTACTCGGGGGATGTACATTATATTTAAGTAATCTGAGAAAATTATATTGCCTGAAACCCAAGCAAAAATCCCTAGCGTTAATACAATAATTGCGGACGTCCCAGCTGCTAGTCCGTCAATGCCATCCGTTAAATTTGCACCATTAGAAACAGCTGTTATGATAAAAATCACAACCAACACAAATACAATCCAAGCGTGTTTCTCTAGATTTGGATGAATCCATGTGATTAAGTCTGCGTAATCGAACTCATTGGCTTTAACAAAGGGTATTGTTGTTTTTGTAGATTTGGATTCTGGATAAAATTGCTGCGACACACCCTGTACTGATGAGACAACTGTACGCTGCTGTATAGGTATTTGTTCTTTAATTGTGACATCTGAATGAAAAAATAATGTTAGTCCAACAATAACACCTAGACCTATTTGACCTAAAATCTTAAACCTCCCTTTCAGTCCTTCTTTGTCATTTTTGAATTTTTTGATATAATCATCTATAAATCCAATGACACCCATCCAAATTGTAGTAATTAGAAGTAAAATGATGTAGATATTATCCAATTTTGCTAACAACAAAACAGGCACTAAAGTCGCTAGGATGATGATCAAGCCACCCATTGTTGGGGTTCCTGCTTTTTCTTTTTGTCCTTCCAAACCTAAATCTCTTATGGTTTCCCCAACTTGTTTAGCACTAAGAATGTTGATAATTTTCTTGCCAAATATTGTTGAAATCAAAAGCGATAAAATAATAGCTAAAGCAGCTCTAAAAGTCAAGAACCCAAAAAGTGAAGCGCCAGGAAACTGAAACTCTTTTTCTAAATATTCAAACAAATAGTACAGCATATTATTTTTGTAATTGATTTAAACATTCTTGGGCGACGATATAATCATTAAATTCAGACCGCACTCCGTTAATTTCCTGGTATGATTCATGACCTTTCCCTGCGACAAGAATTATATCTTTAGGTTTAGCCATCTGACATGCGGTTTTTATGGCTTGTTTTCGATTGGTTATGGCTATGATTTTCTTAAAATTTTGAGGCTCTACTCCTTCTTCCATTTGAGAAATAATCGTTTCAGGATTTTCTGATCTCGGATTATCACTTGTGAATATGACCTTGGAACTTAAAACTGAAGCAATATGCCCCATCCTCGGGCGTTTTGTCTTATCACGATCACCACCACAACCCACAACAGCGATTAAATCTTCATTTTTTGTACGAATTTCGTTGATTGTTTGCAATACATTTTTAAGAGCATCAGGTGTATGGGCGTAATCTACAATTACAGTTATATTGCTAGGGGTAACGAAATAATCAAAACGACCACTAACGTTATCAAGGGTGCTCATAAAACGTAAAAGCTCGTCCTTTTCTAATCCTAATATATCAGCACATGCGAACACTGCGGTAAGATTATAAGCATTGAAGTGGCCAATAAGTTTGACCCATATATCACTATCGTTAATCTTCAAAAGCAAACCTTTAAAATGATTTTCAAGAATTTGAGTGCGGTAATCTGCATAGCTTTTTAAGGCATAAGTATAGGTTTTGGCCTTGGTGTTTTGCAGCATGATTTTACCATTTTTATCGTCCGCATTAGTGAGAGCAAAAGCTGATTTAGGCAAAAGGTCAAAGAAAGATTTTTTGACATCACGATAATTCGCAAAGGATGAATGGTAGTCTAGATGATCGTGTGAGAGATTGCTGAAAATCCCTCCTTTAAAATCAAGACCTTCTGTTCTTTTTTGATCAATTCCATGTGAGCTTACTTCCATAAAACAAAACTCTACTCCAGCTTCATTCATTTGCTTTAGATAAGCATTGATTACAAGAGAGTCTGGTGTTGTATGCGTTGTGGAATAACTAATTTCATCTACCATTATCTTGACTGTAGAAATAAGACCTACCTTATAACCAGCGGCCTTAAACAAATTGAATAATAGCGATGTAATTGTTGTTTTGCCATTTGTCCCAGTAACCCCAATTAATTTCAAGTTTTTCGAAGGGTGGCCATAAAAATTAGCAGCCATAAACGCTAAAGCCGATGCTGATGATTGAACTTCGACATAGGTTACATGTTCTGCTTTTTCTTGTGGAATTGTTTCAGCGACTATAACACATGCGCCGTTTTCTATAGCCTTATCTATGAAAGAATGCCCATCAGACTGAGCTCCTTTGATCGCCACAAAAACATCATTCACTGAAATCTTTCGCGAATCGTATTGTAACGAATTAATGCTTTTGTCTGTTGAGCCCTGAACCGATTTTAGAGCGACGTGATACAATATGTCTTTTAATATATTCACGTTAATTCTAGTATTACAGTGGCTTTTGGTGTCACTTTTTCACCCTTTCTTATCGATTGCTTGTGGACTGTACCACGGCCAATGAGTTTCACATTCAATCCCATATTTTCTAAAATTGCAATGGCGTCCATAGCAGGTAGCCCTTTTAGATTTGGCATTATAGTTTTGTATTTTTCCGCTGTTGTATAATAATTATTATAGTGCTCCTCAACATCAGGGGTCTTATGCTCTATTTGATCGATAACATCCTCTACTGGCGCGCTAGTGTATATCTTTTGTGCAATTTTTTTAAATACTGGACCAGAAACGTCAGCCCCATAGTAACCCACACTTTTCTCGGGTTCATGTACAACAACAATGCATGAGTATTCTGGATTTTCTGCAGGAAAATATCCAGAAAATGTTGATATATAATTCAACTGTTCTTTGTTCTTATAATCTTTCTGACAAGTCCCTGTCTTACCTGCCATCGAAAAATTTTCAGTGTATAAACCATGGCCTGTTCCATGATCTTTATCAACTACATTTTGAAGTAGTTTTTGAAGTTTCTGTATTGTTTCGTTCGAGCATATTTGAGGGTTGATCACCTCAGTATCATACACCTCAATTGTTTTATCTATAGTTTTTATTCTATCTATAAATCGTGGTTTCACCATTTTTCCATCATTGGCAATTGCGTTATAAAATGTAAGCGTTTGAAGTGGCGTAAAAGAGACACCGTATCCGTAGGCCATCCACTGCAGAGCAATACCGCTCCATCTGTTATTTTTAATCCTAGGGTCTGGAATAATAGCTTTTCCTTCTCCAACCAAAGGGAGTTGAAGTGAATCATTAAGATTCATTTTATACAAACCATCAACAAATTGCGAAGGATTATCTTTGTAGGCTTGATCAATAACACTTACAATTCCTGTATTGGATGAAACCTCAAAAGCTTCAGCTACAGAAATTTTACCATAACCTCCTTTTTTTGAGTCTCTAACCTTTTTACCATAAAAAGAAAGGATCCCCTTCTTTGTATCGACAATTGTTGTTGTATCAATTTTTTTATCTTCTAATGCTACCGCCAGCGCCATAAGCTTAAATGTAGAACCCGGCTCATGAGACTCACCAATGGCGTAATTGAGACGTTCATAGTACCTGCCCTCTTTGTTTCGACCGAGATTAGAAATGGCTCTAATTGCCCCTGTTTTTGTTTCCATAACGACTACAGAACCGTGATCGGCTTTATACGTTTCTAATTGCTCTAAAAGTGCATGATGAGCAATATCCTGAATATTAACATCAATAGTAGTGTAAACATCAAATCCATCTTTTGGCTCCGTCTGATTAAAGTCATCAATAGGTTTCCATTGGCCTTTTCCAATACTCTGCTTAAGGCGATTTCCATCTACACCTCGTAAATATTTTTCGCCAAATGCACCATCAATTCCGACTCGAGTAATAAATCCATTTTCATCTGTTCGTTCATATCCAATGGACCGTTGTGCAATAGCGCCAAGAGGATAATCCCTTTTTGTGCTTTGCTCAACAATCAATCCACCTTTGAATGCCCCTAAATCCAGTAATGGGAAAGCTCTAAAACGCAAATAATCCGAGTAATCAATTTGACGCGCCAACAAGAAATACCTGTTTTTATTTTGTCTTGCCTCACGTATGCGCTTTTGTAGATTGAGCGAAGAACTGCCATTAAAGCTTGAAACAGAATCACAAAGTGCTTCAATATGAGCTTGAAAGTTCCGTTCTGATGAAGTTACCAAATCTATTCTGATATCATATTTAGGCACTGATGTAGCCAACAAACTTCCATCTACAGAATACACATTGCCTCGGTTGGCAGGAATTACCACATCTTTTAGGCTTCGCTTTTCAGCCAAAGCCCTGTAGGACTCTCCTTGAACGAACTGAATTTTTGTTAATTTAAACACAACCAACAAAGCAAAAATGAACATACATCCGGAAATGAAATATAGCTTATTTAATATGTTGTTTTCCTTTTCGGACATTTATCAGTTTGTGTTTGAAGCGATTAAAATTTTCACAGGCGGAGTTTTGGAAGGAACAATCCCTTTGTCCTTAAGACGACTTCGTACAACAGACTCCAACCTTAGTTCCATTAAATCTGATCTCTTTTGCACATACAAAGAGCGTAATGCTTTCACGTCCTCATTCAATTTTGCAATGTGGTGTACTTTCCGGTCAGCACTGTGTGAACTTGCAATTGTCATTATGGCTAGAGCAGAAAAAAACAAAATCAAACGCCATTTTTTAAAAGCACCATCGCTGACCAAAAAAGTACCTTTTAAAATGTTGTACATTATGTTTTTCATTTTTTTCCTCTATATTTTTTTGGCGATTCTTAGCTTAGCACTTCTCGCTCTATTGTTAATTTTAATTTCTTCATCTGTCGGAACAATCAACTTACCCACTTTCTCAAGTGGTACCGAATAATTTCCAAATACATCACGCTCAGGTTCTCCTTGAAACATACCATTTCGTATAAAGCGCTTCACCAAACGGTCTTCAAGCGAGTGGTACGAAATTACACTCAACCTACCCTCTGTTTTTAACAGCTCTTTACTTGCAATCAAAAACAACTTTAGAACCTCAAGCTCATTGTTAACTTCGATGCGAATCGCCTGATAAATTTGGGCTAAAATTTTATTGTTCTTTCCTCGAGGTAAAAACTTATGTAATAACTTTTTTAACTCAAAAGTGGTTTCAATAGGCCGTTCGCTTCGAGCCTCAACAATTGTTCTCGCTATAGCTGGTGCTGACCTTAATTCACCGAAGTCCCAAAATATTCGTCTCAATTCTTCCTCAGAATAAGAATCCACAATTGTTTTAGCTGAAAGCTTATCTTCCTGGTTCATACGCATATCTAGTGGCGCATCAAAACGAATTGAAAACCCTCGCTCTGGCGCATCAAACTGATAAGAAGAAACACCAAAATCGGCCAATATTCCATCTACGGCTTTTACGCCGTGAAAACGCAAAAAACGCTTCATGAACTTGAAGTTTTCATTGATCAGCACAAACCGATCATCCTTTATTGTATTTGAAAGAGCGTCTTTGTCCTGATCAAAAGCAAAAAGCCTACCCTCTGGACCTAGGTGTTGTAAGATTTTTCGACTGTGACCACCACCTCCGAAAGTAACATCCACATACACCCCATTTTTTTTTATAGCCAAGCCATTTACAGATTCATTTAGTAAAACAGGACTATGATATTCCATCGGCATCATCTTGACCCATCACTTCTTCTGCTAATTCTGCAAAATCATCAGCAGCATCATCTATGGCTTTTTCATATAATTTTTTATCCCAGATCTCAATAATATTGACTGCTGAGGAAACAACAACTTCTTTAGTAATATTGGCGAATCCAACTAAGTCTTTAGGAACAAGAAGACGACCCGACGCATCCAATTCGATAGGCTTAACCCCTGCAGTAAATCTTCTTATAAAGTCGTTGTTCTTCTTTTTAAATCGATTGAGCTTATTAACCTTTTGCATTAGCTCCTCCCACTCTTTCATTGGATACAACTCTAAGCAGGGCTGAAAAACAGCACGCTTTAATACAAAACCAGTTTGCATTGAAGAAGACAATTGCTTTTTTAATGCTACAGGAAGCATCAAACGGCCTTTTGCGTCTGCTTTACATTCATATGTGCCAATAAGAGTGTTCACTAATTATTGTAATTAACTGTTTTGTGTATTCCAAAATTATAAAATTATTACCACTTTTTACCACTTTTTACCACTTTGTTAATAAAATTCTACCAAACGCAAAATAGTTCGATAAAATGCATGGTAATTATATTTTAAATAATTGATTATCAGTAATTTATAAAAAATGTAGTGAAATTAACATTTGTGTGTTAATAAAGCATTTTGAAGAAAAATATGGTCTTACGAAATGAAAAATAAGGTCAATTTTAGCAAAACATTAAGAATTAGTATTGGGTGCCTTTATTGAATAAAATTGCTTAGCTTTGCCTTTGATACCAATTTATCAATTCACGACAATGAAGTATGCGTTAAAGAAGGAAGGGAAATTCAGCTACACTGAAATTGGAGAGGGGCGTCCCATCATTATTTTACATGGTTTAATGGGTGGGCTCAGTAATTTTGATGGGCCTATTAATTACTTCAGTAAAAACGGTTATAAATTGGTATTGCCAAAACTCCCTGTTTACGATCTAGCTTTACTCAATACGAATGTGAAAAATTTCGCTTTCTTCCTTAGAGATTTTATTGATTTTAAAGGCTATGAAGATGTGATTTTACTAGGCAATTCATTAGGAGGTCATATTGGACTCTATTACACAAATCTCTACCCAACTAAGGTTGCTGGACTTGTGATCACAGGAAGTTCAGGGCTTTATGAAAGCGCCATGGGAAGTGGGTATACAAAAAGAAGCGACTATAACGTTATTAAAGCCAAGGCTGAGGAGGTTTTTTATGACCCTGCTGTGGCCACTAAAGAAATTGTTGACGATGTCTTTGAAACGGTAAATGACAGAAATAAGCTCGTGAAAACACTTGCCATCGCAAAGAGTGCTATTCGACACAATATGGCGAAAGATTTACCTAAAATGACTACTCCTACCTGTATCATTTGGGGTAAAAATGATATTGTTACTCCTCCAAACGTGGCCGATGAATTTCATAAATTACTGCCAGACTCAAACCTATACTGGATTGACAAATGTGGTCATGCAGCCATGATGGAGCACCCCGAAACATTTAATGAAATCCTCTTAGAATGGCTCAAAATGAGAGGGCTATAAGATTTTTGACATGCACATCAAGACCGCAACATTTGTCGTAAGCAATCAAGATGTTTCCAAATGCCCAGAAAATAACCTTGCAGAATATGCTTTTATCGGGCGCAGTAATGTTGGTAAATCTTCATTAATTAACATGTTGACCAACAAAAAAAAGTTAGCAAAAACATCTGGTAGACCTGGAAAAACTCAACTAATCAATCATTTCCTTATTAACGAACAATGGTATTTAGTAGATTTACCTGGCTATGGCTATGCACGTGTATCAAAGTCAAGCAAAAAAACCTTTCAAAAATTTATTACAGCATATTTTCGCAAACGCAAACAATTAGTCTCTGCGTTTGTACTTGTCGACATACGCCATGAACCCCAACAAATAGATTTGAATTTTATGCAATGGTTAGGTGAGCATCAAATTCCCTTTAGCATTATTTTCACTAAATCGGATAAACTCAAGCCAAAAGCTATCGAGCGAAATGTGGCACATTACCAGAGCACCCTAAATAAGAGCTGGGAAGAGCTTCCTAAGCATTTCATCACCTCTTCTTCAAGTTATGAGGGCAAAGAGCAGCTTCTCAACTATATTGACTCTATAAATCTATCTTTAAAAAATACAAAACCTCAATTTGATTAAATTATAATCCCTACTGCCTAGATTTTTTTTACTTTAGCAGGAAGATTAAACCACATGAGCTATCTTCATAATATTGGCACTTATTTTTTAATGATCGCTGAAATGTTTCGTAAACCCACGAAACGATCGGTTATGAAAAATTTAATCTTGAAAGAGGTCGACGATTTGGTGATTGGTTCTCTTGGAATTGTTGCATTCATCTCCTTTTTTGTTGGTGGTGTCATCACAATACAAACTGCGCTAAATATCACCAGCCCTTTGATTCCTAAATACCTAGTTGGTTTTGCTACTCGTCAATCTATAATTTTAGAATTTGCTCCTACCTTCATATCTATAATTATGGCTGGTAAAGTTGGATCGTTTATCACTTCAAGTATTGGTTCTATGCGAGTTACAGAACAAATCGATGCCCTTGAGGTTATGGGGGTCAATTCGATAAATTATCTTGTTTTCCCAAAAATGATTGCGCTTACGCTATATCCTTTTGTTATTTCTATTGCTATGTTCTTAGGGATAATTGGAGGAATGGCCGCCTGTGTTTATGGGGGATTCTCAACTTTAGAAGACTACATTACGGGTATACAATTAGACTTTATACCGTTTCATATGGTTTATGCTTTCATTAAAACTCTGGTGTTTGCTTTTATTTTGGCAACTATTCCATCTTTTCATGGTTATTACATGAAAGGCGGCGCTCTAGAAGTTGGTAAAGCTAGTACTGTTGCCTTTGTCTGGACTAGTGTAGTTATCATTTTATTGAATTATATCCTAACACAAATGTTACTCAGCTGATGATTAAAGTTACTGACCTTCATAAATCGTTTGGGGATGTTGAAGTCCTTAAAGGAATTTCCACCACTTTTGAACAAGGAAAAACCAATCTCATCATTGGGCAGAGTGGATCAGGAAAGACCGTTTTTCTAAAGTGCTTATTGGGTCTTTTTGACTACACCGAAGGCAGTATTGATTATGATGATCAGAAGTTTACTAAACTTTCTGATGATCAAAAAAGAAATTTACGTTCAAAAATAGGTATGGTCTTCCAAGGAAGCGCCTTGTTTGATTCAATGACCATTGCTGAAAATGTGATGTTTCCACTCCGAATGTTCGCCAATTTAAGTGAAAGCGAAATGCAAGACCGTGCAAACATAGTTCTTAAGCGTGTAAACCTAGACAATGCACAACACAAAATGCCAAGTGAAGCTTCTGGCGGAATGCAAAAAAGAGTTGCAATTGCACGTGCAATTGTAAACAACCCGAAGTATTTGTTTTGTGATGAGCCAAATTCAGGACTTGATCCCAAGACTGCAATTGTGATTGACAACTTAATTCAAGAAATCACTAAAGAATATAATATGGTAACTGTGATCAATTCTCATGACATGAATTCTGTTATGGAAATTGGGGAAAAGATTGTCTTTTTGAAAAATGGAGAAAAAGCATGGGAAGGGAGTAATGACAGTATTTTTAAAACTGATAACGAAGCGGTATCAAGCTTTGTGTATTCCTCAAATTTATTCAAAAAAGTACGGGAAATGTACTTGAGAGACTAATGCTTCAGTACGTTAAGATCTCTATATCATCATCAAACTCTTGCTCCAGCCATATTTTTAAGTTAGCATTTTTTTGACTCAGTAAACTATCACTTACAGATGAATTCCAACGAGTTGTAGCTACTAAAACTGTATCTACTGTTTTAAAATTTGGTGAACGTAAAGTTTGTGCAAAACTAAAGGATTCCAATTCAGAGAATTGGATTTTAGCATCTTTAGCCAAATCGATGAAGTTAAAACCATAAATAGAGTTATGCTTAGAAGATGCCGCAAGTTTTAAGCTGTCTATGGTGAACGTTAAACGCTCGATCTTTTTATCGCGTTCATCAATCTTATCAAGAGCAATATCATACAACTCTAATATTTTATCAGTGCTTCGGTTGCTATTCCCATTGATTATAAGCTTAAAATCTTTAAGATATTCATAGCCCTGAATTTCATTGAGTAAATCCGATTTTGTGGCATCATTGATATCGCCATTAAAATTCAAAGTAATAGTTTTTGACTTTGTATCTAGTTGTTCGCGTTGCAGCCACAAACTCGTATTATTTTCAATTTCTTTCTTTAAATAATTTTTATAATCAGATTTATATTGGGATTCTTTAATCACATCATAAAATGTCCATCCTGCTGGTAACATCATTGCAAAAGCAATTAAAGCAGCTATACGCGCAATAGTCTTTCGGCGTTTTGAATTTGCATAATTGAGCATAGGGAATCTAAGAACTTTTAAAACCACAAAAGTGGCCAAAGCAATAAAAATTGTATTGATTGCAAACAAAAACATGGCACCTTTAAAATAACCCCAGTTACCTTGAGACAATCCATAGCCTGCAGTACAAAGTGGTGGCATTAAAGCGGTAGCAATAGCTACTCCAAAAATTACGGTGGCAATGGTCCCTTTTTTTGTCCTTGCAATAATTAATGCCAAACCACCAAAAAACGCAATCAATACATCCCTAATGTCTGGTTTTACTCTGCCAAGAAGCTCAGAATTATCCTCATATAAAGGGAGAAAATAAAAACAAAAAAAAGCTGTTAACAAACTCAAAAAAACCATAGTGAGCAAGCTAATCAAGGACTTTCGTAGTGTATCAATATCGTTTATAGCAATGGAAAGTCCTACTCCAAGAATCGGGCCCATAAGTGGCGAAATAAGCATCGCCCCAATAACTACTGCTGTAGAATCAGCATTCAACCCAATAGAAGCTACAAAAATCGAGCATATAAGTATCCAAGCGGTTGCCCCTTTAAAAGGAACATCGGCTTTGATGGCAGAAATAGTGGCTTCCCGGTCGGTATCTTCTCTAAAATCGAGCAGCTCAATCAAGAAAACTTTGATCGATGCAACTAAGCCTTTAGCATCAGCTTTTACCGCGGCTGTAGAATCAATAGAGGTGTTATTATCTTCTTGTTGCTCTGGATTATAAATCATAATTAAATAAAATTTCCAACTAAAGTATCGATCTCCATTTTGGGTAGTTTTTCAGTATCTGTATGTTTTCTTTTGGAAATATAAGCAAAATTTTATTCTCTTCAACAATGATGGTTGAATTCAAAACTAGCTATTCAATAATTTTATTTCATTTACTTTCAGCCGTACACACTTATGAATCCAAAAGAACTTCAACTTCTGCATTAGGATTGAATGCATAAGAACGTCCGGATTGAAGTTCAATAGCCTCAAAGCGTGTACGCCTTATTTTTCCCATGCAAAATATTTTACCATTGGATGTTTTAAAGCGGGTTCCTTCAGCAATCTCATAGATATAAGTTTTTTCATTAGGAGGGTCAAATTGTTTAAGGGATCGAGAGAGTAAAATATCAGAATCACTGCTCGCTTTAGGGTTTTTAAAATAATGAGCTAAAAAAGGAAGTGTCTGCGCAGGGAAAATTTCGGGATTAAGAAATGGCAAGGCAAGACGTTGAAAGGTGAGTTTCCACTCATTCCCATGGGGTCTAATATGAGCGCCGAAACTTTTATAAGCCTCGTAATGGGCAATTTCGTGAAGCAAAGTAACCAAAAACCGGTAAGGATTTAGATTTGAGTTTACTGTAATCTGATGATGTACATTACTGCGTTTTATATAGTCTCCGTGACGCGTTTTTCGGGCTTTTTTTACAACCACTTGTAAATGGTCATCATTGAGCAACTGCAAAACCTGATCGCGAGCAGCTTTAGGAATGTAGGATGTTACGTCTTGATTCATATGTACTCATACTACATGCGCTCTGGGACTTGAATGCCGAGCAGACTAAATGCATTTTTTATGGTTTCTCCAACAGCAGCACACAATTGAACTCTAAAACTCATTAGTCCAGAACTCTCGGCACCAAGGATAGAAATGTTCTGATAAAAAGAATTAAATTCTTTGACTAAATCGTACGTATAATTGGCAATAAGCGCAGGACTATAATTAGCCGCGGCTTGTTGAATCACAACTGGGAACACTTCTAATTGCTTCAGCACATTTCGCTCTTTAACACTTAGTGATAGTTTAGAAAAATCTATTTGTCCATCAGTAGGGGCTTTTCTTAAAATGGCCTGAATTCGAGCATATGTGTATTGAATAAAAGGCCCAGTATTTCCTTGAAAATCTACAGATGCTTCAGGATCAAAAAGTATTGATTTTTTAGGATCAACTTTGAGAATAAAATACTTCAAAGCCCCCAAACCTATAATACTATACGTATTGTTTTTTTCAGCCTCTGAGTATCCGTCGAGCTTACCGAGGTCTTGCGATATTAGCTGAGCTGTATTGGTCATTTCTAAAACCAAATCATCTGCGTCAACCACAGTACCTTCGCGGCTTTTCATTTTACCACTTGGTAAATCTACCATACCATAACTTAAATGAAAAAGATTTTGAGCCCATTCAAATCCTAATTTTTTAAGAATATGAAAAAGAACTTTAAAATGATAATCTTGTTCATTACCTACAGTATACACCATTGCAGAGATATCAGGACAATCCTTAACGCGTTGTACCGCTGTTCCAATGTCTTGAGTCATATAAACCGCTGTACCATCTGAACGAAGTACAATTTTTTCATCCAATCCTTCTTCTGCTAAATCACACCATACCGAACCATCGTCTTTTTTGAAAAACACCCCTTTTTTGAGTCCTTCTTCAATAAAAGATTTCCCTAAAAGATAGGTCTCACTTTCATAGTAATAAGAATCAAAATTAACACCTAAATTATTGTAGGTCAATTCGAATCCGTCATATACCCACTGATTCATGGTTTTCCAAAGCTTAACTACCTCAGCATCACCAGCCTCCCATTGACGAAGCATTTCTTGTGCAGCCAAAAGTATAGGCGCTTTAACTTTAGCTTCATCTAATGCCAAACCGTCTTGCTCAAGTTTAGCAATTTCCTTTTTATATTCTTGATCAAATTTTACGTAGAAATTCCCTACAAATTTATCTCCTTTAATTCCGGTAGATTCGGGCGTTTGACCCTGTGCAAAACGTTGCCAAGCCAACATACTTTTACAAATGTGAATCCCTCGGTCATTGATGATTTGTGTTTTGTAGACTTTTTTGCCCGAAGCTTTTAAAATTTCTGCGATACTAAAACCTAAAAGGTTGTTTCTGATGTGCCCTAAATGCAAGGGCTTATTTGTGTTCGGAGAGGAGTACTCCACCATTACAGCATCGCTTTGAGCAGCTGAAATAAAACCAAATTTTTCAACTGATTGAATTCGACGAAATAGTTGAAAAAAATAAGTATCTGAAAGTACTAAATTTAAAAAGCCCTTCACTACATTAAATGAAACCACTTCGTCTGAACACGCTACTAAATAGGTCCCTAATTGTTCGCCTAGCTGTACTGGATTCATTTTTACCATCCGCAACATTGGAAATGTAACGACAGTAATATCGCCTTCAAAATCTTTTCGAGTAGCCTGAAATTCAATGTGGTCTATCTCCGTCTGAAACTGAGATTTAAATGCTGATTTTATGTGTTGAGAAAGAATTTTTTGAAGACTCATCGACTACTTTTTTTCACAAGCAAAGATACATTTTTTTACCTCTATTAATTAGTCACTTTAGGCAAAAATATCTCCGCCATCATGCAGCGTGCGCTTCCGCCACCGCAAACTTCAATAGTATCAAGAGGGCTTGATATTAGGGTGGTGTGCTTTTCGAGTTGAGTGCGTTGATCAGCGCGAAGAGAATCGAACGAAGACTGGCTCATAACTAGATAGGATTTCTGATCTGCTCCACTAAGCTGAAGCATATTTCCCGCAAATTGATTGATCTGATTTTCTGTGAGGTCGATAATATCTTTGTTAGTTTGTTTTAAATGATTGACTAAGTTTTTACGTTCTTTCTTATCGTCAATAGAATTCAAACATACGAGTGCGAAGGTGGTGCCGACACACATCATGACATTAGTATGGTATATTTTCTTTCGTTTTAGACCAA
>Ga0233402_1000194_pt1 | contig 23994 bp, 12 predicted proteins | sample 54DmetaG_FD_182705 | JGI IMG/M metagenome (GOLD analysis project Ga0233402, IMG submission 182705) | Seawater microbial communities from Monterey Bay, California, United States - 54D | ecosystem: Environmental > Aquatic > Marine > Coastal | place: USA: California | collected 2016-11-11 | reverse complement strand
GAAACTGCTCTGCGCTTTCTTTTCTTTGCTCTAGGTTAATTTCAGCTAATGAAATTTGTCCTAACTCTTGAATTAGTGCAGCGTTTTTGTTCTGCAGATCTTGTAACTTTCCAAGCTCTTCTTTACTCAGTTTTGTGTTTGCCATTTTCTTTTTAATTTAAAACTTTAATTTAATCGATTAATTATATATTAATATAAGAATAAATAGTATACGAAACAACTATTATTCTAAATACTTTTATTTTTGTGTTACCCAGTAGCGGCTATGTTTCAAAACGTTCGTTAGAACGAGAATCCACAGTGTGCTCCCCACATTTGTTATCGCAGCTTTTTTAATTACTACTTCTATATATCACTATATAGGTCAGACTATATCTTCAATCTTTCGATTGCCGGACGCTCGTGGGTCTATTATTGTTGGGACTCAAGACCTAGTCGTTGCACCTTCTGCAAAACTTAAACCCTTTGCAGCTTGGCTCAGTGTTGTCTCATTGAGAGTTCCTCTGAATTCATCCAGTACGGGCATATATAAATATCTCTTCTTTTTAAATTAATCTACTTTAGCTTTAAATACCTGGAACTCACTATATCTAATATTTCCGAAGTCTGCATCTCCATTAATACTATTTCTTGGACCTTCTCTATATACCCATTTACCGAAGTTAAATACCAGTATATATAGTCCTGCTCCCCATGATGCATAATTGTAGTTATTAACAAATAATGTTCTCAGTGATACATAATTAGTACTGTTAGTAAAGGCAGTATTAGCATAATCTTCATATTCAACTATAGTCCCGCTTGAGTTTAGTTCTATCCTAAGTACCTGGTATGTTGCTCCATCTCCTAATTTCATGTTACCATGTAAGGAACCTCTATAAGCATGTGGATCATTATCGGGATAATCGTAAGTAACAGGTCCATTACCAGACATCATAGGTTCACCTTCATCTGTATGAGTTATACTATTATTACGTGAGATATCAGTTGCTGCTGATTTAGATGCTATTAAGGTTGATTTTCTACTATTCTTATTGAGTAATTTTGTTAACTCTCTATAGGGTGTATTAGCAGCTAGATACGCTTTTGTATATGGTATTCCAGCAGTTACTCCATATTCTGCTGCTTCATAACTGTCCGGTCTAAATAAAGCGTCTCCGTAATTAAAATTAATAGCAGCAAGTAAGAAGTTAAAATCATGATCATAACTTCGATAATCACCTAAACTATAACCGGATGGTCCTCGGGGACTTGATCTTATATTAGGATTAAGTCTATTTACTTCACCTAAAGTTCCTTGAGAGATTGCTCCAAGACTTACGTTAGTAAAGTTTGTTGAACTACCGTAGTTGTTGTTTGCAAATTCTCTTCTTATTCCTAAAAGAGATATATTATTACTTGGTGCTGCCATCTACTTAATTTATAGTATTGTAGTATTATTTAATAAATATAGTATAACTTTACCTATATTCCAAATCTGTTTTTGTATGCGTTAAAATTTTGTTTTACTTCTTGTGGTGAAAGTCCTTTGTTGTATATTTTAACTATAGGAATAGGTCCTTCAAAATTATGTGTGCCATCATTTGTTCTATTGTTGTATATTCCTACGTTGTATGTAGTTCCACCAACAGTTCCACTAGCGCTGGCATACCAAACTTCTACGCCATTTACATAAGCTCTAGTAGTGGAACCATCATATGTACCTACTATGTGTGTAAACTCATCTTTAGGTATTGACCCATGCCAACTGCTTGGTCTAGACCCATTGGATAACGGCAAAGCCCAATGTAAGGCATGTCCTACCCCTGCGTCTATCGAGTTAATTATACCTAGATACAAAGTAGATTGATCCCCAATAGCTGTCCCCCTTATAGTACCTGTAGAAGGAGTTCTTGAAGGGTTTATAACGGCTTCACAGGTAATTTGAGATACAGGCTTGTTAGGAATGTTAGAAATTGCAATACGATCATCTGTACCATCGAATGTAAGTTGTCCAGTTGAATCAAATGATACATTAGCTACATCTATATCTGTTGTACTTTTTAAATCTATTAGAGATTGTGTTGATGAACGAGTACCTGGGGTATATAATATTGGTCCAGTTGGTAAAGTTGCATGCTCTGTAATAATAAAGTTTGTAAATATACCTTCACCTTTAATAGTCCTATCGTTATATATGTACATAGTATTTATAAACGATGGTGTTTTAGAGTTGGTAAGATCTACGTATAGGGCTATTTTTCTCCATTGACCTATGTAAGCACTATTGTTATTCCAATCATCTCCGGCATTAGGTGTGTTTAATGATGTGTTCCAACTATGATTACCAGTTGATCCATCAGTATAACGTATACCCATATAGCCATTTAAACCCGTGGATGAGCTTGAGTGCCTAACATACGGTGTTATCATGTAGAAATCAAAACTAACTAGCACATACTCTGTACTTGAGCTAAGATTAGCTGATGTAAAGTTTTTATATAAACCAGCGTTGTTGTTAAACGCACTAGTATTTGCTGTTGCTGGGTTAGTTACAAAGTTTCTTTGAAATACACCGGAGTCGGAGTTTAATCCGTAGTACCTACTTTTATATAAAGTTTCACCTCCTGAGCCAAAATAACCAGGTAAACCAGATGTTATTAAGTTAGTAGCAGGCTCTCCTTTATAATGCCTAGTGCTTGAATGTTGATCTATGCCGTATCCGGTATCGTATCCAAATACTAAATTATCTTTTATTAAATGAGGTCCTGTATACATTATATATTAAATCTATTTTTGTATGCGTTAAAGTTTTGTTTTATTTCGTCATCTGACAGTACTTTTCCGTATACTTTCATTGTAGGTATTTCTCCTTTAAAGTAACCTGTACCTCCTCCATAAGGTCTCTTGCCTATATGAGAAACTATATTACTATTATAACCTACTATATTATTAAATACAGTTGATTGAGAGCCTTGTGCAAAAACAAAAGTTTGCTCTACACCGTCTATCCATATTGAATAACTGTTTACGCCAGTTGTTACTACTGCATGATGGTACTGATTGTCCTTATAAAAAGTGTGTCCTTTTCTAACAATCATTGTTAAATCGGATGCATCAAAAGTAACATGAAAAGATTCATCAGTATATCCACTAGTCCAACTACCTATATGTATTCCTGAGTAGTTACTATTTCCATACCCCCAACCTAACATTATTCTATATGTGTCGTTAGTTTCTGTAGCTTTAAAAACCATTTCAAATGTTGCTTCACCTCCTATTGAATTTAGACTATTATTTAAATCAATAGAATCATCCGTACCATCAAATATAGGCTGCCCTGTTGAGTTAAAACTAACATTACTCAAATCTATATCAGTTGTTCTTTTTAGGTCTATTAGAGATTGTGTAGATGATCTAGTTCCATCCACAAAAGGTGTAGCGTGGGATTTTAATTCTACTTTAACATTATCTATATATATTTCTGTTTCGTTTCCGGAGGTATTGCATCCAAAACGGAGCCACGTGTTACCTGCTGTAGTAATAGTTATTATTCTAGTTCTTCTGGTCCACCCATCTCCTAAGTCAGTATCACTATTTCCACCTATTGAAGCTGCTCCAGCGGAAGTGGGTGATTTATATCCATTAGCATATACAGTACTCAAGCTAGGAGGGTTATTACCTTTTGCTACGTAGAAATCCAAAGATACTGCATAAACATCTCCTACTGCTGAACCTCCAGATTTATGGTACTGTCCTCCATAATCTGCGTATGGTTGATTAGTACCTGTAGGATTACAATATATTCTATGAACATCTGCTCTACCTTTGTAATTAGTTACTTTAGTATACGTAAAACTTTCAACGTGGGCTGCTTCTCTTGAAAAAACACCTGTTCCTGTTGCCGGTCCAGATGGTAGTAGGTTTACTGACGGTTCTCCTGGGTAAAACCTGGTTGACGTACTGTTATCTGCTACACCGTATCCGGTATCGTATCCAAATACTAAATTATCTTTTTCTGTATTAGGTCCTCCTATGGTTGCCATATTACTCTTCTATTTGTTCAGTCCACTGTTCGGTTGAAAGTAATTCTAATATTTCTGAATGAGTATATTCTGTATATTCTTCACTGTATACAGACGGTCTACCGTAAGTACCGGCTTCAATTGTATTAGTTACTTCTTCTCCTGTTTCTATATCTTCAAAAGTTTCTGTATAAGTTTCTTCTACTACATTAACGTCATATTTGACAAAAGTTAAAGTCTCGTCTACAGACTTTCTTAATGACTCTACATTTGATTGATGAACTTGATTAAAATCAATATCACCTATTATATTTGTTGGTATTACTAACCATCTTCTATTTTGAAATCTCATAATTTTATATATTAAATCTATTTTTGTATGCGTTGTAATTTTGTTTAACTTCTTCTGCTGAAAGACCTGTGTCGTAAATTTTTGCTACAGCCATTAATCCTTCAAAGAAATACTGTCCACTAGTGCCACTAGCATACGTTCCTATTCTAAAATCGTTATTCAACGTTAAGCTAGTTGTGTTTGTAGTACCAGTGCCAACACTTACTCCGTTGTGATAAATTACCCAACTATTCCCATTTCTAGTTGCTACTATATTATGCCAATTGTTTAAAGGCATGCTGAAATTGCTGGACTGTACTTCAATATTATTATTACCTGTAACGACATGCACAGTATCTGGCGAAGCATGATAGTCAAATAGGAAGTATGCGCTAGTACCATTGGTATTTCCATCTCCCCTAGGATCCATTAAGTACATTCTAGAGTGGTTGTAACCTGTTGGGTATATCCAAACTTCCATTGTTAAGCTTGCTCCTAAAGAAATATTGCTAGGCGAAGCAACTATTCTATCATCTGTTCCATCAAAATCAGGCTGTCCAATTGAATCAAAAGATACATTAGATACATCTATATCTGTTGTTCTTTTTAAATCTATAAGAGATTGTGTGGATGATCTTGTACCATCTACAAAAGGACTAGCTGCTCCTATTTCTAATTGAGGAGAATGAAAATCTATGATTCCGCCGTTAGTGTTGTCTATCATTACAAATATTCTAGTTGGATTAGTCCCTAAAGTTTTTGACATTGTAAATCTCTGAAAGGTATTAGTAGCGGCAGCATACACAGTAGTATACCCACTTATATTATCATAAATTCTTATACCAACAGTTGCAGATGCTCCCTGTCTTTTTAAGTATACAGAAAAAGTTACGGTCTGTGCAGATAGTGTAGATAAATCGTCATCTAGTACGTAATCATGGCTATACATATAACTTGTTCCAGATGTGTTGTAAGTACCTATTGGTGTACCAAATTCACTAGTACCTAGAGTATAAGAAGGTGTAGCACCGTTCCAATTAGTCCCTTGAACTATATTGTAGCTACTAATCCCATCGGATAAATAATTTACAGTATTTCTACCTGGGTAGAATCTAGTAGCAGTATTATTATCTGCCACGCCGTACCCAGTGTCGTATCCAAATACTAAATTATCTTTTACTATATTAGGTCCTCTATGTATACCCATTACTTTTTATTTTTTAAATTCATAACTAAATCTTTTAATTCATCGATTTGTTTTTGTTGCTCTTTTACTGCTTCGATTAGTAATGCAGTTAACTTATCGTACTTTACTGCCTTATATCCCGACTCTCTGGTTGTTACTAATTCTGGGAGTACTTTTTCTACTTCTTGTGCAACAACTCCTATATCCTTAGTATTTTCAGGATATACTGTTTGTTTATTATTCCAAGTAAACTCGTATCCAGAAAGTTGTTTAACCTTCTCTGTTGCATTCCCTATTGTGACTAAATTATCTTTATATCTTCTGTCAGAAGAAGCATATGCTATCACATCTCCTTCAAATCTACCGTTACCAGCACTATCTATACCGGCTACATTGTTAGTATTATTTCTAAAGACAAATCCTCTATTAGTACCACTTGTCATTTTAAAGTACATGTTATAATCAGATGAGGTCTCACCATTTACTCTACCTCCGTAGGTTGAATTACCTGCACTAGACATGTATATCATGTAGTTAGTACTGTCCCAGAATCTTAAACTATTACCGTCTCCTGATGTTATTCGTACACCGCTATTAGCAGCGTCAGACCTAAGGAATGAACTAGCGTGAAGTGAGTCAACTGTATCTGCATTATCTGCACTAGTTGCTGTACCAATAAACTTACCGTTATTATCTATATAAGATTTATCTGAACCATTTCTTCTAAACTGAACAATTCGATTAGAAGATGAATCAGAAACTATATACCATCTATTTGAGTGGTATTGTATTTTTCCAGCACCACCCGGATCTCCTGTCCAATTCGAAGTGGCTGAAGATAAAATCGAAGAGTTAGTTATGTTAATTGCTCCATGGCCTGCGGTAAAACTAATCGGTGAGGTTGCAGTATCTGCTTGATCTGCTCTTAAGAATTGACTTGAATCTATTCCATCTAATAACATTGCATTAGAAGCTGTAGTTGCTGTTCCTGCTAATGTTCCTATAATTGAACCAGTAACAGTTAATCCTTCTGAGATATTTACTTCTCCATCAAATGAAGATGTTCCACTTGCATTTACAGTTAAGATCGGTATACCTGATATATCTGATACATTAAGTAAATCTCCTGTTAGATCATCTGTAATAGAAAATAGCTGCCCTTGAGAACCTTGAACATCAAATACTGTTGAACCAGAACCCTCTACGGTTATACCGTCTGTGGATATTTTTAATCCATCTCTCCAGTTCCCTGCGGTATCTTTTGAAGTAAAGTACCAATTACCTTTATAGCCGCTTTCTCTTACAAATTTTATATCCCCCATTGTACGGGTTGTGCCTGCATTTCCTAGTACTTGCATATGGAGAGCAGTATATAGTCCGTCGGTTGCGGCACCATTAGGGTTTTGAATAGTTAAAACTCTATTGGTATCACTAATATCGGATGCTGCCGCAAAAGTACTTGTATGTGAGTGGTTAAGGGTTAATACTGCTGCTCTATTATCAGTGCTGTTACCTAAAGTAGTATCAACATCTTCACCTTTTCTTATAAAAGAACTTGCATGGTATGTGTCTAACGTATCTGCATTACCTGCATTAGTTGCTGTTGTAGCTGTAGTAGCAGTTGTAGCGTTTCCTGATAATGCTCCTACAAATGTAGTTGCAGTTACATTACCTTTAAATATACCAGAACCATCAGTATTGTTAAGCCTAATCATTACACTGTTGGTTTGACCACCAACATTATTTTCAATACCTAAGTTATTACTTGAGCGTGTAAAATCAAATGAATTTACTGGGTTGTTATGCCATATACCCCAAGCAGTATTATTTTCTTTATATAGCCAAGGAGATGTTTCTCCGTTAGAAGCAGCAATAGAGCGAAGAAATACAGGGTAAGTCGTAGAAGAATCAGCTGTCATTCTAATCCCTTCTGCAGAAGCACCTCCGTCCATGGTTAAAGCTGTTCCGTTTAAAGTGGAAGTAAGGGTACCTGTCATTGTATCCCCACCTACTGCTACAAATCCTGTTGAATCTATACCATCTAATAACATTGCATTAGAAGCAGTTGTTGCTGTTCCTGTTGTATCTTGATTCCAAGTTGGAATTGTACCGGTTAGGTTGGTATAATCCATTTGACCAATCTCGGCATAAGTAGGAACGTGACCTTCGTGGTATATTTCATCACCTAAATGGTGTATTGTATTATGACCTTCATTAAATGTCGATATATTACTTGCTGTAGGTGAATCATAAAAAACAGTTGTTGCACCTCCAGATGTTGGATTAGTGTTTTGTGTTCCGTGACCGTATGTTTTTATATTTATTTTCCATTGACTATAATGTGATGCTTCAGCATAAAGATCTACATAGTAAGTGTCTTGACCTGAATGATTCCAACCTGCATCTACAGGAGTACCTAAAACAAATCTAAATCTTCCAACCATTGGTCCAGAAGCTTCTTTTAGGTATAAATCCATCATGTTCGCTTGAGATCCAGCACCTCCATAATCACCCATCAACCTATATCTAAGGTGACCTGATTCGTAGCCTTCAGCCGTAACATTAAATTCTATGTTTTGCCAGTTACCATCCCAGTGAGCAGGGCATCCATAAAGTCTACCTATGTGATATCTTTTTGCTTGAGTTGAAGCCGCATCAATATTGTCAAAAGTATGAAATGCTTGTGCATGATCAATACGAGCTAAAGTAAACCCGTTTAATTGGTCTGAATTTATTGCATGAGAAGCACTTGTTGCAGTTGTTGCAGTTGTTGCATTACCTGTTGTATCTTGATTCCAAGTTGGTATAGTACCAAAATTAGCATAATCTAAATAATGTGATCCTTCTTGTCCATCCAATAAATCTGCATCTAATCCTGATCCTGCACCATCAACTGTTTTAATTAATGATAATATTTCTCCTGCTGTTTGGTCAGCAGTAGCACCTGTCTCTACTTCCGCATATAGTAACGCAACATCCGCAGATGTTAAACGTCTATTAAAAGTTCTCACTTGGTCAAAATAACCAGCATTACCATCGGTTGTCCCATCGGATCTATTACCAATACGAATACCCTGATCCCATGTTTGTTTTGTATTATTGGTATTTGTAGACACTACTATATGATACCAATTACCTGACGTGAAGTTGTATTGCCCTGAAGTGAATGCAACACCATTAATCCAAATATCTCCTGTTTGTCCGCTAGTTGTTGTATCATTACCCATATTGATGTACTGGTCACTACCAGCAAGTGTATAAAGATACGATCTACCATTATTAGGGTTGTCATGCCTAAAGTCAACAATATACCCATTGTCATTTCCTATAGCCTTGTACCAAATACTTACAGCTTGTATCGTAGGTAGTCCTGCAATGTCAACGTATGTGCCATCGCCTTGAGTATTTAAACCATGACTACCGAACTTAGAATCTAACCCGGTTCCAAACGATGCTCCAGCAGCAGTTGCATTGTAATTACCACCAGCATCATTTAAACTGTTGTTAAATTGATGTAAAGACACTCCTGAGTTGTCTTGTAAAAAATCAAGCGTATCTGAAGTTGATGGTGCAAACGTAGTGGGTACATTGTTGAAGTTATTATAATCTAAATAATGTGATCCTTCTTGTCCATCTAGTAAATCTGCATCTAATCCTGATCCTGCTCCATCTATTGCTTTTAATCTTTCTAATGTGTAATTAGGGTTATCTGCTCCTAAATGAGCATACATGTGAGAAATATTATCAGTGTAATCTTTTGGGTTCCAACCCATTTTTATATGATCACCTCCACCGCCTTCACCGTAAATTAAATCTATTCTGTGCCAACCTTGTGTAAATGTGTATGAATAACTAGAGTTTGAACAACATGCTTTTACTCCTTTGACATATGCTCCATTAATAAATATAGCGTGTGAATCATCTCCCGTAAAGTCAGTAATAGTAACAGAAAATGGTTCCGTAACATGTATGTTTGTTGTAATAAGAGTATGGTAACTAGTAAGATTACCAAATATATTTCCATATGAACTTCCTCCAAATCCACCTTCGGATCCAACGTTATCAATTGTATTTACATACCCTTCATCTTGCTCAGTTGCTGTTTCATCAATAAACGAGGTTTTATATAGTGCCTCCCAGTTTGCTTGTGTGTCTGTAGCAGGTGTTACGTTATCTGCGTATCTTACCCAATACCACTCCCATTCGTGTAAGGACGTTACCTTTCCGGTAAAAGAATCTGCTGATATTTCTCCGTCTATATTTACCGACCCTGTAAAGTCGTGAGTGTCATCTGAAGTATCTCCAAATTTAGTCGAACCTGAATCGTACATTATAGAAGCACTTACAAATTCTGTATGGAATTCCCGTGCTGTTAAGCTCCCTTCGACTACTATGTCCCCGCTAAACGTTCCGCCATTTGCTTTAGATACAAAGTCTGTAGGTAGCGTTTGATTTCCTGTTAATGTAACTCCGTTTGCTACTATATTGTTGGTAAAGGTAGCTCCTGCTGCTGCTATTTTACCTGTAGTTTTAAATGTAGTAGCAGTTGCTGAATTATAATTAGTTGTTGGGTTTTTTGTAAAGAAAGAGGTGCTTGTGGTTAGGTTTATACCCCAGTCCCCGACCCAATCTATATTAGTAGCATATCCTTCTTGCCCGCTCACTTTAGCTACATGAACAGTTCCGTAGTTCCAAGTTGAAGTCACCTCTCCAATTGCTATTACTCTTCTGTTATTAGTCCCGTCGTTTCTCCATCCAAAATAAACAGATTTATTACTTGTACCTAATACTGTCACACCAACATTGTGCCACATAGTAGAAGAAGTGTTGCTATCTCCTCCGGAGTTCCAATTATGTCCCCCAATTATAAGCTTAGTTGCATTTTCACTGCTATACTCATAGATGTCAATCTCCATGTACATCATGTCATAGTTAGCAAGTGTACCTGGTAGGTCAATAACTACTTGCCCTGTTGTCGAGTTATTTGCTACTCCCCATTGAGCATTGCTGCCGGGATATACCACTTTCGGGTATGTTGCAGGACCTATTCCTAAGTTACCGACTATTACTGTTTTATCCGTAGCGGCGTCACCTAGTGTTACGTTTCCTGAAAAAGATGATGCAAGTCCTCCTGATTGAGTGAAAGCACCGTCTACTATGGTAGTACTATTAAAATAACTTGTGCCGTTATTATAAAAATCATAACTAGCATGAACACCTGTGCTTTTTACAGCAAATTTACCTGTAACATTACCTGATGCCATATTTACATTATTTGCAAATGATGCATTTAAATTAGGGGAAATTACAAGTGGTACAGCTTCAGTATTATAAGGAGAACTATGAGCAGTTCCTCTATATATCTTAAATGTGTTTCCTTCGTTAGAACCTCTTGAAGATATACCCCAAAAAACTTCATTCCAACTTGTTGCAGTACCGTCGGTATCTCTACCAAAAAGTAAGTCTGCAGGTACATCACCTCTTGTATCTATTCTAACAGTTCCTCTATTACTTAAGCCGGTTACATCTCCAATTCTTACTCTACTATTAAATCTAGCATCACCTGCAAAAGTTGCGTTACCTGCAAAAGATGCGTTTTGTGAAGTGTCTAAGTGTAGTGCTCTAGTACCACCTGACCATATATTTGTGTCTTGGTTATTATATATATTAAATGATTGTGCTGCTCCTCCAGTTTGTGTTCTAGTTGAACTATTTCTCCATATTTCTGCTCCTCCAACGTCACTTCGAATTCTTAAAGAAGTGTATGCACCATTACCGGCATTACTATTTGTATGAGTAATAAAACCACCGGTATTAACATCAGTATCAAAAGTTGCAGCACCGTTTATATCTAGACTAGTTGCTTCTAGTTCGCCAGCTACTGTTGCTCCGGTTGAGTTTATTGTAACTCTATTTATATTGCCAGTTCTTAATAGTATATACGTTCCATCATTGTCAACATCAATCATTCTGTTTTGTCCACCAGTATTACTGTATGAAAACCAGGTAGATATACCGGTACCTACACCGAAGGCGAAACCATCTGTTGCATTCTGTACGTATATGGAATTACCGTTAAGATTTGAATTATCCCAGTAGTTACCTATTTGTAATTTACCTGTTATGGAAGCATTCCCGGTATGTGACCCATCCCATTCTGCTGTTACTCCTGTTAAAGCACTACCGTCGCCTTTAAAAGCAGAGCCTGTAATATCTCCAGTTACATTTAGAGATCCGGTAATCTCAGAGTTAGCAAGGGATTTATATCCCTTCCTTATTATAAATTCATTTGCCATATTGTTGTTCTTTTTTCACTGTCCAAAAGACGCTCTTTAATAAATAGTACTCCTATCTATATTATGTTTTTACTACTTTAAATTCTCTACCTGTATGCTGTTCCTGTAACTCTACTATTCTTGCTGTTGCTGCTTTTTTAGTAGTGAACTGCTCTACAGTATCTTCTGCGGTTAGTTTTTCAACCCATACAGTACTAGATGTGAGATTAAATTGTTTTAATATTTTCCAAGCCATAATTATAGTGTTCTTATTAATGTTTTAATTATCCAATCGTCTGTTGTTGTTGTAGCTCTAAGTCTCATACTTCCTCCTGATATATCTACACTAAGTACTGCTCCTGATGTGTCTCCTATATCTGTAGTGGAGTTATCTGTAAATTCTATTGATCCACCTACCGAGATTGCCATAACAGTTCCTACCCTAGCATTTGATCCACTTACGCATGTATAGTCGAAGAATGCTCCTGTGTATTCACCGGTATTTACTGTAGCTATTGTTTCTGCTGCAGAAGAATCTACATCTATATTTTCTTGATAAGTTATGTTGGCAGACTTAATTTTTAAATCGCCATCTATAGATACTTCTCCATCTGCTTCAACTGCAAATATCGGTACACCCGATATATCTGAGACTGCAAAAAGTGTTCCTGTAAGGTCGTCTGTTATAGAAAATAACTGTCCTTGTGATCCTTGTATATCTAAAACTGTAGAACCGGATCCGTAAACTTCTAGTTTACTGCTAGGACTAGTCGTTCCAATACCAACGTTTCCGTCATGTTTAATAGTCATTTTTTGTACAACAGTCTCGTCATTAGAGTCTGATGGGTGGGTGAAAAATGCTAATCCCATATTATCATGGTCACCACCTGTCCTTACAGCTGCTATAGCTGAAGTCCGTCTATTAGAGTTCATGTTACCGAATCCAATAGAAGGTCCAATTGCTCCTATCGTTGAGGTTGTACTATCGTTGGTTAGCAGTAATGTGTCAGCTGAACCATCAGTTAATGAAAAAGCAGTATTAGAATCAACATGTAGCCTAGCATCAGGAGCAGTTGTTCCAATCCCGACGTTACCTGTAGCTTCAATACGCATTCTCTCTGCTTGAGTGTTACCTATACCTGATGTCTTACCTCTAAAAGTAATGTCTCCACCAAAAGCTCCGTTATCAATAACTCTTATACTGGCTGCTGCATTTGCCCACCCAGATTGAGCAGTATTGTATGTATTAAAATCTAAATCAACATAGGCGCCGCTTCCTCCTGTTGAATTTTCTAACATTAAAGCAGTAGTAGAAGAAGTTACTTTAGAGTGTAGTTTACTTACAGGACTAGTCACTCCTATACCTACGTTACCTCCGTTAAAATATGAATCCCCGTTTGACGTTATAAAAACATCAGTATTGTTGTTCCCATCAATTAAAGATAACTCTCCACTACTATTAGCAGATAACGATATCTTAGCCTTTGCAACGCTGTTAGAGTTTGAGAAATGAACTACATCTACGTTTGTAGTACCGCCTGCTTGAACTTCTAGCTTAGCACTTGGATTAGTCGTCCCAATACCGACGTTGCCTGCTGCTTTAACTGTTAATCTTGTCGATTGTGTAGAAGTACCACTTGCTGTTCTTAATTTAATATCACCCCCATTACCAGCAAAAATATTTGTAGAAAAAGGACCACTATCATATTGAAGCATATTAAAACCGTAGTAATCAGTTCCACTTGTGTACAAATGAAAAGCTTTCCCTGTTGCACTACCAAAATCTAATCTAACAGCAGGACTAGTCGTTCCTATACCTACGTTACCGGTTCCGTTGGGCATTAATAGTATATCCTCGTTTGCAATACTAGATACTAGTCTTAATGCATTACTAAATGCACTTATTCTCCCGTACTCTGTACCGCTTGTTCTCAATACAATATCACCACCTCCTGCATCTAATCTAATGTCATCATCAGCGTCAATGGTTAAATCACCAGCAGCAGTAGTTGTCATAGTGGCGTTACCTGTAGGACCTGCTAATGTTAAAGTACCAGTGAACGTATGAGTATCGTCTGCACTATCTCCAAACTGTGTTGATCCTGATTCATACACTATAGATGCACTAACAAATTCTGTATGAAATTCCTGTGCTGTTACTGTACCTGTTACTGTTAAGTCCCCGTCAATAGATGCATTTCCTGTATGTGATCCATCCCATTCTGCTGTTACATTGGTAAGGTTACTACCATCGCCGTGAAAATTGTCTGCATATACATTAGCCCATCTGGCAACGTCTGTACCTAAACTGTATGTTGAATCTGCACCTACTCTAACATTTGTAGAGAATATCGAATTGCTAGGATTAATGAGTAATTTTGTTGATGCTGCGTGTACTCCACCGACTCCTATTTGTATAGATGCGGCGGAATCTGTGCTTGAATTTGTTAAGTACACAGACCCTCTATTACCAATCATACCGTATCCGCTAACTGATATGTTATCTGTAGCAGGAGAACCATTAGTTGCAGCGACTGATGAAACAGCTAGCTCTTTTGTAGCTTTAAATTTTCCTGTGATAAAACTAGTAGTTCCATCTCCACTAAATCTAGCAAATTCAGTTTTTGCGTTTGTATGGTACAGTTTAAAAATACCGTTACTAGCACTGTCATTATTAATCCATATCTTCCATGTTTCCCAAGCAGAAACCATATGTGTACTAGCACCACCAAATGTAATATGGTCTTCATTATCTGACCATATATTTAATTTTGATCTAAACGTTGTAGAAGTTGCAGTACTTTCATTTAAACCATAATCTCCTCTTCTATGTGGGTATATAGATATTGAACCGTCTCCTATTACTAAGTCATCATTAGCATATTCTCCGTTGTTGCTAGCTCCGTCAGTAAAGGAACCTATTCTTAACTGCTGACCTGCTGTCGGCATGAGAATATCCCCTGTAAAAGTTGCGTTTCCTGAGGTGTCTATGCGTAAGCGTTCTGTTCCCGCAACTTTAAATAATTGGTTACCTCCATAAGTATCCAGGTAATCGTATCCCAGTATTGTATAATTAGTAGCATCGTATTGTGCAGTTATGCTATCAGAAGATACTAAATTTCTATTTGAGTAACTAGTTGTCCTTTCTAAGCTGTATGTTGGTATCGTACCTGTTGTAGTTAGAGCACTGTATTGATAGTAACTATCACCCTCTGTATCTCCTAAGTACTCAATCGATACATTTAAATTTTTATTAGCTAATCCTGTAGGTACAGCAACTGCTATTTTAAATGTATAGCTGGTTGATTCGTACCATAGAACTTTCCACCCATCTTGAGCGTTACCGTGACCTCCTCCTTTGAATGCTGGTACTAATTCATACCATCCATCTTCAGCTTGGTTAAAGCCTCCTTGAAACATATAAACAGCAGTTCCTGAGTTTGCAGAAGTTTTTGACTGTACTGTGATTCTTAATGCAACATTACCTTCTGTAGCTCTCCAAGAGCCTAACTCTCTATATGTACCAGCATTAACTGCTGCAAGGTACTTCCAATTCTTTGAAGAGGTTCTATCAGTTGCGTTATATATGTATTCATCAGCTTTAACATTCCCGCCGGTTACTTCAAGTTTTTGACTAGGACTAGTATTCCCGATACCTACTTTACCGTCTCTGGTTATTCTTAGTAAGGAAGTAGTGTACCTTGTAAAATCATAAGCAGGCTTATTTGCTGTAGTTTCAAACTCAGAATTATTATCTTCTCTTACGCTAAAGATCATTCCAGGGACTGTAGAAGTATTAGGTTGCCCTGTAATAAATTGGAGTGGAGGTTGTCCTGTGCTTGTTGTTCTTGAGCCAATTGTTGGTGCTTTGCCGCTTGATGTATTATTACCTAGTGCTATTTGACCATTAGCTAACCCGGCTAGATTAAATGAAGTCTCACTAGGTTGAACTACAAATGTAGCACTAGGCCCGGCAGTACCTATACCAACATTACCAGTGTTTCCGTTTATATATAATCTATCTGTATTGTTTGTTTGAAATATTAAAGCTCTACCAGCACTATTACTACCTATTGTAGTCGCAGTGTCGTCCATATGGAAAGATGTAGTGTACCCGCTTGTGCTATTAGCAGAAAAATCAAAATGAGCAGAGGGAAAATCTATACCTACAGCTGTAGTATCATTAGGTGCGTTTACAGTTAATTTATGCGTAGCATTAGTTGTACCGATTCCTACGTTACCTTGATTTGTAAAATAAGCGTTTCTACTTGTACCGTCTAATGTTAAGAATGTTTCTAATCCATTAACTGTTTGCTGCATTAATTTTGTAGCAGTAGCGTATCCTGATGCTGTTTGATTTCTTATCTCTAAATCACCTGAGTTATTTCTTATTGTACCTGCTATATATAAAACACCTGTGAGTGGGTAACTTGTTCCAGCTGAAAGCGGTAAGTAAGGGCCTCCAATTACTGTAGAGGCATTTACCCAGTCTATACCTGTACCGGTTGAAATAAGTATTTGGTTATTAGATCCTGAGTTTCCGTCGCCATCTAATAAGCCAGCTTCAATTTGTAAGTCAGTATTTATCTTTTTAATTGCCATATCTTATGCGTAAGTATTATTTATTGATGTTCCAGTTGCTTCTACTGTGACCCTAGGGGTATAGTACTTAGTACCTGACCTTGTTTTAAATGTAAATGTAATAGTTGAACCGTTTGCTGATGCCTCTATATCTAAAGCATTTGTTCCTTCGTCTATAGCTTTAACAGTGTTCCATGTTCCGGAAACATTATAGCAGCTATAAACTACTTTTTGATATCCTCCATGTCCATAACAGGTAAATGTAAATCCTGCTGATGCTCCATTTGATGCTGCGGTTAATCCTGCTACAGCGTATCCTGTAGTATCTAAAGATCCTGCTGATTTTGTATATGTTACTTTTCCTCCTGCTGATATTCCTCCTGCTACACTTAGTTTATAAGTAGGGCTTGTGTTACCTACACCAACATTATTATTGCTGGTTAACATAGTTATGTTAGCTGTGCTTAATATTGGTGAAGTCCCAAATCCAATTCTTCCATTTTCTGCGGAAATGTACCCCACTGTGTCGTCGTCGCTAATTCTAATAGCACCTTTGTTAGTGGTTGATTCAAAATTAGCTAAAATATTATCATCACTTTCTACATCTAATGTGTACCCCATAGAGGTCGTTCCTATACCGACTCTTTCATTAGCGGTATCAACTTTCATTGTAAAGTCAGTACCATTACGAGTAAAGTAGAAGTTATTTGCTGTACCGGCATCTCTACCGAAGTACACATTAGGATTAGTTGATGAGTTATTATATATGTTTGTACCGGTAGACCAAGCATAGATTTGAAAAGACTGACCTTGTGTATTATCTAATATTAGTCTAGATGTAGTACCAGTTCCCCTTATAGTGCCTAAAACATCTAATTTGTGCCCAGGGTTACTTGTACCAATACCGACGTTACCTTTTTGAGTTCCTCCACCAATAGTCATAACTATACTGCTAGCAGAAGTACTTGCCCCTGTTACAAAATTAATATTTCCATAAGCACCTGATGATGCATTTCTGTTGATTATATTTGTATCTAAATATGTTCCAAAATCACCTGCACCTCCTCCAGTAACCTGCTCAATTTCAAAAACGTTATTAGCACTGGTTCCTGAAGATATTTTAAATATAGCGCTACCGTAATTGTCAGTAGGATTGTAATCTAAATGCAACATTTCCTTGCTAGTACCATTAGCTTCTACAAACTGTACTTCTAATGGAGAATCAGGGCTAGTAGTACCAATACCTACGTTACCTGTTCCTTTAACAGTCATCCTTGGACCATAAGCACTTCCGCTATAACCACCTAATTGGACGCCACTGTAGTCTGATATAATAAGATTGCTATCTATTCTTCCTATTTTAGGTGCTCCCCAAGTGCCGTTGCTTCCAGCTGAGCCAAAAATTAAAGCATCTGACTTGTTGACTAATTGTATATCCCCAGTAATTTCTGCTGATCCTAGAAGATTTAACGATCCTGTAAAGTCATGATTATCATCTGATGTATCCCCAAACTTAGTAGAACCTGAATCGTATATAATAGATGCAGAAACAAATTCACTGTGGAACTGTTGAGCTGTAATTGTACCTTGTACAACTAAATCACCTCTCATATCTACATCTCCTCCTGTATTTACTCTAAAGTAATGTCCTGAGGCATCTTCTGCTCGTATTGCATAGTTAGTATCTTCTCTAATATCTAGTCTAGCGTTAGCTGAGGTATTATTTAATAATAAGTTACCATTGGCGTCAATTCTCATTGTTTCATCGCCAGTAGTCATTGTAGCACTATTATGGAAAGTAATAATACCAGATCCACCAGGACCGAACATTGTTTCGGATCCTGTTGACTTAATAATTACGTTACCTCCTTTTCTAAATATACCGTTGTTTTGTATTTCTCCGTTTACATCTAAAGTTCTTGACGGAGAAGAAGTATTGATACCTACTTGACCACCTTCATCAATAACAAATAAATTATTTCCATTATTAGATGTATCAATAGTAAGGTTATTATTACTATTTACATAGAACCTTACTACACCTTGATCAGCAGAAGAATCAGTTCCTCTTAATCTTAAATCATTTGCAAAATCTACTCTACCGTGTACATCTAACTTTGCTCCTGGTGATGCTGTTCCAATACCTACGTTTTCAGAAGAATCTAAAGTTAGACCTCTATTTGTTATCACTCCTCCACCACCGGTTTGAAGCTGAAGTTTTCCTGAAGATGGAGTATATATAATCTGCGCTTCATTATCGTCCGCTTCATCACCAAAAGCTAGTTGAGAATATGCACCTGAACTACCAGTAGAAGCTAGTGCTATTATGTTACCGGTTAAAGCAGTTGTATTCCCAACTGTTAACTTTCTTGATGGAGTACTTGTTCCAATACCTACATGTCCTGTTGATATGATACGCATTTTTTCTACGCCAGTGTGGTAAAAAGCTGTATCTCCTCCTGTAGAAGTTGAAGTAACTGAACCAATTTGAATTAAGTTACTACTGTTTACGTTAAGGACTGTAAAATAAGAATTATCAGATTCTTGGTATTCTAATTTTTTATCGTTACTAAACTTAACTCCTTCGTATATTAAAGTATTGTTACCCAGTACTATGTAGTTTGCTGCACTTATAGAGAGGTACGTATTATTTGTCTGTATTGATGATGATGAAGCATTATGGTGTATTAATTTAATATACCTAGATGCAGTACCGTTATTACCGTATACTATAAGACTGTTATCGTCTGTTGCTGCTCCAGAGCCAAGCTGAATATTTCCTTCAACATGTAGTTTGGAGCCAGGACTAGTGGTTCCGATACCAACGTTACCGTTAGAGTCAATACGCATTTGCTCTGTCCTGTTGGTAGTAAACCTCATAGCATTAGGGCCATGTTGGTACTTTATACTACCGGCATCATTATTATCGTTATCCGCAAAGAATATTGCTCCAGTATTGGTGTTTGCAGTTACAACAGTAATACCGTGGTCCCCTGTAGTGGTCTTACCGATTGTAAGATCATTAGCTGCCGCATTTGATGGATAATTACTGTTTATATAGACATCCCCAGCTACATCTAAAGTTTTTGTTGGATTAGTAGTTCCTATACCTACTCTACTATTTGCTATATCAACATGAATAGTCCCGTCTGCTACTGCTTGATTAGAAGCATTACCAACAAACAATCTACCCTCATTTAGGTTAGGTGTTGCATTAGTTCTACCTGCTCCTGATATTTTTATTGAACCAGCAGAAGCATCTACTCTGGTTACTTTTGCTATTTTCTGTATTAATGATGATTCTCCTGTTGGTGCAGTTGCTGTTAATTCTCCTGCAGAAGATGAAACATATAATTCGTCTCCTATAGTAAAACCTGAGGTGTCTATTCCTTTTAGTGTTCCAAAAGTGTATATGTCTGCTGGATTATTAAGAGACGCAGCCGTAGATGCTATACCAAAAGCAGGCATTTTATTTACATCATCAGCATCTGCTTTAGAAACGACTGTAGTATTTCCTGATATACCTGATATATAAACTGCATCTCCTTTTGCTAAATCTTCTCCTGCTTTTGCTTTAAATAGAGAAGCTCCTCTTAAATCTCCTATGAATTCTTCTGCTTCTACATCTCCTACTACTGTCAGTTGAGTGTCATCCCAAGTAAAGTTAGCTGATCCTTCTAATGAATCTGTTCCATTAAAGTATGCTACTCTAGTATCTGCTCCTGATGTAATTGCTGAGACTGAACCTCCACCTCCTCCGGTGAATTCTATTATATTACCTGATGAATCAACTCCTAGTGTTGATATTACTGTACCTGTATGTGTACCTGAACCGTAAGATGGTAATCCTATCCTACCGGATGAGTTAATGGTAAATCTTTTTGTTGTATCTACATTGACTGTGCCTATAACAAAGTCACCTGTAGCAGCGTCAAATCCAGCGGTGTACTTAGCTGTGCCTGCTTCAAAGAATTTTAGTTCAGCATCGTATCCGGTATCTCCATCAATTATAACTCTAGCGTCTGATCCTGTTGCTCTTACGTGCAGAAGATCTAAAGGACTATTCGTCCCAATACCGACGTTACCGGTAGATGATTGTATTCTAAACTTTTCAGAACCTCCTACGTTGTATACAAAAGAAGGACCTAACCCTATATAGGCATTAGAATATCCCAATAATGAACCAACAGCGGTGTTTAATCTAAGGTAAGTAGTAGTGGTATCTCCGTATAGGTACCCTCCTGTGCTCAGCTTCATATTTCCTTCTACATTTAAGGAACCTGTAAAGCTATGTATATCGTCAGAAGTATCTCCAAATTTAGTTGAACCTGATTCGTATAGTATAGATGCACTAACAAACTCGGTATGAAATTCCTGTGCTGTTACTGTACCGGTTACTGTTAAGTCTCCTGTTATATTGGTAGTATCCTGTAAGTGTATTTCACTGTAGCCTTCTCCTATAAATAAGTTACTTCCGTCTTGTGCTCCTTCTAAAGCCCTATTCCCTCCAAAGTATATTCTACTGTTTCCTCCTGATAAGTTAATACCTCCGGTGTTTTGGTTATTGCTAATGGTAAATAAGTCGGTAGAAGTATTAAAATCAAAAACTGAATTAATGTTGACGTTTCCTGTAAAGCTTGCATCTCCGTTTCCACCTAGTGTAAGGCGGACAATGCTGTTTGTTTGAAACCTCATCGGTATAGAGGTAGTATTGGCAAATACAGTTTGTGTTGCTGTGGAATCTATATATAGGTTACTTCCGTTATTAGCTAATATTTTTCCATTAACTTGCAGTTTCTCACCGGGACTAGTAGTACCTATTCCTACTTTACCGTTTCCTGCTATTGTAAAAGCTCGTCCTGAATTTACATCTACTGACATCGCTCCTGCAGATGTCATATTACTGGTATGTGCGGTAGAATCTACTTCCAGGGTGTATGTGTTATTGGACTTTGTTGCTTTTGTTGTGGTAAATTTAGCAGTTCTACCTGTTGTAGAATGTGATCCAGATACTTCCAACATAGCAGATGGAGCTACTGTACCTATTCCTACTTTACCGTCTTCAACTATAGTCATTTTAGCGTCTGCTGTTGTGACTATATTACTGTTCATCTCACTATTTAATGCAAATTGCATACTAGAAGACCTACCGTACCCGGTTGTGTATGTTGTAAAGATACCTGCTTTATGTTGGGCTTGGGTTGATGTATGTGAAAGGTATAAAGATGCTATACCGGTATTAAATCCTGAGTTAATTACTAGACCTCCTAATACTTCTAGTTTCTTAGTCGGTAAGGATGTACCGATACCTACGTTGCTAGATGTATCGATACGCATTGCTTCATTTCCGTTCTGTAAAAATCTTAAATGTCTGTTTGCGACAGTGTCTACTGTTAATCCTTCGGAATCTGCGTCTACTGTACCGTAGTGGTTTGTAGAGTTAAAAAGCTTAAGTGCTCCGGTTGTTTTAATATCACCACTAACTTCTAACTTATCGTTTGGATTATCCGTACCAATACCTACATTACCATCAGTATTAATAACAAAATCTTGACCGCCAGTGTTCCTGGCTATTCTGAAATCATTATCTTGAGCGTAATTATGTTGTATAAGAAACGTATTAGGAGTAGTTATAGATGTGTCTGTGAATTTTATAAAACCAACATTTCCATGGTTTACATCTAAATAGGTATTACCTCCTCCTGTAATTGAAACATCACCTACAACACTGAGCTTTTTTGCTGGATTGCTTGTGCCTATACCGACGTTACCGCCTGATTTAATTCGGAGTCTTTCTGTTCCTTCAGTCTGGATCGCTAAAAAATTATCGGTATGGCTGTACCTTATTTGGTTAGCATATTCGGAAGCTGAACCGTCTACTACATCTGAGAATATTATATATGCGTTTCCTGTTGCAGATGTCAGAATATTCATTCCTGCTGCTCCATCTGAAGTTGAGCCTATATTAAGTTTATTACCTGACCAACCTTGTTGAGTACTGCCTATTGTTATAATTCCGGCATTATCGTAAATAGTTGAATTAGATAATGTATCTGAATCAGACCATTTTGTGATGTAGTTTGCGGTTCCTGAACCGTCTGGTGTATTATCTGTCAGGTTTGCGAGTGATCCTGAGATGGATCCCCAATCGTCTATTTTAACATCCGAGCCTGTAATACTCGTTGTTACATTAAGTGAGTTTAAGTTAGCGTCCGATCCACTAACTATCAGTTTTTTCCAATTTGGCATATTTTCTTAATTACGGTTGGCTACAGGATTGCCTGCCCACTTCCCTTTCGGGCCTATAATATACGTATAAATAGCAAAGGAGCCCGTAAGGCTCCGATGTTATTTTTTAATAGTTTTTAGGTGATTCGTTAATAACGTCCACACTTTATAAAAATGCTCAAATTCATGACCAGAGTAATTTGCTGATCGTAATTTTGTTAGAACAAATTCTAAATCTTCTTTAGTCAAGCCTTCTATAGCTTTTAACTTTTGTTTTGTAAGTATTCCCATATAACCAATGTACGAAATTTTATGCGTAAATCCAAATATCGTCAGAAGTATCTATCTTAATGTTACCTCTTTTGTCATATTCAGCTGGAGTTGTAGTGTATGCAGTAGAATGAGCTGTGTTATCTAAGTCTACTATAGCTGCTGCATAGGCTGTTGTATTAGCAGTAGTTGCGTCTTGTGCTACTGATGCATTGAATCCCCATCTAGTATCTCCAGAGTCGTATATGAATGCATGACCTGCTCCGGTTCCTTCATCTATAATTAAACCACCTTCGTCCGGATCTGCTGATCCAGAGTTAAGTAATACAAATCTATCTTCTACTAATAAGTTACTAGTGTTTAATGTTGTTGTTGTCCCGTTAATTGTTAAATCACCGGTAACAATTAAATTAGTACCTACAGTAACTGTTCCTGAGAATGTTCTATCATCTACAATTGTACTTGGTAGTGTTATAGTGTATGTAGGTCCTGCTCCTAATGCTTGTGCTGTTGTTCCAGTTACTCCTATTTCACCTGTTGTTCCGTTTAATGTAAAGTTGGTATCTCCTTCTACTGCTGTTCCTGCTGTTGATCCGTAATCAACTGATAATGCTGTTCCAGCTCCACCGGATAATCCTGTTCCAGCAACGTCGGTATTTAATTGAGTTTTTGTAATACCTCCTGCATCTACTCCTATAGATACTTGGTTGTTTGTAACTGTAGATGTTAAGCTTGTACCGCCGACTAAAGTAAATGTATCATTTAATAGATCAATAGTATCTGTACCTGTATTACCTGCTATATCTAAACTGGTCGGTAATCCGCTTAATCCAGAACCATCTCCTTCGAATGAACCACTAAAAGAACCTGATAGTACTGAGGTTGCTCCTGTGGATGTTATTGTTGAAGTACCTATGTTTAAAATAGATCCGTTGTAACTTATTCCACTGTTCTCTATTAAACCATCTGCACCTGCTATAAGTATCTGATCGTTAGTAAGTGTAGAGGATTTTATGGACGCTAAATGAGCATCGGATCCACTAACTATTATCTTTTTCCAATTTGCCATGGGTATCGTTTGTTTTTATATATTATAAATATCAGTTAATTATGAAAGCC
>Ga0233402_1000188_pt1 | contig 24512 bp, 21 predicted proteins | sample 54DmetaG_FD_182705 | JGI IMG/M metagenome (GOLD analysis project Ga0233402, IMG submission 182705) | Seawater microbial communities from Monterey Bay, California, United States - 54D | ecosystem: Environmental > Aquatic > Marine > Coastal | place: USA: California | collected 2016-11-11 | reverse complement strand
TAGTTTTAAAAATAAATCAACTAGAAAAAAGTGGATTAATTTAAGTTTAACTTAAATCACACGATATTGAAATACTATTTTTAGAAAGTTACTATCTTTTTTGTAAACTTTTTGCATTTATTTGATTGTTTAAAATAATAATCCCAACCCTGCAAGAAAAATAAGTCCAAGAATCACTTGTCTAAAAAGAGCCTCATTTATGAGCGCATAAATCTTGATGCCAATCCAAGAGCCTATTAACAATGCAGGAATAATTTTAATTAAATCATAAAGCATTTCAATTTTGTATAAGCCTGCAAAACCAAAACTTAAAATTGCAACAATACTTGTAATAAAGATAAATGGTTCATACGTACCACGCTTCGTATTTTTTGAAAGTTTTTGAACGCTAAACCAGGCCACTGGAATAATACCTAGCAAAGCTGTTAGACCGCCGATAATACCACTTATTAATGCAACGACATTATTCAATAACTTATTATCAACTTTAATTGAAAAAGAGCGAATTTTGAGCATTAATATGGCATAAATAACTAGCAGAATTCCAATGGAAAATTTAAGCTTACTAGGGTCACTAATTACTAAAAGATACATTCCTATTGGGATTCCAGCAACGCCAAAAATTGCAAATTGCTTTAGTTTTGAAAAATCTAGTTTCTTTCTTAGTTTATAAATTGGCACACCTGAGATAAATAAACTAGTAACTACGTTTAAAGGTATAGCGTATGAAGGCTCCATAATATGAAGCCAAAATGCATTAATAAGAAGTCCACTCCCAAAGCCTGTTGCGCCTTGAACAAGCGCACCTAGAAATGCACCACCTAATAAAATGATCAAGTACAGGGATGGATCTGAAATACTCATAATTAGTTTTTCAATAATATGATTTACAGTATAGGCGTAATATTAAATTTAAAAATGATTAAAAATCATCTTTATTAACTTTCCTAGATAATTATTATTAAATTTCTAATAATATTAGACTGAAAGAGTGGGGAGGCAGATTGATGAACTCAGTGCAATATTCTAATTTATTTTTTTTGATATAGACTTTTTCTAGATTTTTGATATCGTTCATATCTGTTGGCGAATCACCATCAACTAAATAGGTTTCTATTATTTTGGTATGAATGGGTATTGAAATTTTCATACTTTCCATTTCGGACTTATTAACTATTGTTAGACAGACCTGATTTTGATTAAAGGTGGCTGAAGCATCTAGAAGGTTATTCTTTTTATATTTTGGCTGCTTGCCCATGCCGGGCGATGCGAATGTTGGGCTATTAGTGGATGTTTTAAGAATTTTCCCTTTATGATATTTAGTAAATAATTCTAGTACTAGAGTTGTAGGGGTTTTCCATATTTTTTGACCATCAATTCTGTAATTACCCATTACGTTGATTAGATGATAAATTCCTGTATTTGTAATCATATCGCCTCTATTAATGCAGGCATTTAATAAAGATCCTGCATAAAGAGCGTCAGCAATATTGTAATTCTCAATGTAGTTTGGGTGTTCAGCCTCGACATAGGTGTTCCATTCATCGAAGGCTAAAGTAATATGTTTTTTTGTATTTTTTTTGACCTCTTTTATAGTCATATCAAGCATTAATTCAACCTCTGTGGATGAGGCGACTGTAGGGATATATCTTGAAGTATAGTGAGGGTGAGTTTTGTCTTTTTCCGTTCTTATCGAGTAGTAATGAATACTTAGTTCATCGATTCTTTCTTTAATATTATTTAAAACTATTTCATTCCAGTGGCCAAAATGATCTGCACATGCCCCTACAGCGATAAACCTTAAATTCTTGTTTACCTTTTTAATTGCTTTTACAAACTGATCATATTTTAGAGCGTAGGTTTTTGCATCAGTATGTCCAATCTGCCAACCACCAAACATCTCATTACCAATAAATATTGTTTTGAGTTCATAAGGCTTACTTCTTCCATTTTTTGATCTAAGTTTGCCATATTTGGTTGCAGTAGAGCCAGTTAGATACTCAATCCAGTCTGCCGCCTCCTGAGGAGTTCCATTGCCTGTATTGACAGTAATCATTGGCTCACTTCCGATCAATTCACACCACTGCATGAATTCATCAGTTCCGACATCATTATTTTCCCATTGATACCATGCAAAATCATAAAATGGAAGACGATAATTTCTATCTCCAACCCCATTAATCCATTTATACCCTGATAGATAATTCCCTCCAGGCCATCTTAGATAGCTAGGAACCCACTCCTTTATCAGCTTGGTTATATCTTGTCTAAATCCAAAGTTGGTATTTTTAGGCATTAAAGAGCAATTAGCGATAAATAGTTCATCACAATTTATTGAGATTGATAAAGTTTTTTTTGTTTGTGAGTCGGTGAATTTAATATTTTTTTTAAATTCATACCATGTGGTGAGACTTTTTAATTCAAAACTTAACTCACCAATTTGGATATAAACTGTCTGACCATTTCCTTTTAGCATGATGCTGAACTGATGCTCTTCATTGACGAAATTTACATTCAATAACTGCTTGATACCCCTATTCTCTTTACTTTTTTCCCTTATGGTAATCTGTTGTGATTGTTTGCCACTTCCAAATCTATTTATTTGTTCATCACCTTTGACGATATATTCAGAGTTTGAATGCGCATACATTACATGTTGAGCTGAAGGATTGAATCCCCTCCAAGGCTGAACAATTCCAAAATCTAGATGGTCATGTTTGACTCCTGTATCCCAGGTAAACTTATCGGCACCACAAAACTTTCTATTTTCAATTACCTCAGCCCAAATACCATTTTTATATATAGCTTCACCAATGTGCTCAAGGTTTGCACCAAACATATGAGGCGAAAGCTCAGCTATAGTTTCATCAACATTAAATGAGATTTTATTAATCATTCATTCCCCATATTTTCTCAGCCGGCAAATGAACAAAAACTTCATCATTTTGAGATATGTCTTTCAGGCCTACTGATTGGATAGAGCAGTCTAATACAGTATCCTTAACTTTAACCTTATATCTCGTATTTGTTCCCGAAAAAATAATTGAAGTAACTGTTCCCGAAAAATAATTTTCCTTAAATGCATTAGTTTTAGATATTTCAACATTTTCAGGGCGAATTGTAAGCAAATGGTTACTGCTTAATTCATTCATATTTTTTTGCTTGTAATTAATTAGCCCAATTTCTGTTTCAATTTTATTTTTGTTTATTGTTGATTTAAGAAAGTTAACACCACCAAAAAATCTTGCAGCTCTCTCGTTAACAGGCACCTCATAATATTCCTTTGGTGATGCAAAACTTTGTAATTGTCCATCAAAAATTAAGGCTATCTTATCAGCCAATAGAACTGCCTCTTCTTGATCATGGGTTACAAAAACTGTCGTTACATTCAATTTTTGTTGAATAGTTACAATTAACTCTCTCATTTCATCCCTTAAATGAGCATCAAGATTACTTAAGGGCTCATCTAGAAGTAGAAGTCTAGGTTTTGAAATTAAGGCACGAGCTAATGCAACTCTTTGTTGTTGACCACCCGACAATTGTTTTGGTTTTCTATCACCAATATCAGGAAGCTTAACTAATTCCAACATTTCCTTAACTTTTTTATCAATTTCATCTTTTTCAACTCCCTTCATTTTGAGGGCAAAACCAACATTTTCGCTAACGTTCATATAAGGAAATAATAAATAGTTTTGGAAGACCATTACAACGCCTCGTTTTTCAGTTGCAATTGGTAATAATGAGGCATTATCTAGAGTAATATCACCACTATCAGGCTGAAATAACCCCGTAATCATTTTTAAGATCGTTGTTTTTCCACAACCAGATGGACCTAAAAAAGCAATTAAGCCACCAGATTTAATATCTAAGCTTACATTGTCAACTGCTGGTCTATCCATACCAGGAAAGCTTTTGCATAAATTTGAAATTTTTAAATCACTCATTTTTCTATATAACCTTATATTTTGTTAATTAAAGTTTTCCAAATCCAGATGTTGCAGAGGAGTCTCCTGAAACGAATTTAGAGGTAAAGAATAAAATTACTATTGCTGGAAAGATAAATACTATTGATATTGCCGCTGTAAGCGCTGGATTTCCAGATGATGCTGTTGAGAATACAAGTAGAGGTAGTGTCATGATTTTTCCTGCTCCAATTAAAAATGTTAGCAAGTATTGACTCCAAGATACTAAAAACGCAAATAAAGCGGCTACGACCATTCCTGGGGCAATTGCTGGCAGTGTTATCAAATAAAAAGTTCTAAATTTATTAGCACCTAAGGTTCTGGCTTGATGTTCAAAATCTGGATTATAGTTAGCAAAAATTCCAGTCATTGTCAAAACAACATAGGGCATTATTGGCACTAAATGTACTAAACAAACTCCCCAGAAGCTACCTGAGAATCCCCATGAAATGAAGTTGATGTTTAGTCCAAGTACAAATGCGATAGGAGGAAGTATGGTTGGAGAAACCATTATAAAAATGATAGTCTTTTTAAATCTAAAATTTAGAAGCCCCAATACTCTTGCCGCTGGTAAAGCAATGATTATTGAAACGACAGTTACAATTATTCCAATTGTTACACTATTGACTAATGCTTTAACAATGGTTGGATTGGAGAGCCACAAGTCTAGAAACCCTTCTAAAGATCTATAGCCTTCTCTTGGAATTAATTTAAGCCTTACCCAGGCCTGCAAACTCAGCTCTTTTGGAATAAGTTGAGGGTAGAACCATCTGAATGAAAAAGCATTAATAAAGAAGGCAATTAATGGCAGAATTAAAAGAAATGCACCAAAGTAAACAGCATAAATATTAGATTTTTTTAAATTGCTATCCATTATTAATCTTTTCTTATTTTGCTTTGTGTGAGTCGGAAATAGATAACAACTAAAATCATTACTATCAATGCAATGATCATACTCAGAGCCATGCCCTCACTTCTAGCATTTAAATCAGGATTAAGAAAAAATTCAAAGGCCATGACTGGAAGCATTTGTGGATAGTTGACTCCAAGAATTGCTGGAACTTCATAAGCGCCAAAGCTGAATGCGAAAACTATTATTGAAGCCGAAAATAAATTTGGCATGACAAGAGGAAGAATGACATATCTAAATCTCTGCCATTTATTAGCTCCTAAACTTTGAGCTAATTCTTCAAAATTTTCTCCAAGAGATTGGAGGACAGACATTAAGATAATAAAGAAGAAGGCAGCCTCTTTCCATATGTATGCCAGAATAATTCCAAAGCCGTACTTATCTTTAACTAAAACTGGAAAATCACTTGTCGATGAAATAAAGCCTATTTGTGTAAAAAATCTAGCTAATAAACCGCTTTGAGAAAAGACAAATATCATTCCCACTGCAACTACTAGATGAGGCATAGGTAGATTTAAAGAGTAGATAAAATTACAGATTTTTTTTGCAAAGAAAGTCTTTCTTATAGCCAAAGCTCCGAACAAGGCAAATGCTGCAGCTAGAAAGGTACTTACAAAACTTACCCATAGGTTGAGACCAAGGCCAGTCCAAAATAATTTTGCGTACCTCTCTGAAAACATAACGTTATAGTAGGCATCAAAACTAATATCATATTTTTGAATTGCTGGTTGGTATCCTAAGCTTTGAAGAAATCCATATAAAATTCCTCCAAAAAATAATGTACCAATAATGAGAAGGGGCGGAGTTAAAGAAAGAATTATCTTAAATTTATCTCCGCCCATTCATGTCTCCTATTTAAGAAGAACGTTTGCTTGCCAATCTGCTTCAATTTTATCTTGATACTCAGCAGCAATATCAGAAACAAGAGCTCTCGCTAATATTCCTTGATCTTCTGCAGCATCACCAAGATTGTTTTGAGCATCTTGAATAGCGGCTACTCCATCGGAGCTGGTTACTTTAGCAGTGCTAATTCCCCAACCACAACAAAAGCCATTGGCTGGCTGCACCTGAGCAGCTTGCAAAGTAGGCTCAAGAACAAGGTTAGCATAAACTAACGCAGCAGCTTTGTTTGGAGCATTATATGGGATTGCCCAATAATTGAAGTCTCCAATCATGTTGTTATAAAAAGCAAAAGCTCTAGATGTCGGAGGTGTTGTACCAGCAGAGTTTGTTGGTCCTGCCCCTCGTGGAGATTGAGTAAAGCTCATATCAACTTCACCATTGGCAAATAATGCATGCATTTCAGCATTATTGGTTGGATAAGTCTCACCACCTCTATGTAAATCTTTCTCCCACGAGTTTAAGAGTGCCCATACTTTTGGAGCCCATTTATTGTAGAGCTCTTCGTTGTATGGTCCGACCCATTGCTCGTGTCCACCACTCAATTCAAAGAAAATTTGTTTAACAAATCTAGTTCCAACAAATCCACCTTTACCTGGACGGATGTATGTAAATCTTCCAGGATTATCAGAGATCCATTTAGTTAAGAAGCCATAGTTTCTCGGCATATCTTCATAGTCATTTCTGGCAGAGTCAAACATAAAATGAAACTGTGCACTTGACCAAGGACTTTCCATACCATCTACAGGCCTTCCAAAGTCTAAATTAACTGCGGGATTATCCCAGGCAACAAATTGACTATTAGGTAATCCAGCAGCGAATGGACCATAAAGAAGGTCTGCTTGTTTTAAAGTCCAGAAATTTTCACCATTGATCCATATTAAGTCAATGTTTCCATTGTCGCCAGTTACGCCAGCTTCTTTTTCACTTAATACTTGGTTAACAGCATCAACAGTTCCTGCCAAAGGCATTCTATTTAAGGCAATGTTGTAATCATTTTTTAATGGCACGCCATAAAAATCATCGACAAATCCATTGATTGCATCAGAGCCACCCCACATATAAACGTTTACTTGTCCGCCATCTGCAGCAGCTTTAACGTCATCCCAGGTATTAAAACCTGGCGCAACTTCAGCTGAAGCAAATCTTGAAAAAAATAAACTAACTATTGCGAGGGTTACAAACTTAAACTTATTGTTCATTACGTCTCCTTTTTTAGTTATCAAATCATCAAATAAACATTTATTTGATTAGTTCTCCAGTGGCGATAAATAATCCACCAAGGGAATTTCTTCTATCAGCTTTAGATTATTCCAAGCTGCAAATTCAATTAATTCTTTACTATAATCACCCTGACCAACTGCATAATGATGTTCGTGACCAACCATATTCAAAGTGTTTACTAAGTTTTCTGAGGTAATTTTTTTTCGATTTAAATGGATATCCTTAAACCATCCTCTAGTTCCATCAAAGCCTTTATTGGTATGTTCAAAAATATCAGAATTTAAAACTAATATTCTTTCACCATTATTGCTTATGTATGTAGTTGTAGTCTTTTGAGGGGCAAAAACTTGATCACCAGCAACGCCATATTTTTTTTCAGTTTTTCTTCCAAGGGTGGTATGGTCAACCCATTTGATACCATCTTCGTTTGCAAAATGTCTTGGTGAAACACCACAATGCCACATTTGAACTGCGTCAGCTTCTTTATCAAATGTTGCTAAATCAAGCAATGTTGATGATTTTTCAGAACTTGAAATATAGTTCAATAGAAGCATACTCATAGACCCTTGAACATCGCCTTCACAGGAAACTGCAATACCATCTTCACTACCCATCCAGCCATAAGCTAAGCATGGAGCTATCCCATATAATTCTTGCATCTGAGACCAGCATTGAACGGCAAGTGAATCCCAGTTGTTGTCTTCCTTCATTTTTTTTAATGCAAAGTAAACGCGTGCAACCTTATTGAATGAGTCATCATTTGAAACTGAAATACCAGAGGCCACACTTTTAATTTTTAAAACTTCATTATCAATAGTTTTTTGATCAAAGCCTTTTGCAATATCCACCAGTTCTTTAATAGTAGATTCCTCAACTGATAAACCAATATTTTCTTTAATCAATGATTGATCAACCTTCATATTATCAAAACCTGGAGAAATCCCTCCAACTAATCCTATTTTGGTATGATTCATTTTCTTCATTGCCACTAATGATCTTACAGTTACTAAAAATTTATTCTCAAACTCTTTTGTATCTGCATAGTTATAAAACCATTTAGTCGTAATTTTTTTGTCAGCTAAAACTTTTTTAATCATGGCTAGATAGTGACTTGTTGAGACTAAAGAGTGAAGCTTTACATCTCCCTCAGATTCAATATCTGGTACGGCCCAAATTCCCATTTTGTCAGTTATATTACAGAGTGGGTATAGCTGCTCACCTGCACTACAAGAGCTCGTTTGCAAAAGTAAAAAATCTATCTTATCCTTGAAAAATTTTTCAGCTTCAACAGCATCTTTTGTTGAAAAAATAGTTTTATTAAATGGAATAAAATTTACATCAAAACTACTAAGTAATTTTTTCAGAGCAATTTCTGACTTCTCTCTGACCTTATATTCATTCGAATAATAAGGAGTAATAGCTGTAGCAACATATCCAATGTTCAATTTGACTTTCATTTAAATAATTTTTCCGAGTTTCTAATTAGGTTCAAATCATATCATATCACATTGTAAAGTTATAATAAATTTTTTTTTAATTATTCTAATGCTTATATAAAAAACAACTTATAGAACAATGTTTTTAGGTTATCATAGTTAATAATTATTTTTTTTTATTGATTTGTTATAACAACTTTTATTATGGATATTGATGCAGAAAAGTTACATTGGATTTATAAAAAACTTTTTACCATTCGGTCATTTGAAGAGAGAATTAAAAAGATAGCTTTGGAAAAATCTGTTCCTGGTTATTTGCATACATGTATTGGTTCAGAGGCAATTTGTGTTGGAGTTATGTCTGCATTAGAAGACGATGACTGGATTTCCAGCACTTACCGAAATCATGGACATTCAATTGCTAAAAATTGTGAACTAAAAGAGATTACCTCAGAAATTTATGGAAGAAGTACTGGCATCTGCAAAGGGAGAGGTGGCAGTATGCATATTAGTGATTTTAATAGAGGCATGTTGGGATCTTTTGGAATCGTTGCTGCAGGCCCTCCTGTAGTTTTAGGGGCAGCACTTCAAGAAAAAATTAATGGTGGCGATAAGATGTCTGCTACTTTTATTGGGGATGGTGCAATTCATAATGGTGCGTTTCACGAAGCCGCAGGTTTAGCTAAGCTTTGGGATGTTCCAATGTTATTTATTTGTGAGAACAACGCTTATGCAGAGGCTACTGCAACTGATTGGCATTTGAATACTAAAGAGCTTAAGGATATAGCTAAAGCCTATGATATGATTTCATATCAAGGCGATGGAAATAATGTTTTCGAGGTACGCCAAATAACAAGAGATGCAATTATTGAATCAAAGGCTAAAAGTACACCAATTTTTTTAGAATTTAAAAATTATAGGTTTTCTGGACAATATGAGGGAGATACTCAGTTATATCAGCCATTAGAGGAGATAGAAGAGGCCAAGAAAAATGATCCAATCAAAAAATCTATAGAAATGGCGGCCCAATATAACCTTTCCTCAGATGAAGTTAAAAATATTCAATCTGAAGCATTGAAAGAGGTAAATGATGCATTTGATTTTGCTGAAACACAGCCCTGGCCAAATCCAGAAGATGCACTTGAAGAGGTTTATGTTAACTATCCCAGAGAGCTACTATTATGAGAAAACTATCTGTAAAAGATGCTATTAATGAAGCTCTTGTTGAATCATTTCAAAATGATAAAAATGTAATATTGATGGGTGAAGACATTGCTGGAGGAAAAGGAAGAGAGGAGTATCCTGGCACTCAAGATAGTTGGGGTGGGCCATTTGGTGTTACCCAGGGCTTGCTAACTAAATTTGGTCCTGAGAGAGTTCGTGATACAACTATCACTGAAGCTGGTTTTTTTGGTGCAGCGGTTGGAGCTGCTATGACTGGGTTGAGACCTATTGTCGAATTAATGTACGTTGATTTTTTGGGAGTATGTTTTGATCAACTTATGAATCAAGCAGCCAAAATGAGATATATGTTTGGTGGAAAGCAACATGTGCCAATGGTTGTTAGAACGGTTGTTGGAGCAGGCTTCAGAGCTGGCAGTGAACATTCACAAGCCCTATATAGTTTGTATGTTCATATACCTGGATTAAAAGTTGTTGCACCTTATGACGCTTATGATGCAAAAGGATTATTATTGTCAGCAATTCAAGATGATGATCCTGTAATTTTCATGGAGCATAAAAGACTTTATATGAAAGAGTGTGATGTTCCAGAAAATATGGATCCTATACCATTAGGAAAAGGGAGAATTAGGCGACCAGGAAAGGATATTACTATTATTGCAATTCAAAGAATGAATCTCTTTGCTGAAGAGGCTGCAGAAAATATGGCTCAGGAGGGTATAGATTGTGAAATTATTGATCCTAGGACTTATTCACCCCTAGATGAAGACTTAATTTTTGAATCTGTTAGAAAAACAGGAAAAGTAATTGTTGTTGACGAGTCAAACCCTAAATGCTCTTTGGCATCAGAAATTACTTCTTTAATTGCAGAAAAATGTTTTGATGATTTAAAGGCTGCAGTTATAAAAATTACCGCTCCGCATACTCCAGTACCCTTTAGCCCCCCTATGGAAGATTTTTATATTCCCTCTACAGAAAAAATAATTCAGGCAATAAAGAAACTATATCATGGCTAGTAATGCAACGACTAAATATCAGGATGTCTATACACAAATCCGTGGTTTTATTTCCTCTGAAAAGTGGCCTTTGGGAGGGACAATACCTTCTGAGAATGACTTAGTTGATTATTTCAATGTCAGTAGAATAACAATTAGATCGGCTCTAAGATTGCTTGCAGAGGATGGATTGATTGTTAGAAAAAGAGGCAAAGGAACTGTTGTTACAAGCTCAATGCCCCAATCAGATAATTGTTTTGAATCATTAACACGAAAAATTATTCAAAATGGTGACACTCCATCTTCAGTCATTTTAGATTTTAAAAAAATTACAAATGACAACCATACTGAGCACTTTAATCAAGGTGAAAAATTATATTTTGTTAAGAGATTAAGAGAGGTAAACGGTAACCCTTATCTAATTAGTAATGCTTTTGTTTCATATAAACATGCATTTGGTTTGAGTAAAGATTATTTTTCAGAAGAGGGTCCAAATCAATCCATTATATTTATCTTAAATGAAAAATTCGATATTGATTTTAAGAAAAATTCACAATATATTTGTGCAGAGACTTTATCGTCATTTGACTCTTTGGCCTTAAATAAAGACTCTGGAATACCGTGTTTGGCGCACGAATGCCTTTTGTACAATCATACTAATGAATTAATTTTGGTTGATAAAAATATAACTTTTAATACGATTAAATTAGATCAGGAGTTAGCGTAATGCCAGTCCCTATTGAGATATTAAATAAATTTCCAAAGCTTTCTAATGAGCAGCTAATGATTAATTTATCTAACCCTACAGGTAAAAATAAATTGATCATAGATACCGATACTGCAAACGAAATTGATGATCAGTTTGCTCTAGCATGGGCTTTATTGTCTGAAGATAAAATTGATTTATTGGGAGTAACTGCTGAACCATACTCATTTCAGCATCACAAAGAAGAGCTTCTTCAGGCCTTCAATATAATAAAAGAAGATAAAGAAATTAATGAAAATAATCGCAGCTTAGTTGATAGTTATCGAGACTGGGTTCATGGATTAATTGATACTAATCAACATCCTAATGATATTTATTTTGATACACCTAAAGAGGGGGTTGAGAAAAGTTATCAAGAAATAATAAAAATCTTTGATAAATTAAATATTCCCTACAAAGGAAAAGTTTTTAGGGGTTCAGATCAATATTTAACAAATTTTGAAGAACCTTTAATTACTGAATCAAGTGAGTTCATTGTTAATACATGCCTCCTATATCCCAATGAAAAAATTTATGTCTGTGCAATTGGTTGTTTAACAAATATAGCTTCAGCACTATTAATGGAGCCTAAAATTATTAATAATTTGGTAGTAGTTTGGACATCTGGATTTCCTACTCATAGCATCAATAGTAATACTAATTCTCTAAATTTAGTTCAAGATGTAATGTCCTCTCAATTACTTTTTGAGTGCGGGGTTGCTAATGTTTATCTGCCAGGCTATCACGTTGGTGCGCAGTTAACATTATCTCTCCCTGATATGAAAGAATTTGTTAGAGGTAAGGGGGCCATCGGAAATTACCTTTATGAGCTCTATACTAATAACCCTTTGCATAAGCAGAGAGGAGTGATTGACCAAACGTGGAGAACTTGGGTTATTTGGGATGTTATCAATATTGCTTGGATGCTTGATGCCTCATGGGTCCCTTCTCAGATTGTGCCATCACCAACTTTAAATGACGAGCTTTATTGGAATCGAGAAAAAGAATCTTTTCCAATGAGAGAGGCTTATGGTGTGAATAGGGATGCAATATTTCATGACTTTTTCACAAAAATAGATAAACTTAAATGATTCTAGGAGTCCATTCCGCCACTTTTGTAAAAAATTGGCATGAAGATATCACCCCTTATATTCTCAAGTGCAAGAAGGCTGGATATAAATCTGTAGAGGTTTCTTTATTAGGGCAAACGCCATCAAGCGCAAAAGAAATTGCAAACTTAGCTAAAGATTTAAATATTTCCCTCACTTGTACAACAGGCTTGGCTAAAGGTGAAGATATAAGTAGTAGCAATAAATTAATTCAAAAAAATGGTGTTGAAGCCCTTAAAAGGGCAATTGATATGACTTCAATAATGCAATCTAATTTGCTTACTGGAGTAGTTCATGCGGCTTGGGGCATCAGTGATAGTATGGGGAAAGACAAAGAGGCTAAATTTTCAAATTCAGCTCAATCTATCAAACAAATTTCAAGCTCATTAATTGAAAAAGATATCAAACTAGGTATAGAGCCACTAAACAGGTATGAGTCAGATTTTATAAATACAGTTGATGAAGGGTTAAAGCTATGTGAGCTAATTGATCACCCTAATGTAGGGCTTCTTTTGGATGCTTACCATATGAATATTGAAGAAAAAAATATGATTAAATCAATTGAAAAAGCTAAAGATAAATTGTTTCATTTTCAAGTGGCAGAAAATGATCGAGGAGTTCCAGGCACAGGTAGTTTGAACTGGTCAGAAATTATCAGCACTTTAAAAAAAATTAATTATAGCGGCTATGTTTCTCTGGAAATGTTTATTCAAGCAAATGTTGATACCAGTAAAGATTTATTTACTTGGAGAAATATAGAAGATGATCCCTATGATGCAATCTTAAGGTCTTTTAATTTTTTAAGTGAGTATGTGGATGCATAGCGCTTATCAAAAGTGGATTTTGAATTCATATGACATGATTCTCACCGAATATGTTCATCTAGATAAATTAGATCAGCAAGTTGGTGATGGGGATCATGGCTCAACAATCTTAAAAGGAATGAAAGTCGCTAAAGAATTATTTTTAAGTAATTTAGATTATCCAATTGAAGAGTCTATGGCCATTATATCGAAGCAAATGCGAATTGAAATGGGAGGTGCTTCTGGAATTTTAATGTCAATATTTTTTGCTGAATCCGGAAAAATTGATGAGACAAGTTTAAACCTGTCAATCAATAATATTTTTGAAAAAACGATAGATAAAATAATGAAGAGAGGAAAGGTAGAAGCTGGGGATAAAAGTATTCTTGATATTTATATTCCTATTTCAAATTTTCTAAAACAAAATACAAATTTTCAATCTAAAAAAGAAGAAATTAATAAAATTTTATCGCAATCTTTAGAAAAAACAAAAGATATGGAGGCTAAAGTTGGTAGGGCTAAATTTTTAGAACATAAGGGCGTTGGATTTGTCGATCCAGGTGCTTCATCAACAGAAATAATTCTTAGGGCTTATTTCGAAGCAGTGCTATGAAAAAAATTATAAATAAAAAAGATCAAATAGTTGATGATATGTTGAATGGCTACACAAAGGCTAATAGTGACAGAGTTAAGTTTTCTAAAAATAATAAAAGAATTATTTTAAGAAGTCAGCCAAAGAGTATAGATAAGACTGCCCTTTTAATTGGAAATGGCTCAGGCCATGAGCCTATCGCCATGGGATGGGTTGGTGAAGGCTTGTTGGATGCTAATATTGTTGGAGATATTTTTGCTGCACCCTCTGGTGATTTAATTTTTGAAGGTATAGAAATATTTAAAGAAAACTCTGGATGTATTCTGCTAATTTCAAATCATGCAGGTGATGTCATGAATGGAGAGTTGGCAATTGAGTTAGCAAATGACCATCACATGAATGCTGATTTATTATTGATGTATGACGATATTGCTTCTGCACCAAAAGGAAAGGAAGATCAAAGGAGAGGAGGGGCTGGAACTACTTTTATTTATAAAATTTTGGGTGCATTATCTGAGTTGGGAGAAGACAAAGAAACCCTATTAAGTTTAGGTAGTTTAGTCAGAGATCAAACAAGAACCCTCTCAATTGCAATTGATTCTGGAACTTCGCCGATATCTGGAGAAAAAATATTTCATTTAGAAGATGATGAAGTTTTTATTGGGATGGGTGTTCATGGAGAGTCAGGTTATGGGCGACAAAAAATTTCTTCATCAAAAAAAGTCATTAAATTTATGATGGATAAAATATTTGATGATTTCGATTATAAACATGGAGATGTTGTCATTCCATTTATAAATGGATCTGGAGCAACCACTTTGATGGAATTATTAATAATTTATAATGACGTAGAAGAGTATCTTTCTCAATATAAGATTAAATGCTTTAAGCCTCTGGTTAATGAATACATAACAACACAAGAGAGTGCTGGATTTTCAATATCATTGTTAAATTCAAATGAACAAATGAGACGCCTATGGTCTTCTCCAAGTTCAGCTCCATATTTTCATCTGTAATGAATAAGAAATATCATTTCAATAAACTTTTGCAAAATGGAAAATTTGCTGCACTTGCAATTGATCAAGGTACTAGTTTAAAAAATATTATTAAAGAGAGCAAAGGAAAGTCTTTTAAAACTTCAGACTATTTTTATTTCAAAAAACAAATAGTTTTGAATCTTGGTGTCGAGGCATCATCTGTTTTATTTGATCATGAAACATACATGACTGACCCAAGCTTTAGAGCCCTAAATATCTCTAAAATAATAGCCTATGAGGATGATGCTTACAATATAGACAATAATTCACGGATTACACTACTTCCAAAAAAATTACATAAAAATGATGTAATCATTAATGATTTTTCTGCAATTAAATTTTTTATGTACTTTAATCCAGATTCAGACCCAATCATTAATAACGAGAAATTTGAAGTTATCAAGCATGTTGGAGAAATATGCAAAGACTTAGACATACCCTACTTGTTTGAGCCGCTTCTCTACTTTGATGAAAGGGCAAATCTTGATTATCAAAGTTATTTATTAAAAAAGCCTACCTACATTAAATATCTATACAAGGAATTTTCTAAAGAAGAGTATCAGATTGATATTATAAAGATTGAATTTCCTTTCAATGAAGATCAAGTCAATGGATTTGAAAATGATGGCACTTCATCAATCTATAGCTATGATAATTGCTCTGAGATAATGACCGAATGCTTTGAAAATTCCACAACACCCTTCGTTTTTCTGAGTTCAGGAATGAAATTTAATAATTTTCTGAATAGTTTAGAGCTTGCAAAATCCTCAAAAATAAATTTATTGGGCTTTTTGTGTGGAAGGTCAATATGGCAAGACTCTATTGATATTTTCTGTCAATCTAACCAAGATAATTTTCTGGATTGGTTAAATTTAGAAGGAAGGCAAAGAGTAAAAAAATTAAAAAATGCGTTAACGGACACTTAACATCTTATTTGGAGAATTATGTATACAAAACTTGGATTATTTATTGGTGGAAAATGGATTTATGAGGCAAAAAAAGGGGAGGATGTGCTCAATCCTTTTGATGAAAGCGTCATAGGTTGGCTCCCTCATGCAACCAAAGAAGACTTAAATGATGCTATTAAATCTTCAGAGAAGGGTTTTGATGAGTGGAGCAATACAGACCCAGAAGCAAGAAGTAAGGTAATTTTGAAAGCGGCAGATATATTATCCAAAAAGATTTCCATGATATCTGAAGTAATGACATTGGAGCAAGGAAAGCCTCTTGCTGAATCTGCAGGGGAGATTAATCAATCTATTGCAATTTTAAAATTTAATGGAGAGAAGGCAAAACTCATTAAAGAGGAAGTTGTAGCAGATAGGGATAACGGACTAAAAACTTCAATCAAGCCTCAGCCGCTTGGAGTGTGTTTATGCCTAACTGCATGGAATTTTCCAATTGCTCTTGTAATTCGAAAAATTGCGCCTGCTCTCGCAGCTGGCTGCTCTGTCATTATTAAGCCTTCCGAGGAGACTCCTGGAACCGCAATCGAGGTTATAAAAATATTCCAAGAGGCAGGATTACCAAAGGATGTGATTAATTTAGTATTTGGTGTTCCCCATGAAATTTCTGACTATCTCCTAAGTAGGGAAGAGGTTAAAAAAGTCAGTTTTACTGGATCAGTTCCAGTAGGAAAGCTTCTAGCGAGGAAATCAGCAGAAACATTAAAAAGATGTACTTTGGAACTGGGAGGTCACTCTCCAGCAATCATAGCAGAAGATGCTGATATTGAAACAACTCTTGATACTTTAACAGGATTTAAGTTTAGGAATGCTGGTCAAGTTTGTATTGCACCGAGTCGCTTTTATGTTCATGAGAGTATATACGACGAGGTTCGAGATGGATTTTTAAATAGAATTAAAAAAATTAATTTAGGCAATGGTTTGAATGAAGGAGTGACAATGGGACCTCTTTCAAACTCCCGAAGAGTAGACGCGATGAAAGATTTTATAGATGATGCTGTAAAAAATGGCTCAAATCTTATTCACGGAGGCAACAAACATAAAGATAAAGGCTTTTTTTGGGAACCAACACTCATTGAAAATATAAATGAGGAAGCAAAAATGATGACTGAAGAAATTTTTGGCCCTATTCTTGCGCTATTCAAATTTACTGACTATGACGATGTTATAGAGAAAGCGAATTCGTTAAATTATGGACTTGCTTCGTACGTTTATACAACGAGTAAAGCTCTGCAAGAAAAAATGGCGAGAGAAATTATTGCAGGAGGAGTTTCTATAAATACTGCCTCCCCAATGCATCCTGAAATCCCTTATGGTGGTATTAAAGAGAGTGGCATTGGGTACGAGGGAGGCATAGATGCCATATATTCTTTTTTACATAAAAAGAATATAAATATTGTTTAATTAAAAGAGAGGAAATATGAAAAGTATAGGTTTTATAGGAGTTGGGACAATGGGTCTTCCCATGGCTTTAAACTTAATCAAAAATGGTCATTCACTTTCTTTTTTTGATCCTTATGCAAATAATGAAACGATCTTTGCTTTAACTGATGTAGGTGCGAAGCAAGATAATAATATTGTAGACTTATGTGATGGAAAAGATTTTGTTATATCAATGTTACCAATTGGTAAAAATGTTAAAGATGTTGCCCTTGGAGAAGATGGCATCATCAATCAAGAAAATACAGATTTAATCTTTATAGATATGAGTACGATATTGCCTGCTGATACTATTGAAGTAAGCAACAAATTGCTCGAAAAAAATATTCAAATGCTTGATGCGCCAGTAGCTCGTTTGGTTAATAATGCAATTGATGGCACCTTACTCATCATGGTGGGAGGGTCTTTAGATGGATTCTCAAAAATTGAAGAGATTCTAAAGTGCATGGGTAGTGATGTAGTTTATTGTGGACCAATTGGATCAGGAAGCAAAATGAAGATCATTAATAATTATATGGCTATTGTTTCAAATATTGTTACAGCTGAGACACTCTCTTTGGTTCATCAATCAGGTATAGATCAAAAGCTAGCTATTGACTTAATGTCAACTACGGCTGCTGGAAAGGGTCATATGAGCTTTAGTTATCCTAAAAAGGTTTTGATAGATGATATAGGCCCCGGGTTTAAAAATGTACTAGCCCTAAAGGATTTACGTTTAGCTATTGAGCATGGCGAATCAGAAGGGATTGATTTAATCTCAGGTAAAAGTGTTGCTAATGTTTATGAACAAGCTATGGACACTGAATACCGTGATTTAGATTGGACTGCTATGTTTAACTTTGTGAAGAAAAGCAACAATCTTGATTAAGATTAAGTCCTTAAGGTCGTATTATTTAGAATTTCCATTGGCTACTCCAGTCATAACTTCATTTGGAGTTATGAAATCAAGGCCATGCCTCATTGTTGAGATTGAGGACTATAATAAGAATGTGGGTTATGGTGAAATTTGGTGCAATTTTCCAGGTGATGGCGCTTCATACCGATTCAATCTTCTTAATAGTATTTATCACTCCAGTATTGTTGGCTTTGAATTCTCAAATCCTGATAAATTAATTGATAAAGTTTCAGAAAAATTCAAGACTCTTTTTGTTCAATCTGGAGATATGGGCTCCTTTTACAATATCAATTCTGGCCTAGATTGTGCATTCTGGGATTTATTTGCCAAGAATCAAAAACTACCTCTAAATAAAATATTAAATTCTAAATCTCAAAATCATATTTCTGTATATGCTAGCGGTATAAATCCAAGTGAGTCTCAAAAGCATATAAAAGCAGCAAGAGCAATGGGTATAAAAGCCTTTAAAGTTAAGATAGGCTTTAATCACTCTTTAGATATAGATTTATTGGATTCTCTATCAAATTTTGTTTCTAATAATGAAATGTTAATGTTAGATGTAAATCAAGGCTGGAGCTTGGAGGAGGCTAAAGAGTATCTGAAAATATTGGAAAACTATAATTTTTCATGGATTGAAGAGCCTATTTCAGCACTTTTAAATCAAGAAAAATTTAGAAATCTAATTGCTGAGACTAAATGTAATTTAGCCTTTGGAGAGAATATCACTAACTTAGATGAGTTTATTTTTCTTGGCCAAAATAGTAAGTCAAAGTATATTCAGCCTGACCTTACCAAGTATGGTGGCGTTTCTCTAATAAAAGAACTGTCACAAAGCATCCAAAGTAAGAAAATATGGATTCATTTTTTAGGTGGTGGTATAGGTTTATTAACTTCAGCTCATATTATGTCAGCATTTAACCCCAACGCATTTTTAGAAACTGATATTAATCTAAATCCCCTCAGAACAAGCCTATTTGAAAATGAACTTGATATTTTAGATGGTAAAGTTTTCTTAGAGGATTCTTATGGGATTGGTGGCCCACTAAATTATGACACAATCGATAAATATTTGGTTTCTTCAAATTATTAATTTGCATTAATTTTTTTTCTTTATTTTTTCTGAATCGGCTTTTTCATTACAATTGAATTTTCAGTTTAATTGACAGTTTTGATTATCTTATTTTGCCTGATTACGATTATATAATTTTGGGTGCAGGTTCAGCTGGATGTGTTCTTGCAAATAGACTTAGTTTAGATCCTTCAAATAAAGTTTTATTATTGGAGGCAGGGGGTACAGATCGTCGTTTCTTTATCCAAATGCCTATTGGATATGGCAAAACTTATCACCAAAAAGCCGTTAACTGGATGTATATGACAGAACCTAGTCCAGAAGCAGATAACAAACCTAGTTATTGGCCTAGAGGAAAGGTTTTGGGTGGTTCTAGCTCTATTAATGCCATGGTCTATGTTAGGGGGAATCCAAGCGATTTTGATGAATGGTCAGAAGCTGGAAATCCGGGATGGTCATACGAAGAAGTATTGCCCTATTTTAAGAAAATGGAATCTTGGCAAAATGGCGCTGATAATTTTAGAGGTGGTGATGGACCTCTTAATGTATCTGAAGTCTCAAGCCAGTTGCATCCTCTTTGTGATAATTTTTTATCTGCTGCTCAAGAAATTGGTATTGAATTAAATCCAGATATGAATGGTAATAGACAAGATGGAGTGGGAAATTATCAGATCACAACTCACAAAGGTCAGCGAATGTCTGCCTCGAGAGCTTATCTTTGGCCAGTGATGAGTAGAAGTAATTTGACTGTACTTAAAAAAGCTTTAGCCTCAAAAATTTTAATAAGAGACAAGAGAGCTTATGGAGTTGAATATTTAAAATCTGGCAAGCTCCATAAAGTTGAGGCTAGGCGAGAAGTAATCTTGTGTGCTGGCTCAATTAACTCTCCTCAATTATTACAACTTTCAGGAATTGGGCCTAAAGAAGTTTTAGAATCAGCTTCTGTCCGGATGATTCATGATAGCCCTGCAGTAGGTAAAAACCTCCAAGACCATCTAGGGGTGAGTTATTTTTATAAAAGCAAGGTGCCCACACTGAATGACCAGTTAAGGCCGATTTTAGGTAAGGTATATCAGGGCATCAGATATATTTTGACAAGAACTGGTCCACTGAGTTTAAGTGTCAACCAGTCTGGTGGATTCATTAGGACTCGTGAAGGTCTCAATAAACCTAACATCCAGCTCTACTTTTCACCCGTGAGCTACTCTCTTGAATCTCCAGACAAAAGGGCAATGATGAGTCCAGATCCATTTTCAGCAATGCTTCTTGGAATTTCGAATTGTAGTCCTCGCTCAAGAGGAAGTGTTTGGCTAAAAAGTAGTGATCCCAAAGAGCAACCCATCATTGAGCCTAACTATCTTAGCCATGAGGATGATGTTAAAGATTTATTTGAGGGGGTGAAAGTATTAAGGAAATTAGCTCAAACAAATAGCTTTAGATCTGTAATTGGAGATGAGTTTCGGCCGGGTCCGCAGTGCCAAACTGATGAGCAAATGATCCAGCACATCAAAGATACTGTATGGACTGTATTTCATCCATCTAGTACCTGCAGAATGGGACCTGATCCAAAAAGTAATGTTGTGGATAGTAATCTTAAAGTCTATGGTATTGAAGGTTTGAGAGTTGCTGATGCGTCAATATTTCCGAGCTTAGTCTGTGGTAATATTAATGCGGCAACTATTATGGTTGGTGAAAAAGCATCCGAACTTATTTTGAAGGACCAAAAAGGAAAGAATGAAGATAGTCAGTATTGAAACATTTACTAACGAATACGTGGGATTAGTTCGATTAAGAACTGATGAGGGTGACGAAGGTTGGGGGCAAACTTCAACCTATAATAGCGAGATAACTGCTCAGGTTCTTCATCTACAAGTTGCTCCCCATGTTTTGGGAATGAGTGGGCATGACATCTCAGAAGTCAACAGAGAGGTTTTGGAGAGGGAGCACAAGTTTCCAGGCACTTATCTTTATAGGGCGCTATGCGGCGTAGACACTGCGCTATGGGATATTAAAGGTAAAAGAGCAAAAAAAAGTGTCTGTCAACTTATTGGTGGGAGCCCTATTTCAATTCCAGTCTATGCCTCTAGTATGCAGCGTGAGATTTCCCCTGAAGCTGAGGCTCAGAGGCTTCTTGAGTTGAAAGAAAAGCATGGCTACAATGCGTTTAAGTTCAGAATTGGTAAAGAGTGCGGTCATGATGAAGACCAATGGCCAGGTCGAACTGAATCAGTTGTCAAAGAGGTTAGGAAAGTTTTAGGAGATAAAGCGACCTTGCTTGTCGATGCCAACAGTGCTTATACTCCAAAAAAAGCAATTGAGGTGGGGCACATGCTCCAGGACTATGGCGTCAGTCATTTTGAAGAGCCATGTCCCTATTGGAAGCCAGACTGGACGCGTGAAGTTTCTGACGCACTGGATATTGATGTTAGTGGCGGTGAGCAGGATAATGATCTGAGGGTTTGGAGGCATATGATCGATACTGGGGTTGTTGATATTATCCAACCCGATGTTTGTTATTTAGGAGGCATTACTAGAACATTAGAGGTTGCTAAAATGGCTGAAAAAAAGAAGATTCCAGTCACTCTCCATGCTGCCAATCTCTCTCTAGTGACGCTGTTTTCAGCACACATTATGGGATCAATTAAAAATCCAGGAAAGTACCTCGAATTTTCTATTGAGGGTCTTGATTATTATCCTTGGCAGGACAATATTTTTACTCCAGATTTTAAGATTGCGAAAGGCAGCTTAGAGATGCCCCATAAACCAGGCTGGGGAATTGATATAAATCAGGATTGGCTATCTTGTGCTAAACATCAAGTCAGCTTTGCTGGCTCTCGCTTCTAAAATACCGTACACGTATATTTACACGTCTTAAGTGCACTTTTTTTTGAGCACTAAAATACTGTATAATTTGCCTTTTTTTAACATGTTACGGATTTAGAAATAGATGAAGACATCACTCAACACACTCGACGGGCTTAAAAGATCCCTTACAGTTGAATTACCAGTAGACACGTTCAACGACAAGACAGAAAAAATTATCAAGAGTCTAGCAACTAAGGTTCGTATTGATGGCTTTAGAAAAGGCAAAATCCCTGCAAATATTCTGCGCCAAAGATTTGGGGCAAGTGCTAAATCAGATGCTGCAACTGAAATGGTCAGTGAGACCCTTGAGGATGCTCTAAAGGATGCGGATGTAGTTCCAGCAGCGCAGCCTTCACTCACAAATGTTGATACTGAAAATTCTGAGAGTTTAATTTACACAATAGAATTTGAAGTCTATCCTGAGATTAAAGTAAACACTTTGTCCAGTCTAAAAATTGACCAGGTAACCTCAAAAGTGACTGAAGAGGATGAAGAGCGTGCGTTGCAAGATCTTCAAGACAGGTCAACTGAATACAAAAGCGTTAAGCGTAAATCAAAAGAAGGAGATCGATTAGTTATAGACTTTGAAGGACTCATGGATGGTGAATCTTTTGAGGGCGGAGCTGCCGAAGGATTTGAAATTGTATTAGGAAGAGGCACAATGATCGATGGCTTTGAAAAAGGCCTTATTGATATTGCTCCAGGTAAAACAGTTGAGGTAAATGCAACATTTCCAGAAGACTATCACGTTGAGAATTTAGCTGGTAGAGAGGCTGTTTTTAAAGTTAAGGTCAATGAAGTTGGATCCCCTATTGAGCTCAAAAGGGATGACGAGTTTGCTAAGAAATTTGGTGAAAAAGACTTTGAAACAATGAAGACAAGAATGACTAGCCAAATGAAAATGGAGTTGGAATCACGACTTGTCCAGCAAAATAAAGATACTGCTTTTTCAGCTCTACTAGAGGCAAATGATTTTGAGGTGCCTGAGGGAAGTGTTTCTTCAGAGGCTTTAAGACTTCAGCAAGATATGGAGTCACGTATGGAGCAGCAAGGAATGCCTTCAAAAGGTAAACTTCCTGTAGAGATGTTTAATGAGGAAGCTGCAAGAAGGGTAAAGCTTGGCTTGCTGATTAATAAAATTGCAACTGATTCAGAAATAACGGCTGAGAAAGACTTAGTTGATGCTAAACTAAATGAAATGTCGCTTCAATATGGTGAGAGTGCACAGCAGATGATCGATTGGTACAACACTGACCCTTCACGCTTGGCCAATATAGAGTCAATAGTTGTGGAAGATCTTGTAGCAAAGCATATTGCAGATGAGGCAAAAGTTACCTCAACTGAAAAAAACTTTTTAGAAATAATGAATACTCAAAATTAATATGACAATTCAAAATTTAAATCAAATTCCTATGGTTGTTGAAAGCTCAGGCAGAGGTGAAAGAGCTTACGATATCTATTCAAGACTTTTAAAAGAACGCGTAGTTTTTCTTGTTGGACCTGTTGAAGATTACACTGCAAATGTGGTTGTGGCTCAGCTACTATTCTTGGAATCTGAGAATCCAGACAAAGATATTCACCTATACATTAATTCTCCAGGAGGCTCAGTTACTGCTGGTTTGGCTATCTACGATACAATGCAGTTCATCAAGCCTGATATATCAACTTTATGTATCGGACAAGCTGCGAGTATGGGTGCGTTACTTCTTACTGCTGGCGCAAAGGGCAAAAGGTTTGCTCTGCCCCACGCAAGATGCATGATACATCAGCCTTTAGGTGGATTTTCTGGGCAGGCTAGTGATATTGATATTCATGCTCAAGAAATTCTTAAGGTGAGAGATAATCTGAATTCAATTCTTAAAGAGCATACAGGTCAAAGTTTAAAGAATATTCAAAAAGATACAGATCGTGATAATTTTATGTCTGCTTCTGAATCTGCAAAATATGGACTCATTGATAAAGTTATTAATAAACGTTGATAAAGTAAACTAATGGATCAAAATACTGAAGATCTAAGTTGTTCATTCTGTTCTAAAAATAAGGATGAGGTTTCTCGTCTCATAGCTGGTCCTGGTGTCTATATTTGTGACGAATGTATTGATTCTTGCTACAACCTAATTCAAGAGCAATCAATTAAGGACAAAAAAGATCAACATCAGGATTGGAATTACACTCCGAAAGATTTATTTAACTCACTTAATGAGTATGTCATTGGCCAGTCTCATGCTAAAAAGGTTTTATCCGTTGCAGTATACAATCACTATAAAAGGCTTAAATCTAATTATGTATCAAATGATGTCGAACTTGATAAATCCAATATATTACTAATAGGTCCCACTGGAAGCGGAAAAACTCTCTTGGCTCAATCTTTGGCAAGATTTTT
>Ga0233402_1000171_pt1 | contig 25597 bp, 24 predicted proteins | sample 54DmetaG_FD_182705 | JGI IMG/M metagenome (GOLD analysis project Ga0233402, IMG submission 182705) | Seawater microbial communities from Monterey Bay, California, United States - 54D | ecosystem: Environmental > Aquatic > Marine > Coastal | place: USA: California | collected 2016-11-11 | reverse complement strand
CGAAAATGAAAGTAGTTGGTTTAACAGGAGGGATAGGTAGCGGTAAGAGTACATTACGAAAGTGGTTTGCATCTCAGGGAGTTCCATGTTTTGATTCTTATGCGGTAGGGAAAGAACTGCTTAATACATCATTGAAAGATCAACTAATAGAAAAATTGGGCGCAGCTTTTTATAAAGAAGATGGAACCTTAGATCGTGCACAACTCGCTCATTTTGTTTTTAATAATCAGAATGCACTGGAAAAACTCAATGCCATTGTTCATCCTGCTGTAAGCTATGCTTTTGAACAGTTTAAATTAAAGAATAAAGGGGCTCCGTTTGTCATCAAAGAAGCGGCCATTTTATTTGAATCGGGAGCCTTTAAGAGTTGTGATGCAATTATTTTAGTCTGCGCACCGAAGGAACAGAGGATTCAAAGAGTAATGGAGCGAGATCACAGCACAAAAGAAGCGATACAGGCAAGAATGAAACACCAATGGTCTGATGCTAAAAAAGTTAAGCTTTCAGATTATGTCATACAAAATGAATACCTTGAAGCAGCTATTGAGCAAGCAAAACAAATTTTGTCAATGTTGAAGAGTGAATTTTAAGGATTAACATACCATTGGGATTTTTTTTAATTTAAAAAAATGAAATTTGCACAAAGTATATAATTGCCCACAATTAGGGTTTAGTTGAGAAAATGAAAAAAACCATATTTATCTCTTTAGTCAGTTTTATGATTATTTCTGTTTTGGGAATAGTTCTATTGCAGGGGTATTGGATTTATTCAGCATGGAACGATAAAGAGAAAGAGTTTTCACTTGCCGTTCAGCAATCCCTTCAAATTGTTGCCAAAGAGATTCAGGAACGCGAGTTAACGGATTATATTTCGAAATATGAAAGTCTGATTGATTCCTTAGATACTCCAGATGATGCAAGCTTAGCTAATTTATTCTTGTTTTTAGATGAGGATAAAACCAATAACCTCTTTTCTTATTATGCTTTTGGTATTTTGGAAGAAGACTATAATGTCACCCCATATTTAGATCCTAAGCTTGGAGATACCATTAGTAGATTAACTGATGTAAAACAACTTAAAAGTACCACCATCATTAATAAAAATGATGTTTTTGATCGTGAAAACAATATTGCAAGTTCTATTGAAAAGATTAAGACCGTAGACCGAATGAATATTACCAATCAACGAATTCAGGCTGCTTTTATGAGTTATACCGATAATATTCCGATTCATAAACGTTTGAATGTTGATGAATTAGATTTTGTGTTAAAGCGCGAGTTTGATGCCAAAAAAATCGTCACTCCCTATGAATTTGGCATCTATAATGACGGTTTGGCGACAAAGATTAAATCCAATAATTATGCCGAAGAGCAAGAAGGTTTTCGCTATACTACCCCAATTTTTATTGATCAAAATGGGCTTGGAAAGTATGAACTTGTTGTTTCATTCCCCAAAAAGGATGCCTATGTTTTTTCGTCTATTTTAGGTGTGGGAGGGTTAACTCTTTTTCTTACTCTTTTTATTGTTTTGGTTTCCAGTAGTGCCTTGTATCAAATCATTCGCCAGAAAAAAATATCAGAAATAAAAACGGACTTCATTAACAATATGTCACACGAATTTAAAACCCCCATAGCGACCATTGATTTAGCACTGGATGCTATATCTAACCCCAAGTCCATTGGAGTTCCAGATACGGTAGCACGTTATGTTAAAATGATTCGGGAAGAAAACAGCAGGATGCTCACCCAAGTTGAGAGTGTATTGCGTATTTCACAACTTGAGCGAAGTAACGAACCCATTCAAAAAACTTCAATTGATTTACATGAAATTATAAAAGATTCGATTCACCATATTAACTTAATCCTCAAAAGTAAATCAGGGAAACTGCAGACTCACTTTAATGCCAAAAATAGTGTGATCAATGGGAACAAGAGTCACTTGACTAATATTGTGATCAATCTTTTGGATAATGCTCTGAAATACTCAGTGAACACACCTAAAATTGTAATTGAAACGTTAAACGACGATTCAAATTTTATTTTTAAAGTTCAAGACAATGGAATCGGAATGAGTTCGAGTACTCAGAAAAAAGTCTTTGAAAAATTCTACAGAGCAAGTTCAGGAAATATTCATAATACCAAAGGGCATGGATTGGGTTTGGCCTATGTAAAACGAATTGTTGACCTTCATAAGGGCAGCATTAATTTAGAAAGTAAAAAAGATGTGGGTACGACTATTAGCATTACGATTCCCAACGAAAAAATAATTTAAAGCCTCAACCTAAATAATATGAAAGATTCAAATAAAAAAATTTTAATAGTAGAAGATGATCCCAATTTCGGAAGCATTTTAAAAGAATATTTAATGATTAATGATTATGATATCACTCTTGCTAAAAATGGAATAGAAGGGTTTGAAAAATTCAAGAAAGAGGATTTTGATTTGTGTATCCTCGATGTGATGATGCCCTACAAAGATGGATTTACATTAGCTAAAGAGATCAGAGAAAAGAATGATGTTGTACCCATTTTTTTCTTAACGGCAAAAAATCTCAAAGAAGATGTTTTGAAAGGCTTCAAAATAGGAGCAGATGATTATTTGACCAAGCCCTTCGACTCTGACGTTTTATTAGCAAAAATTAAAGCTGTTTTGAGTAGACAAAATGCTCCAATACTTCCGAATAGTGATGAGTTTGAATTTGAGTTTAGTAGTTTTAAGTTTAATTCAAAATTGCGATTCTTAACACATCAATCTGATAAACCTATCAAACTCTCCCCAAAAGAGAATCAATTGTTACGTTTGTTGGTTTTACATATCAATGACCTTTTACCCCGAGATATTGCCTTAAATAAAATTTGGAGAGATGACAATTATTTTACCTCCAGAAGTATGGATGTTTATATTGCCAAGCTAAGAAAGTATTTAAGTGCAGATGAAAAAGTTCAAATCCTAAATATTCATGGTGAGGGCTTTCGATTGGTTATTACCTAAGATTTTGTTCTAGGATGAAAACGTTCTATTATGGAGCGTAAATGATGGGTGTCTAAATGCGTATAAACCTCAGTTGTCGTGATGCTTTCATGTCCCATTAGAATTTGTATGGTTCTTAAATCAGCACCATTTTCTAATAAATGTGTAGCAAACGAATGACGGAAGGTATGCGGTCCAACTTGTTTTTGAATGTTTGCTTTTACTGCTAAGCCTTTGATGAGGGTAAAAATCATCTGACGCGTCAAGCCGCTTCCTCTTCGATTTAGAAAAACAATGTCCTGATCTTTTTGGCTTACTTTTAAATGTACCCGAGACTCATGAATATAGAGTTCTAAGTATTTTTTTGCCACTCCACCCATTGGGACTAAGCGTTGTTTGTTTCCTTTCCCGGTAACCCGAATCATATCCTCGTCAAAAAACAGATTGGAGAGACTTAAGTGGGTTAGTTCTGAAACTCGCAAACCACTTCCATAAAGCGTTTCTAAGATCGCTCGATTACGATGCCCTTGGGGATGCCCAAGGTCAATTTGATTGAGCATCATTTCAATCTCTTCAAAACTTAAAACATCGGGAAGTTTTCTGCCCAATTTTGGAGCTTCAATTAAATCGGTGGGATTATTTTCTCGATACGATTCAAAGATTAGATAGTCAAAAAAACTACGTAAACCCGAAAGACGTCGAGCTTGAGTATGGGGGCTGGCAATTTTTGCAGTTTCATAAATGAATTTTTGAACAGATTCTGCACTGCAATCAGTGGGGGATTCATTGATTTTTTTATCTGTTAAAAATTGCTGGAGTGCCAGGACATCCAAGGTGTAATTCTGTATCGAATTTTCTGAAAGCCCTCTTTCAATGGTCAGGTACATTCGATAATCTGCAAGGCCTTGTTTCCAATTCACACCATTTGTTTTTAGGGGAATAAATCTAATTTATATACTTTTACTAAAATAATAAAAATGAAGATCAGTATCATCAACGGTCCCAACTTAAATCTTTTAGGCACTCGTGAGCCTTCTGTGTATGGTAATCAAACTTTTGAGGACTATTATAGGAGCCTTGAGGAACGTTACCCTGAGCTAGTTTTTGATTATTTTCAATCTAATGTTGAGGGAGAATTGATCAATCGTTTGCATGAGGTTGGCTTTTCATCGGATGCTATTTTACTCAATGCAGGAGCCTATACCCATACTTCTGTAGCCATTGGTGATGCAATTAAAGGCATTGATACAAGTGTAATTGAAATCCATATTTCAAATACTTTTGCACGAGAAGATTTTAGACACACTTCATATATCACCCCTGTTGCTCAAGGGCTTATTATTGGTTTTGGTTTGGACTCTTATCGTCTGGGAGTAGAAAGTCTCCTAAACATTGACTCCAAATAGATAGCCCACCAATGCCGTTAATCCCATGGCCACGGTTCCCCAAAAGGTAATTCTTAAAACTGCTTTTCTAATACTTGATCCACCGGTTTTTGCAGCTGTTGCTCCTAGAATGATTAAAAAAAACAAGGCCGAAGTATACAATGCAATTTCCATTTTTTCCAGCTCAAAAAAGAGCGTGACCAAAAAGGGTAAAGCACCTCCAACAGTAAAGGCGGCTCCCGAGGCTAAAGCCGCTTGTATGGGATTTGCTTGATTAATTTCATTAAGACCTAATTCGTCTCTTATATGTGCGGCTAGGGCATCTTTTTCAGTTAATTCTTTTGCAACCTTCCACGCAGTTTCTTTTTTTAAACCTCTTTTTTCGTGAATTTGAGCTAACAGTTGAAGCTCGGTTTCTGGGTCTTCCTCTAATTCTTTTTTTTCCCTTTCAATATCGGCTTGTTCTACGTCTGTTTGGGAACTGACTGAGACGTATTCTCCCGCAGCCATAGATAATGCTCCAGCAACGAGTCCTGCCAAGGTAGCGAGTGCGATTTGTTCTCTCAGATCCGTTGCTGCTGCCATTCCAATGGCGATACTTGCTGTAGATAAAATTCCATCATTAGCTCCTAAAACCGCAGCTCTGAGCCAATTGCTTCGGTGAATATAATGATGGTCTAAATAATTTTCTACCGTTTTTTTAGGTTTCATATTATAGCAATTTAATATTCTAAAGTTGAATGAAAAGAATGAAATGCTTTTAGCACAGCTTTTGGCTCTTCCACGTGAGGATAATGTCCTAGGTCTAATCGATACGTTTTTCCATTTGGAACTTTTGCTTCAAAGCGATCTACAGTTGCTTTTCCAGAGATAGGATCCAAGACTCCATTAATCATTGCTAGGGGAAGGATAGGGTAGAAGAGGGGTTCTTCCCAGCGTTCTTTATTTTGCTTTCGTTCCGTCAGATATCTACCCACAATGGGCAACATTTTACGTCCGTTATTTTGAATTAAAACATCCCAAGAGGTATCAAGGAAGCTTGTACTTGGAGGTGTGTTTTCTCCAAAAATGCGTTGCATGGTTTTTACGAAAGTCATTTTAAAACTCAATCGACCAATTAAAAATCCAATGGGAGAATCTAAGAGTCTTTGAATGAGTCTAGGAGAATTGGTCTCCTGAAAAATCCCTCCATTCATCAATGCACATGAATTCCATTTTAGGTTACTAATTCCCTTTTTGGCACGACACAGTAGTTCAATAGCAACCGTGTCTCCTAGGTCATGGGCAAAAATATGGGCTTGCTTGATCCCTTTACTGGCTAACAAGGCTTCGATTGCTTCTGCTTGATCAACAATACTAATATAATGATTGCTTGTTGAGGAGCTTCCCAAACCGATTAAATCAGAACATATACAATGATAACTTTTAGTAAGTTCTGGGAAGACCCAAGCAAAATCCCATGATGAGGTTGGAAAACCGTGAATGAGAACGAGTGTTTCTCCCTTTCCCTCTTCTAAATAATGAATTTGCGCATTTTTATACGAAAACCAATGTCTTTTTTTATTCCATTCTTTGAGGGTCATCTTTTATGTTTAATTGTTGTTAGCTAACTTTTAAGTGCACCCTAAGATAGAGGATATACCCTGTTAAAAAAAAAATTACAAATCAACTACTTCAATAGTTCCACGATCTGCTAAGGTTATAAAACATTTGGTATAGTCATTGCTAAAGGTTAGATTGGAGGGCTTTTTTCCTTTCAACAAAATTTCTCTTATTAATTTTCCCTGGGGAGAAATTAAGGCTAGGGTTCCTTTCCCATATCGGCAGACATATAAAACTCCTTTTTTATCAGTTCGCATCCCGTCTAAGCCAAAATCCTCAAAAGCATAAAAGAGCTTTTTGTTATCGATCCTGCCCCTTGGCGTGATGTCATACACCCAAATTTTTCGTTGAACGGATTCATTGACATAGAGTTTAGTTCCTTCGGGATTCACTTCAATGCCGTTGGTGGTTCCCATATTCTTTTCAAGTAACTCAAAACCTTTGTCTGCAGTGATTTTCCATAATTGTCCGGTACTGTCTGACCATTTAGGATCACTTGCATAAAGTATATTCTTTCCCAAAACCGCAAGGTCGTTGGGCTGATTAGCGCTAGGTTCGTGTGCAAAAACAGTTAGTTCTCTGGTGTTCAAATCAATTTCTAAAATGTTATGATTCGTGTAATCTGCCACAAACATTTGATGTTTTTCACCAAAACGGATTCCATTTCCAATACTCCCATCGGCTAATTTTATAAAAACAGAGCTTTTCCCCTCAGGAGTTACTTTTCCAATGGTTCCTTCTTCTTCAAAATTTACAGCATAGATATTTCCTTCAAAATCAGTTGCAGGTCCCTCAATTCCCTTTGTAAAACTTCCTTCTGGCAGGAAATCTATGGATGTTTTGGAGGGAGAGCAACCTAGGAGATTTAATGTTATAATTACAAAGAAGATTGTTGATTTCATATTGAGGTCTTTTGAAGTTTTCAAGATAGCCACTTCTCAACTAGAATCAAAATACATTCATTGCTGCAACAAGAAATTCCCAGTATCTTTGCAAACGACAAAATTGAGTTGTGCGGTATTTTTTAGAATTTTCTTATGCAGGGACAAACTACCATGGATGGCAACGCCAGCCCAATGCTATTTCGGTGCAAGAAGTTTTGGAAAAGGCGTTAAGCACCCTCCTCAAAGAGACTACCCCCTTACTCGCTGCTGGGAGAACAGACACGGGTGTTCATGCCCGCCAGATGTTTGCTCATTTTGATGGGGATCTCAGTCAGGAAACCTTTCAACAGTTGGTACATCATCTCAATCAATTTTTACCTCAAGATATTGTCATTCATTCCCTTCGTGAAGTCAAAGCTGATACTCATGCCCGTTTTGATGCCCTTTCGCGTTCCTATGAATACCATATTGCTTTGGGTAAAACCCCTTTTGGAAACAGTATGCATTATCGAATTAATCAGCCATTGGACGAGGATCTTATGAACCAAGCTGCTGCTCTTCTATTAGAATATGAAGATTTTGAATGTTTTTCAAAGTCTAGAACAGATGTTAAAACCTTTCTTTGTGACATAAGTTATGCTCACTGGAGTAAAACCAAAAATGGTTATATCTTTACCATAACCGCCAATCGATTTTTGCGAAATATGGTACGTGCTATTGTAGGTACTTTAATAGAAATTGGATTAAAAAAGAAGGAAATAGAAGATTTAAGAAATATTATCAAAAGTAAAAGTCGTTCCAAGGCTGGTTTTTCTGTTCCTGCTCAAGGTTTGTTTTTAACCCGTATTGACTATCCCATTTCAATTTATAAATAGACTATGGCCAAAGTAAGTGGTAAAATATTTGACGTACAGCTTTTTAGTAAACTGTTGGAGTTTGTAAAGCCCTACAAAACCACCTACTATTTTGTTATGATTGCAGCGATTTTATTGTCTGTATTTTCAACACTTACCCCTTATTTGTTGAAAATCACCGTCGATGATTATATCCGATTGCAGGATTACGAGGGAATGGTTTTGATGGTAAGTTTGATGTTAGGAGCCTTGTTAATGGAGGTTCTTTTTCAGTTTTTATTTGTCTTTTATGCCAATTGGCTGGGGCAAAAAGTAATCAAAGATTTGCGGGTCAAATTATTCAAAAAAATTCTCTTTTTTAAGATGGCTTATTTTGATAAATCAGCTGTGGGACGTTTGGTTACTCGAGCCGTGAGTGATATTGAAACGATTGCTAGTATTTTCTCTCAGGGCTTATTTATGATCATTGCCGATCTGCTAAAAATGGTTTTGGTAATTGGGGTAATGTTGTATGTAGATTGGCGTTTGTCTTTAATTGTTTTTTCAATACTTCCCATTATCATATATGCGACACGATTATTTCAAAAGTCAATGAAGATAGCATTTGAAGAAGTACGTTTGCAAGTAGCTAATTTAAATTCTTTTGTACAAGAACGCATTAGCGGTATGAAAATCGTTCAGTTGTTTCATCGAGAAAAGATAGAGTACGATAATTTTATCAGCATCAATGAAAAACACAAGCAGGCTTGGTTAAAAACTGTGTGGTTTAATTCTATTTTCTTTCCTATAGCTGAAATTTCATCCTCTGTTACCATTGGACTTTTGGTATGGTATGGAGGTTTTAATTTAATTTCGGGGGGAGATATTTCCTTGGGTGCTATTTTTTTATTCATTCAAATGTCACAAATGTTATTTCGACCCTTGCGTCAAATAGCGGATAAATTCAATACGCTCCAGATGGGAATGGTTGCTGCCGACCGTATTTTTAAAATCATTGAAACGGAAAGTAGTATTGAAGATAATGGAACCTTTAAACCTGAACAGTTTCAAGGGGCTATTTCGATTGACCAACTTCGGTTTTCTTATATTCCTGGTGAGGAAGTCTTATGTGGAATTTCCTTAGAAATTAATGCAGGAGAAACCATTGCCATTGTTGGGGCTACAGGGGCTGGAAAATCTACTATTATCAACCTATTATCTCGATTCTATGAATTTGATTCAGGGACTATTGCCATTGACGGAGTCTCTATCCGTGAGTATTCCTTGGAAGCATTACGAAAACATGTTGCAGTTGTTTTACAGGATGTTTTTTTATTTGCAGATAGTTTGTTTAATAATATCACCTTGTTTAACCCGGAAATAACAAGAGCACAAGTGATTAAAGCGGCAAAAACGATAGGAGTTCATGACTTTATAGAGTCTCTACCCGAAGGCTATGATTACAATGTCAAGGAGCGTGGAGTAATGCTTTCTTCAGGACAACGTCAATTAATCGCTTTTCTAAGAGCGTATATTTCAGAACCCAATATCTTAGTCTTAGATGAGGCAACCTCCTCTGTTGATAGTTATTCTGAAGAGATCATTCAAAATGCAATTGACACCCTAACCAAAGGCAAAACCTCTATTGTAATTGCTCATCGTCTGGCTACGGTAAAAAATGCAAATCGTATTGTAGTCTTAGATCATGGAAAAATTGTGGAACAAGGAACGCACACAGAGTTGTTGAACATACCTAATGGATTTTATGCTAAGTTATATGAAATTCAGTTTGCAGAATCCGAAGTACTCTAAACTATACACTGATGTCTTGAGTCAGCACTTCTTTGAGTGCAGCGATGGTTTTAAAAGAGAAAAACTCTCCATTTTTAACATAAACAATCTTACCTGTTTGTTCTGAAATAACAAGAACTAGGCATCTGTCTTTTCTGTAATCCCTAGGGCAGCTCTGTGGCGAAGCCCATATTTTGACGGAATATTTTTTCTGTCGGAAACCGGGAGAATCACACGAGTAGCGATAATGGTATTTTTATCGATGACAATCGCACCATCATGGAGTGGACTGTTTTTAAAAAAAATAGTTTCTAAAATTTGTGGAACCAATTTAATCGAAGCTGTGTTGGTTTCACTAATTGTAAAGTCTAAAGAATTGCTTCGTTCCAAAACGATTATGGCTCCTGTTTTACTTTTTGCCATTTCTTCACAGGCATCAAGTAAAATGTTAATGTTTAAATTCAACACCCGGTCATTTTGGTTTAAAAAACGAAAATAACGCACTACATTCCGACGATTGGTAAAGTTTGTTGAGCCCAAAAGGAGTAAAAACTTTCTTATTTCTTGCTGGAATACCACGATTAATGCAAAAAATCCAACACTGATAAATTTCCCTAAGAGATTACTCAGCACATCCATATTGAGCAGGTCGGTAAGTCTCCAAATGAGATAAATAATAACAATTCCAATAAAAATATTGATGGCTACCGTTCCCTTAACTAGCTTGTAGAGGTAAAACAATAGCAAGGCAACCAAAAGAATGTCAATGACATCAATGAAAGAAAAGTCAATAAAATCAGTTAAATTCAAGAGTCCTTTTTTGTAAAATTAAAAAAAACTATTGGAGCGCTTGCCATAAGCCTACACATTCTTTGGCCTCTTTAACGTCATGTACACGAAGTATTTGAGCTCCCCGATCTAAAGCGAGGGTATTTAATGCTGTCGTACCGTTTAAGGCTTCTTGGGGAGTTGTGTCTAATAATTTATAGATCATCGACTTTCTTGAGACTCCGATCAAAAGAGGGCATCCCAGTGTTTTGAATTGATTTAGATGTTTAAATAGAGTATAATTATGTTCAATGCTTTTTCCAAAACCAAATCCCGGGTCGATTAATATGTCCTGGATACCAGCGGCAGTAGCAGCTTTTGTTTGTTGTGCAAAAAAATTTAAAACTGCTGTCATGACATTGTTGTATTGGGGAGCTTTTTGCATGGTTTCAGGAGTACCTTGCATGTGCATCATGACATATGGAATGTTGTATTTAGCTACAGTATCATGCATTTTGGTATCGAGATTCCCTCCTGAAATATCATTTATCATTGAAGCACCCATTTCGATACATGCTTGAGCAACTTCATGATTGTAAGTGTCAATTGAAAAATAGGCTTCAGGAAAACGATCTATCAAGGCTTCTAAAACAATTAAGATTTTCTTTTTTTCGTTTTCTGGTGTAATGAGTGTACTCCCGGGTTTACTACTTGCAGCACCAACATCAATAAAAAAGGCTCCTTCTTTAAGCATACTTTCGGTATGATAAAGTGCTTTATCTAATGAATTATATTTGCCGCCATCATAAAATGAATCGGAGGTTAGGTTTAAAATCCCCATGATTTTAGGTTGACTCAGATCAATGAGCTGTCCATTGCAATTGAGGGTCTGAACTGTGATATTCTTTTTAATAACTTTTTGCTTTGTACTGGGTGAACTAACTAAATAAATTCGAAATTTAGTGCAAATTTAGAATTAAATGGAGCTTACCCGTATAGAGTATCAAGCAATTGTGTTAAAATGTAGAGAATTATTTGAAAAAAAAATGAAAGATTATGGGGCGGCATGGCGCATTTTAAGACTTCCCTCATTAACGGATCAGATTTTTATCAAGGCACAACGCATTAGAAGTTTGCAGACAAATACCATTCAAAAAGTGGATGAAGGGCAAGAGTCTGAATTTATTGGAATTGTAAATTACAGCTTGATGGCTTTGATTCAAATTGATAAAGGTATCGCAGAACAACCAGATTTGGATGCGGAAGAAGCATTGCAATTGTATGATAAACATCAAGAAATCATTTTTAAATTAATGCTCAATAAGAATCATGATTATGGTGAAGCATGGCGTGAAATGCGTGTAAGTTCCCTAACTGATTTGATTTTACAAAAACTTTTACGTGTAAAACAAATTGAGGAAAATCAAGGCAAAACTTTAGTGAGTGAAGGGATAGATGCCAATTATCACGACATGGTTAATTATGCTGTTTTTGCTTTAATTCACTTGAGTTCAGAAAAAGAATAATGCTCCAATACATTGTCAAAAAAGTTGGATTTGTTGTACTAACCCTTTTTGGTGTTGCCAGTCTGGTATTTTTCTTATTTACAGTATTACCTGGTGATCCTGCTCAAATGATGTTGGATCAAAATGAAGATAGTGCGCAACTCGAAATTGTTAAAGCCAAGTTTGGTTTTAATCTTCCTTTGTCTCAGCAGTATTTTTATTATCTCAATGATTTATCCCCTCTTTCAATTCATTCAATGCTTAATGAAGACTTTGCACATTATGATCCTTCTGTTTATGGCGGTTGGAAAATCCTCACAATGGAGAGTAGTGTATGGGTGATTAAGGCTCCTTATTTCAGAACCTCCTACCAAAAGAGAGGAAAACCTATCTCAGAAATTATAAAAGAAACCCTTCCAAATACAGCAATTTTAGCCGTATCTTCTATGTGTATTGCCATTGTTTTGGGTATTTTTTTAGGAGTAGTGGCAACACTCAATAAAGATCGTTGGTTGGATCGCTTTTTACAGTTTTTCAGTACTTTAGGCATGAGTGTTCCTTCTTTTTTTAGTGCTATTTTATTTTCTTGGTTTTTTGGGTATGTTCTCAACCGTTATACTCATCTCAATATGACGGGTAGTTTGTATGAATTAGATGATTTAGGGGAATCTTATCAAATCGTTTGGAAAAATCTTATTTTACCCTCTTTTGTTTTAGGAATTCGCCCTTTAGCTGTAATCATTCAATTAATGCGGAGTAATCTATTAGAGGTACTTTCACAAGATTATATTCGAACCGCATATTCCAAAGGTCTTTCTAAATATCAAGTTATTTTAAAACACGGATTAAAAAATGCTTTAAATCCCGTTATTACTGCTATTTCGGGATGGTTTGCTTCTCTTTTAGCTGGAGCTATTTTTGTAGAATATATCTTTGGATGGAAAGGATTGGGAAAAGAAATTGTAGAAGCTTTGAATCAATTAGATATTCCTGTGGTAATGGGAGCTGTTTTGGTCATTGCCTTTCTTTTTATTATCATTAATATTGTGGTCGATTTTATATACGCATATTTAGACCCACAAATAAAAACAACATAAACATGAGAGATCAAATAGTAGCTGGAAATTGGAAGATGAACAACAACCAGCATGAAACCCAAACATTATTAAATGAATTAAAAAATCATAATAAACCGGAAAGTGTTCGTGTAATGGTGGCCCCCTCTTTTACACAGCTTTCACAAAGTGTTAGTTTGTTATCAGATGATGCAATTACCGTTGCTGCTCAAAACATGAATGCTGCAGCTTCTGGAGCCTATACTGGGGAAGTTTCTTCAAGTATGTTGAAAGGAGTAGGGGTGAATACCGTTATTTTAGGACACTCAGAGCGTCGTTCACTTTATCATGAAAACAATGTATCATTAGCGGATAAAGTAAACACCGCACTGGAAGCTGAAATAGAAATTATTTTTTGTTTTGGAGAGCAGTTAGAGGAGCGTAAGTCCAATCGTCATTTCGATGTAGTGAAAGAACAGTTGTCGGAAGCCTTATTTAGCCTTCCTGCTGCTGCTTGGTCACAAATCGTATTAGCATACGAGCCAGTTTGGGCTATTGGAACAGGAGAAACTGCCAGCCCCGCACAAGCACAGGAAATGCATGCCTTCATTAGAAAATTAATACAAGATCAATACAACGAGACTTTGGCTCAAGAAGTTGCCATTCTTTATGGTGGAAGTGTCAAACCCGGAAATGCACAAGAAATATTTTCTATGAAAGACGTTGATGGGGGATTAATAGGAGGTGCATCATTGAATGTAAATGACTTTATGGCTATTGTCAATGCCTTCTAAATGGCTCAAAATTATATAGAATATCAATTTACGGTTGTTCCAAAAGACCCTTGGGAAGAAATTTTATTGGCTTCTCTACAAGAGCTTCCTTTTGAGAGTTTTGATAATAATGAAGATTTTCTTTTGGCCTATGTCCCAGAAGATCAACATTCTGAGGGGTTTTTAAAAAATATTGATCTTTTTAAAAATCCAGCGGTCTCTATTGACTTCAAGACAGTAACGATTGAACCAGTTAATTGGAATTCAAAATGGGAATCAGAATTCAAACCCATTGAGATAGGAAAAGACTGCGTTGTTAGAGCTGATTTTCATCCCGCACAAGAGAAAGCCTATGAATTGGTTATCAATCCTAAAATGAGTTTTGGTACAGGACACCATCAAACGACCCACATGATGTTGGAGTTTGGACTTGAAGAAGCCTTTAATGGAAAGAAGATTTTGGATATGGGTTGTGGAACGGGAGTTCTTGCTATTTTAGCTTCCATGAAAGGAGCGGTGTCTGTTGATGCAATCGATTTAGATCCTTGGTGTATTGAAAACGCAAGTGAGAATGCTCAAAAAAATGAATGTTCAAATATTACCTGTTCTCTTGGATCTTCCTTAACTACGAATGCCCCAATCTATGATTTGATATTTGCCAATATCAATCGGAATGTTTTACTAGAACAAATACCTTCCTACAATAGGGTTTTAATTGAGGGAGGTGTTCTATTGCTTTCCGGATTTTATCGGGCAGATATATCAAGTTTGAAAGCATGTTGTGAGGCTCAGGGATTCACGTATGTTGAAGAAAAACAAAAAGAAGCCTGGTGCGCTTTAAAGTTTATGAAATGAGTGAGAAAGACCCTAAAATAAATCCAGAGGAAGCGATAGAGGTAAGTACGCTGACCGATCGTGAGCATGAAATTATTTTATATAATGATGATGTTAACACTTTTGAGCATGTCATTGAATGCTTAATAGCCATTTGTGATCACAATGCCTTGCAGGCTGAGCAGTGCGCCTATTTGGTGCATTATACAGGAAAATGTGCAGTAAAATCAGGTACTTTAGAGGATCTTGTGCCACGGTGCTCGGCGCTTTTGGAAGAAGGCTTATCTGCTGAGGTGGTTTAAAACGTTCGCTTGATTTTTTTCTTAGCAAGAAATCAGCGACATTTGAATAAAAATTGTTTAGAATGAAATTAAGAAATTTAACACTCCTTTTTATTATGATTGCAACACTCTCGGCGAGAAGCCAAAAAGAAGATGGTGACACGACCATTTATCAATTCAAAGTCCAGAGCTTGGATGGAGAAGAATTTGATTTTAGTTCTCTTGAAGGTAAAAAAATAATGGTGGTGAATACCGAGTCAAAATGTGGATTGACCCCACAATACAAACAACTACAAGCGATTTACGAAAAATATGGAGACAAAGACTTTGTGATTGTAGGTTTTCCAGCCAATAACTTTTTGTATCAGGAGCCGGGATCAGATGAGGAGATCGCGGTTTTTTGTGAACAAAATTATGGGGTTACCTTCCCTATGATGAGTAAGATTTCCGTAAAAGGAAAAAAAATGCATCCTATATACCAGTTTTTGACTAACAAGAACAAGAATGGTGTGATCGACTCCAGTGTTTCGTGGAACTTCCAAAAATATTTGATTAATCCAGATGGTCGTTTAGCAAAAGTGATTTCTCCAAGAACACTTCCAGATGATCCTAGTGTTATCTCTTGGATTGAAGAATAGATGATTACTAAAGCCGATTTCCGAACACTGTGTGTTCATGCTGGAGAATTAAAAGACACCCAGCACGGAGGGGCTATTTCTCCTTTATTTGCTTCAACTTCGTATTCATTTACCGATGTGAAAATCGGACAATATCCGCGTTATTTTAATACTCCGAATCAACGGGGTCTTTCTGAAAAAATTGCGGCATTGGAGGGAGCGGAAGCAGGAATGATTTTTGGTTCTGGAATGGCCGCTATTAGCACAGCCCTTTTATCCCACCTGAAAGCGGGAGACCATGTGGTTTTTCAGGACGATTTATATGGGGGAACTCGTAATTTTATCAAATATGAATTTCCGAAATATGGGATTGAATTTAGTTTTACCAAAGGATTAAATCCTGAGAATTTTAGTGCTGAAATAAGGAGCAATACCCAAGGAATTTATATTGAAACTCCCAGTAATCCGACTTTAAAAATAATTGATTTAAAAGCAGTCGCTACCCTTGCGAAAAAGGCAGGTCTTTGGACTATGATTGACAATACTTTCGCAAGTCCTGTTAATCAAAATCCAATCGCTTTAGGGATAGATATCGTGTTGCACATTGCGACTAAGTATTTAGGAGGTCATAGTGATATTTGTGCCGGGGTAGTGTTAGGAACCAAAGAATGTATTGAACGAGTGTTCAGTTCTGCTAAAAATTTTGGCGGAAGTTTGAGTGATTATACGGTTTGGCTTCTGGAACGAAGTGTTAAAACGCTCTTTATTCGTGTACAAGCTCAAAACGAAAATGCGCAACAAGTTGCTGAATTTCTTGACCATGCCGACTGGGTGGATCATGTCTTTTATCCGGGATTAAAATCTCATCCTGATCATGAACTAGCAAAAGCACAAATGCACGGTTTTGGGGGGATGCTTTCATTTAATTTAGGGAAACAGATTGATAGTAAGAAATTTTTACTCAGTTTAGCACTTATTAAACCCACAATGAGCCTAGCAGGTATCGAAAGTACCGCTTTAAGTCCTCATTTAACTTCCCATGCCTTACTAACCGAAGAGGAACGTTTAGCACAAGGTATTACACCTCAAATGATTCGTTTTTCAACAGGAATTGAAGCCATAGAAGATATTAAAGCAGACCTGTATCAGGCCTATAAAACAGCAATGCAATGACACTCGATATACTTGCTTTTGGCGCGCATCCGGATGATGTAGAATTAGGTTGTGGAGGCACCATTGCGCTCTCGGTTTCTCAAGGAAAATCGGCAGGTATAATTGACCTTACTCAAGGTGAGATGGGAACTCGAGGAAGTGTTGAACTTCGAAAGGAAGAAGCTGAAAAATCAAAAGCTATTTTGAAGGTTAATATTAGAGAAAACTTAGCTTTTCGTGATGGATTTTTCATTAATGATGAAGTACATCAACGGGCGGTAATTCAAAAAATACGGGCTTATAGACCTGAAATTGTTTTTTGTAATGCAATTCATGATCGACATGTTGACCATGGAAAAGGGAATAAATTAGTTAATGATGCTTGTTTTCTGAGTGGACTTTCCAAAGTAAAAACGCAAAGTGAATCAGGTGAAAATCAAGAAGCTTGGCGACCTAAGTTGGTTTTAGAGTATATACAATGGAATGAAATAGAACCCGACATTGTATTAGACATCTCGGGATTTTTAGAAACAAAACTCAATGCGGTAAAGGCCTATTCAAGTCAATTTTATGATCCAAATGCGGTTGAGAAAAGTACTCCCATCACAAGCCTTAATTTTCTCGAAAGTGTTCGCTATCGAGCCCAAAATTTAGGGCGCCTAATCGGGACTGATGCGGGAGAAGGTTTTACCTCCAGGCAACCTCTTTCAGTGAATAATTTAAATAGTTTAATTCGGTAATCCATGCGAACAGTTCGTTGGGGAATTTTAGGCTTAGGAAACATTGCACACAAATTTGCTTCCGATTTACTCTTAGTACCAAACACTGAATTGGTTGCTGTAGCTTCCTCAGACTTAAACAGGGCTGAGGCTTTTTCAGAAAAATACAAATCCAAATGTTTTTATGATTCCTATCAGTCTCTTTTTGAAGATTCCGAGGTTGAGATCATATATATCGCCTCCTTGCATCCAAAACATGCTGAGTTCTCTATCGCAGCACTTAATAATGGAAAAGCTGTTTTGTGTGAGAAGCCCCTTGCAATGAATGAAGGAGAAGTAAAAAGTATGATTTCAGCTTCACAATCAGCGAATGTTTTTCTGATGGAAGGTCTTTGGACTCGATTTAATCCTTCTTTTCAGCAGGCACAAAATTGGATCAATGATGGCAAGCTAGGTAAGGTAAGATATATTAGCGCAACGTTTAGTTTTAATGGTTTAGATCGTGGGTTTGATTCTCGTTTGTTTCATCCTGATAAGGGAGGTGGTACCTTATTGGATATTGGAATTTACCCCCTCTTTTTGGCCTATCAACTTTTAGGAAAACCAAAGGATATCAAAGCGAGTGCTCACCTAACGGAGCATGGAGTAGATCAACAACTTGCCATTCTATTGACCTACGAGAATGCGCATGCAGTATTGTATTCTAGTTTCGCTCACAATGAGGTCATGGGTGCAACTATAGCTGGAGAAGAGGGTGAAATCTATATGGAGAGCCGTTGGCATGAAACTCCAAAGCTTTCTTTGGTTAAGGGAGAGGACACGGTTACAGAAACTTTTGATTTTATTGGAAAAGGATATTCTTATGAAATTGAAGAAGCCAGTCAATGTATACGTGAGGATAAAAAAGAGTCAGCTAAATGGTCTTTGAATAACAGTTTAGAATTGATGCAATTAATGGATTCAATTCGGCAACTCTGTGAAATTCATTACCCTAGTGATCGGAATTAAAAAAAATAAAATTTCTTGGTATGCTATTGTTATTGCTATCTAAAAAAAATTAAATTTGCATCATAAAATGGTGGTTGTAGCTCAGTTGGTTAGAGCGCCTGATTGTGGTTCAGGAGGTCGTCGGTTCGAGACCGATCTTCCACCCAGAAAAGACAAGGGATAGCGTACAGTTATCCCTTTTTTTTGGATTTTCTGGCTTTAATTCAACTCCAAAAGCAAACTTATTTTTTCAGGAAACTATGAAAACACATCTTTGTTTGTTGTAAAATTTGAGTATTCAAATCAAATCTATTCCATTTAGTAGCTTTTTTAATCAGCAAACCACGGATTGGTTTAATTCTCTATATTATGTTAATCTGATAAGATTTATAGGGTTAACAATCAGGCATCTCTTTCATAACAACCCCAATAGAACAAAACACAAAGACTCTTTCAAAGCTCTTTAGTGAAACCAAAACGTCAATCATCCCAATAAGGACATAATACTTCGTAATAGGAGCAATATTCAATATTGTTAAAAGTTGAGTGGATTAAAAATGTTTCTCTAGAGTGTGTCAATTCTCGTCTGTAAAATATTGTTTATCTTACAGATATAATCATGAATTTATAAGGATGATGTTGCAAGTTTTAAAACTAAGGTTTTTTAAAAAAAATACGAGTTATATATCGATTATCCTTTTGTTAGGTTTTCTTTTTACAAAATGTACTTTAGTCATTCCAGAGGAGATAAGTCAAGAGATGGAAAGTCTTCCTGAGGTAGTCGATTTCAATTATCATATCAAACCAATTCTATCGGATCGTTGCTTTCAATGTCATGGTCCTGACAAAAATGCGAGAAAAGCAGGCTTACGTTTGGATACAGAAAAACTGGCTTTCTCGAAATTAGAGAGTGGAAAAAGAGCTTTTTCAGGTCTAAGTTTATATGGCAGTGAGAGTGCCCATCGAATAATTAGTTCAGACCCTGAAGTACAGATGCCCCCTCCAGAATCAAATCTCAAATTATCTTCTCGGGAGAAAGCTCTAATTTTAAAATGGATAGATCAAGGAGCTACGTGGAAAGAACATTGGTCTTTTACTCTTCCTCAAAAAGAAAATCCAAGTCCTATTGCAAAAGAAGAATACAAGCATCAGATTGATCAATTTGTATATGATAAGCTTCTGGAAAACGAATTGGAATTTGAGCCTCAAGCAACAAAAGAAACCTTAATTCGAAGACTCAGTTTCGATCTCACAGGGCTGCCCCCATCGCTTCCTCAAATTGATTCCTTTTTAAAAGACACTTTACCGGGTAATTATGAACGCTTGGTGGATCAACTCATGGAGACTCAGTCTTTTTCAGAACGCTTGACATTAGATTGGCTAGACGTATCTCGATATGCAGATTCTCATGGTCTCCACGCCGATGGATTGAGAACCATGTGGCCTTGGAGAGATTGGGTAATTGATGCTTTCAACAAGAAAATGCCATACGACCAATTTGTAACTTGGCAACTTGCGGGAGATTTATTACCCAATGCTACACAAGAGCAAAAGTTAGCTACAGCTTTTAATCGAAATTCTCCCATGACAGCCGAGGGAGGTGTTATTGATGAAGAATGGCGGTTGAATTATGTTTTTGATCGAACGGAAACTTTTAGTACAGCTTTTTTAGGATTAACAGTCGCTTGTGCAAAATGTCATGACCATAAGTTTGATCCTATTTCACAAAAGGAGTACTACCAGCTGAGTGGGTTTTTTAATAATGTGAGAGAACTCGGAATGACTGGAGACGACGGAGATTTTGGCCCCTTACTTTATCTTCCAACAGAAAATCAAGAAGAACAATTACAAAAACTGCAAACCCTAATTAAACAAACGCAGACAAAAATAGAATTGACTCAAAACGAGCTTGCAGCAGTTTATCATTACATCGATGAACTTCCAAAAACCTCTGAAATAAATCAGTATTTACTGGGCCATTATCCCTTTGATAAAGTATCTCAAGTGCGTTCCAACCAATATATTGCCGACAATAATAGAAATGTAAAAGCAAGTAAAGCACCCAAAGTAGTCCAAGGAATAAAAGGAGAAGCATTAGAATTTGAAAGTGATTTTGATCGTTTTTCCATTAACAAAGAAATTCCCAATTTTGAATGGACTGATCCTTTTTCTTTAGCAATTTGGACACAAACACATCAACGAAAAGAAAAGTCTAGACAATTTATTTTGGGAACTACTGGTGGTAAAAACAACTGGTGGAGGGGCTGGGATTTTTATTTAGATGACACTAACCACCTCAACTTACGATTGGTTAATATGTCTCCAGGAAACATGGTACATGTGCGATCCAAGGACAGTATCAAAGTTGATGAATGGTCTCATTTGGCCTTTTCATATAATGGAACGGGAAAAGCGAAAGGAATTACTTTTTATAAAAACGGGAACCCTTTTGAATTTGAAACCCAAATAGATAATTTGTCCAAATCCATAAAACCCGTTTCTGGGAGTGGTATCAACCTAGAGCAGCGTGCTGTTTTAGTTGGTAAAACCTACGAGGGGTCAACGGGTGATAATGGTTTATTTATGGGGAAAATGGATGATTTGAAAATTTTCAATAAGGCGATTTCTCAACTTGAATTAAATGTATTGTTGGATCAATACCATGATAAAATGACTCCTATCGATGAGTCCCTAGCTAAAGATCATTGGGTTCAAAACCACCCAAAATACACTTCAATTCAAAAAGACTTAAAAGATAATTTGGAAGCATGGCGAAAAGAAATTGAACCTGTGTTAGAAGTGATGGTGATGGAAGAATTAGACCAAGCTAGAACAACCTATTTATACAGTAGGGGCAATTATAATGAACCGAGCTTGGAGGTAACCGCTAAAACTCCTGAGGTTCTACCTGCCATGGATAAATCATTTCCTAAAAATAGACTTGGATTGGCCCAATGGCTTTTTAATAAGGAGAATCCTTTAACAGCTCGAGTTGCTGTAAACCGCTATTGGCAAATGATTTTTGGGAATGGGTTAGTTTCCACTCCTACAGATTTTGGGGTGCAAGGAGCACTTCCTTCTCATCCAGAATTACTCGATTGGTTGGCAGTAGATTTTAAAGAAAATAATTGGGATATCAGACGCCTTATTAAGCAATTGGTGACCTCAGAAACCTATAAACAGCAATCAATTTTTGGTCATAATAAAAACGATATAGACCCAAATAATATCTTGTTAGCACGTGGGAATAGTCATCGTTTACCAGCCGAAATGATTCGAAATAACGCTTTGGCAGTTAGTGGTTTATTGTCTGAAAAAGTGGGAGGACCCAGTGTAAAACCTTATCAACCCAAAGGGTTGTGGAAAGAAAAAAACACCTTTTCCATTCGTTTGTTAGAGTATAATGAATCGGAAGGGGAAGATTTATATCGAAGAGGAATTTATACTTTTATCAAAAGGGGATCACCACCACCATCGCTCATTACTTTTGACGCAACATCAAGAGAAATTTGTACCATCAAAAGAGAGAATACTTCTTCTCCATTGCAGTCTTTGGTGCTCTTAAATGATGTTCAATTTTTTGAAGCCTCTCGTGTTTTTGCAGAACGTATTTTTTCTGAATCTGAGGGAGAAATAAAAGATCAAATTAAGCATGGCTTTCGATTAGCAACCTCAAGGCTGCCTAAAGAAAATGAAATTAATTTATTGGATGAGCTCTACCAAAATCAATTGCGTTTTTACAAAAGGAATCGATCAGAGGCGTATAAAGTATTGAACGTTGGGGAATCTAAATACAATCGCTTGACCAGTGCAGACAAAGTAGCAGCCATGACAATCGTTGCAAATACGTTATTAAATTTAAATGAATCTTATTATAAATATTAACTCATGAATTGCAATCACGACCACGATAATTCTGACTACTCTAGGAGAGACTTTTTAACCAAAACCACTTTGGGATTGGGAGGTCTAAGCTTGGCAAGTATGTTAAATTCTGAAAATTTATATGCTTCAAATAGGTTGAGCAATTCTAATTCATTAGATCTAAGATTACCTCATTTTGTCCCAAAAGTTAAGCGAGTCATCTATCTTTTTCAAAGTGGTGCCCCTTCTCAACTGGATTTGTTTGACTACAAACCCACGCTTAATAAAATGCAAGGACAAGAACTTCCGGCAAGTGTTTTTGGAGAACAGCGATTGACTGGAATGACTGCAGGACAAAGTTCTTTTCCCTTGGCGGGCAGCTTATTTAACTTTAATCAGCATGGAAACAGTGGCGCCTGGGTAAGTGATCTAATGCCGAATGTTAGTAAGATTTCTGACGAACTATGCTTTATTAAATCCATGCATACAGACGCTATTAATCATGACCCTGCCGTTAGTTTATTACAAACGGGTTCTCAATTACCTGGAAGACCTTCGATTGGTTCGTGGTTAAGTTATGGTTTGGGAACAGATAACAAAAACTTACCAGGTTTTGTTGTTTTAATTACAAAAGACAAATACGGGCAGCCACTCTATTCACGCTCTTGGGGAAATGGATTTCTTCCTTCACAGCATCAAGGAGTTCAATTCCGATCAGGTAAAAATCCTGTGCTTTATTTGGATAATCCTCCGGGAGTAACCAAGCAATTGCGAGAAGAGCAGTTAGATTATTTGTCTAAAATGCAACAAGATAAACACGGTGATATCGGTGACCCCGAAATATTATCTCGTATTAGTCAGTATGAAATGGCTTTTAGAATGCAGACTTCTGTACCCGATGTTATGGATCTGTCAAAAGAACCGGATTCAATTTTTGAAATGTATGGGGAGGATAGTAGAAAACCAGGAACTTTTGCTGCCAATTGTTTATTGGCAAGACGCCTGATTGAAAAAGATGTAAAATTTGTGCAATTATACCATCAGGGTTGGGATCATCATGGCGATTTACCTAAAAACATTAAAACCCAATGTAAAGAAACAGACCAGCCCACTGCCGCTTTAATAAAAGATCTTAAACAACGTGGTCTTTTGGAAGATACCTTAGTCATATGGGGAGGGGAATTTGGACGAACAAATTATTCACAAGGGCAACTCACTGAAACTAATTATGCGAGAGACCATCATCCAGCTTGCTTTACTATTTTTATGGCAGGTGCAGGAATCAAGAAAGGCATGACTTACGGACGAACGGATGAATTTGGTTACAATATCATTGAAAATCCAGTTCATGTTCATGACTTTCAAGCAACTTTAATGCACCTTATGGGTATTGATCATGAGAAATTTACTTTCAAATTTCAAGGCCGACGCTTTCGACTTACCGATGTCCATGGAAAAGTAGTTAAGGATATATTGTCCTAAGATTTTTAATACTCATCTCTAAATTAAATATACAAATAACCACCTATGAAAAAAAGTAGACGAAATTTTATCAAAAAAGCGGGAGTTGCCGCAGGTATGGCGGTTACCCCTTTCGAAAACATTTTCATCATCACCGATCGAGCAGTAGAGGAAAATCCGATCGTAGGACATGGGTCTTTCACCTATAGAGTTGATAAAAAATGGGGTGTTCAAGATCCTTCTCAATTTCCAGTTAATGATTGTCATGAAATGGTAATGGATAAAAACAAGAGACTCTTGATGACCACTACCCATCCAAAAAATAATATTTTAATTTACGATCGGTCAGGCAAAATTTTAGATGCATGGGGAACGGATTATCCCGGTGCACATGGTTTAACCCTAGTTGAGGAAGGAGAAGAAGAATTTTTGTTTATCACAGATCCTGATTCTCATAAAGTGTGTAAAACAACACTGAAAGGAGAAAAACTCCTAGAGTTTTCGATGCCAAAAGAAGTAGCAGCTTATACCTCAGTAAGACAATTTAAACCCACTGAAACTGCGATCGCTCCCAATGGAGATATTTACATTGCAGATGGCTATGGTTTGGATTATATCATCCAATATGATGCAAAAGGAAACTATATACGTCATTTTGGAGGAAAAGGAACCGAAGAGCATCATTTTGATTGTTGTCATGGGGTTACCATTGATACACGAGAAGGAAAAGCCCCCACACTTTTGATTACCTCTCGATCTGAGAATAGTTTTAAACGCTTCACTCTTGAGGGTAACCACCTGGAAACCATCTCTCTTCCCGGATGTTATGTATGTAGACCTGTGTTAAAAAATGGAGTGCTATATTTTGCAGTAATTGTCTCTAAAGATTGGGATACGTACGATGGAATGCTTGCCGTATTAAATCACAAAAATGAAGTAGTGTCCTTGCCTGGAGGGAGTGCTCCCAAGTATACCAAGGCAGGTTTTCAAGCTCCAGAGTATGATCAGAAAACGTTTTTTAATCCACATGATGTATGTATTGATGATGATGAAAACATCTATGTTCCACAATGGGATTCAGGAAAAACCTATCCTCTTAAATTAACTCGTGTTTAATGATTGGATTAGATTTAACTCAGTTTTTCGGAAGATTGCACCCTTTGTTAGTTCATTTACCCATTGGATTTATCTTACTGGCACTCATATTTGAACTAAAATGGTTTAGAAACAAAGGATCTAACTTTAATTTCATTCAAATTGCTTGGTTAATCGCTTTTCTTAGCTCATTTTTTTCTGCTCTAATGGGATGGTTATTAGCACAAAACGGGCATTATATCGATACGGAATTAACCCCACATCAATATACGGGTATCTTATTGGTTTTCTTTAGTTGTGTAGGTTGGGTGCTGAGAATTAAAAATATTAGATTCCCCTCTTTGTTCACTAAAATTAATAATTTCATCGTTCTTGTTCTCTTGATTTTTGTGGGCCATTTAGGGGGTAATCTTACGCATGGTTCTAATTATTTAACAGAGCATGCACCTGATTTTATCAAGACAAAATTTGAAAAGCAAAGAGAGTATAAAACATTTGAAGAGTTGCCACTTGATTCTGTATTTGTATTTAAAGAACTAGTCCAGCCTTTGTTGAATGAAAAATGCATCGCCTGTCATAATAATGAAATTAGCAGAGGAGGATTGAACATGAGTACGGTTGAAGGAATTGAAAAAGGAGGAAAAAGTGGAGCTGCTTTTACTGGAAAGAATCTGAACAAAAGTTTAATTTTTAAAAGAATAAGTTTTTCACAGGAGAATGAGAAATTCATGCCTCATTCGGGGACTCCGTTCTCATTTCATGAAATTCAATTAGTACAATGGTGGATTCATGAAGGAGCGAACTACACAGACCCCTTAAGTAAGTTTTCCCTCACACCAGAAATAAAAACTCTTCTTTTAAAGCAATATGGATTGGATACATGGGCTAAACCTTGGGTAGAAAAAGTGAAGTTAGACCCTCTGCCAGATTCTGTTTTTATTGCTTTAGAAAATGCTAATTTTAGTTGGAGAACACTCTCTCAATTTAATCCTTTATTGGATATTCGATTTCAAGGAGATA
>Ga0233402_1000151_pt1 | contig 27479 bp, 49 predicted proteins | sample 54DmetaG_FD_182705 | JGI IMG/M metagenome (GOLD analysis project Ga0233402, IMG submission 182705) | Seawater microbial communities from Monterey Bay, California, United States - 54D | ecosystem: Environmental > Aquatic > Marine > Coastal | place: USA: California | collected 2016-11-11 | reverse complement strand
TTGCGTTAAGTTCCTTAAACGCATCGGTTGTGATGTTGTCTATTACGACATTTTTTACTTGATTCTGATTGAGATCAAGATGATGTAAAAAGTCTATTGCCATGATGTATTAATTTATATAAACCTTACCAGAGGTTAATGTGTTAAATGTTATTTTAATAATGTTCAAATTTACATATTCTACCGCCCCATACACAATATTTTCATAGTCATCAACGAGTGTAACCGTAGGCTTTTTGTTTAAACTATGTATAACCTCCCATTCTAACTTAGGAGTAGGAAATTTTTTTTCGTATGTTGCAAATGGGTTATATACTGGAATGTTTGTTATTTGATCCCAGTCTACAGAAGGAATATACTCTGTAATATCTACTGGTGTAATTTCTTCATTTGTATGAGTTCTTGGGACATCATTCCTAATGACATCCAACATATCTCTTAATATTTCTGTTGTGTCTTGACCTGTTTTTCTTTCAGACAATCTATCTTCAAAATGCTGAAAACTTGATACTACAAATTCATAATCTTTACTATATTTTGCATACAACGTATCATTATAGTTAACATAAGTATCCATTAAATTTCTTATAGTGTCTATAAATGATAAGAGTTCCGCCCTAGTTGGAGCCTTAAATACTTCTGTGGTTATTGTTTTATTTAATTTCACATCTACAGAAAACCAATCGTACTCTTTATGTTTGTGATTGCATACGACATCAACATATGTAGTATATGTAGAGTCTTGGTATTTTCCTTCCTGATCTTTCAAGTCAAAAGTCCTATCCTCCTCTGTAAGCCCTGTAGATATATAATTATCAATTTCAAGACCTGTACCATTAGAAGATTGAAAAGATCGTGTGACTGTTATTAAATCATAATTTGAGACTGTGTAGTCTTCTGTTGTATCTCTAACCTTTACGCTTGGAGTAAACTCATCTATCAAGTTTATACATGTTAAAGTTTTATAATCAAAACTAAAATCAATTTCTTTTGAACGTGTTGTAATATCTGAATCTGAACCTACTCTAAATAAATAATCTACCCTATAAATCCCTTCTGACGGTCTTCCATCAGACGAGGAAAGTGGTAATGTGTAATCCCATTTACTTTCAGGCGGCTTTGTAGGAACACTACTAAACACAATAGTCATATCTGGGTTATCCATGTCTGGCTCTCTAACAATTCCATCTGGTCTAGTAACTCTTACAAAAACATAAGCAGTCTGATTTTCACCCTCTACTGTGGCAATAGACGAATCTGTCACCTCTAGTTTTGGAATGGAAGTGATATTGAATTTTAATAGAAAATTTATAGATACTTCTATTGTATCATCTTTAAATGTGCTCATATTTTACGAAAAAAAAAAGTCGGCCTCAGTACTAATTTCCCTTGGCCGACTTTCAAAACAAACCAACAACAAATTATTTAAGCAATTTTACGATTTCTTCGTAGACTAATTCCCCATTTTTGTTACTCAAAACAAAGTTGGTGAACCCTTGCAAATAACTTGTTTTAGATGATCTTGGTATCTGTACTATAGTCTCTCCTGTAGAAATCCATATAAATGAACTAGAAGCCTTATCAAACTTAATAATCTTCTTATCTATAGCAGCCTTACAGTTCGCTTGAATAGACTTATTTTTATCCTTACTTAATGTTATAAATTGTTGTGGATCTTTTTCAGCCATAATTTCTAACTCATCTCTAAGAATAGAAATATCTCTTTTTTCATCTTTATTTAATGCTGCAATAAATTCTCTTACCTCAGCAGCAGAAAGTTCAGCAGCGACATTCATAGCGTCCCTTCTTAAAGTTCTTTGTTTTCTGCTATCAGCAGCCTCTTTCTTAGGCTCTACTAATTTAAATAAAGGAACAATGCTTGTATCCCTATCAGGATTAGAAGCGTTATAGTTAGACAACATTAAATATTGAAAGATTTCTCTATCTCCTGTTTTATTGCCTCTTAATGCCATTAATCCTTTTTCCTGCTTCGTAAACTGTATAGTGCTAAATGTTGGTTTACCGCCAATGCCTACTGATGCTATAGATGCAATATCTACATAATCATCTAAATCTTTGTCGTAAACCCTGTCTACTTGAGGAATCATGTGAACAGAAGGCATAATCACTTTTCCAGGATTTTGCTTATCGTTTTTCACATTTAAATATTGAAACACTTTTACCTCATTTCTCTTTAATTGAGGCGGTGTTTTTACGTTATTGTATTCTTTTGTTTTAATCATAATTGTTGAAGTTTTATAAAAAAGAGGGGAGGGTTAACTCCCCCCTTCTTAGGATTATTAAAAGATTCTTAGAATCCTGTTACAAGTGCACAGTGTTCTTTTCCTAAAACTTCTAGACCCATAATAGCCTGGTAGTTTACGTCAAGAATTGAATCAGCACTAGTTGGAGTTGGAGCAAGTCCACCTGTCAAAGTTTCTCTGAAAGAGAAGTTGTTTCCATCTCCTTCTAAGTAACGTACTTGTAGGTAATCTTGTGATCCACCACCACCTGCGGTTTTAACTTGTCCAGTTGGTACAAGGTAAATCTCACCAGATCCTGTTACTGTAGAACCTAGTTCATTGTGATCTAAGATTGATAATTGCTTCTTGTTCCAAGTTCTTCCGTAAAGGCTAAACTTGTCAACACCTAAGTCAATATTCTTTCCATCTACTGAGAATCTAGCACCAGTTAAACCAGTTGAATTCAACCCATTCAATGCATTGTCAATAGCAATGTTAGCAGAAGTACCTAACCACATCCAGTAGTCTTTTGGTGCTCTTGCTTTGTTCAAAGCAGCAGTTAAAGTAGACAATGTTGCAAGAACATCAGTATCATGATCGTAAGGTGATCCAGAATTCAAAATACCACCATTCTTAAGTTCTTGCTTAAGACCGTTAGTAGTTTGTACTGCATTTCCACCAATTGACATGTCACCTACAGACGCTCCTGCGTAGAAGTCACCTGATCCTTGACCAAACATCAATGCATTAGAGATATCACCTCTAAAACGCTGTAATGCTTCGTAAGTACCTTTGTACATGAAGTAAGGCTTACCTTTATACTCAACAGTAATTTTAGACGCTTTTGCAACATCAGAAATTCTGTATTTGTTTTTAAAGATTTGCACTCGGTTAGACTGCTTAGTAAGACCATACTTGATTGGGTCTGGAGAACCAGATCCTTCACCTTGTGCATTCGAGAATACAACAAGTTTTGATCCTGCACCGTAATCAGCAGCAACTCCTGCACCATCTACTGGTGTAAAGTCGATATCACCATTAGATGCAATTGCTTTGATCAAATATACTTGACCAGAAGCACCCATCATAAGATCACCAACTCTTGCGTTACCAACAGCAACAGTTTCAATACCTGCTTGTGAGCCTGTACCAGTTCCTGCTGTTTTTACTTCAATTGAATTGTCCTTATACAACGCTTCATTTACAAATGCGTGGTATACTGGTTGGCTAGTAGGTTTTAATTTACCTAATGCCTGCATTACGTCAAGGAATCCTTCCTCTTCGTTTTGTACGTCTAAGACGCTTGATAAGATCTCTCTTCCTTGCACAAATGAGTGCTGTAGGAATGATAAAGAACTTATATAACTAGAATTTTCCATTTTTTAAATTTTAATTTTGTTTAACGAATAATTTTAACATCCGAGTCACCTCTACTCAGTGCACCAATTAATCCCTCTAAAGGACTAGATGGTGTTTTATATTGCTGTGTACTTTTTGTAGGTTTAGTTGGGTTTTTCAAATCCGAAACAACCTTTTCTTGACCTATTTCTTGACCATGTGCAATAAGAGATGAATCATAAACCTCAGGATCTGAAGCGTAAGCCAATACTCTGTACCATTTGTCAAAATCAACATTACCTTTGTCGTCTTTGAAAAGTGCAAAAAACTTATTGTTATCGACTGTCATAGCCTTTAACTCTTCAGGATTCTCCACTTCATAAGAAAACTTCTCATCATTATAATCTATTAAAATACGTTTGTTTTCTAAAACGTCTTTAGTAAAATCATTAGATGTAACGGTTTCTGTCCACTTCTCCATTTGGGCAGTATTGTCTACAGTTTCAGTTTCTTCAGTCTTTTCAATTTCAGGTTGAGTAAAGTTTTTTTGTTCGTCAACAAACTTATCCCTCAGTTTAGTCGCATCTGCTTTCAGAAGTTCCTTACCAAGTTCTACCTCTTCCTGATCATACTTATCCTCATCTAAAGAATACTTGTTAACTATGTCTCTATTATACAAACGCTCAATTGCTTTTGCAGATAGGGTAGGGTTTGCCTGTTCTAGTTCACGTCTCATGATTTGTTCGTCAGACATTTCCCCATAGTTAACTGAAGTTGCTTCTAAATAAGGTGTAAGCGATCCAGTTTTATTGTAATATTCGACTGCATTTTTAATGTAGTCATCTTTAAATTGAGTATCAGATGAATCTCTCATCCTTTTATACTCTTCAAAAAAGTCCTCTAATGTTTCTACTTTTCCACCTGTCAAGTCTTTTGATATACTATCTAGTTGATCAAATAACTCTACAGTGTCTTGTAGATTGCTTTCTGAAGTTTCCTCTACAGATTCTTCAGCAGTTTCTTCCTGAGCCGCAGGTTCTTCTGCTTTAGGCTCTTCTTTTACCTCTGTTTGCTCTTCGGAGGTATCTTCTACCTCTGTTTCTTTTGCTAAATCATCAGCAGCCTCTTTTAACGCTTCGTTTGGTTGTTCTTCTTCTTGTGAAGTTTCCACAGGTTGAGCCTCACCATTTTCGTCAACGACTTTGACTTCTGATAAATCGAATTCTTCTTCCATAATTGTTTGTGTTTTGTTTTAATTTATTTATTGCTGTTGAGGCATTCCTCCAGGTACTGGTGCTTCTTCTGGTTGCTCCTGCATACCCGCCATAAAAGCCTCTTTTGTTGGTAAATTGTCCATTAAACTTCTTTCGCTTGAACCTTGTTCTCTCATACCCGCTAACTCTAATTCAAACTGATATTTCTCTTTTTGCAGTTGAGACTGTAGTTCCGCTTTTAGTTTCTCCATCTGCATTTTAGCCTGCATTTCCATTTGCAAAGTTTGTTGCTTAGACTGTTCAGCAGATTGAGCAGATTGCATTTGAATCTGTCCGTTTTTCTCTTGCTGCTCCATTGCTTGCTGTTGAGCCTCTTCTCGCTTCTTTTTAATACGATATGCTAAAACTTGTTGAGCCTGTTTTAAATTTGTTATTTGCTCAATAAACACCGCATCTTCAAAGTCAACTTGACCTTGTGCAACACTTGCCTGTAATATCTGCATAAGTCTGGCTTTTTGTTCTTCTGTAGGCCTATCCTCTATCTTTACACCAAACTCATGTTTAGAGACAGTTTCGGTCATTTTGAAAAACTCCATTGTGTTTTTACCTAAAGATCTTATATAACCTTCTATAGGTCTTTTCTTTACTGAATCTTGCAGCCTAACTATAACCGCTGAGGCAAGTCTTTCTAACAATCTTCTTTCTCCTTGTTCTATATGTGCCAATGCATTATTAGTTGCTTGGGCAGCCAATTTAGCAGTAGTTGTCAATGATCTTGCGTCTGGAGTAGATCCATCTGTAAACTCATTTAAACCTGTTATCTGCCTAATCATTTCAATATTATTTTGAATGACCTGGTAGTAAGTCATAGCGTCTCGACCTAGTCCGTTTTCTAATTCTTCAATAGGCTTATAATTGGTTGGTTTACCTCCTATATCGTTTTTTCTATATACAAGGGTACCTGTCTTATTGAATAAATCGATAACATCCATAGGCTTCATTTGCTGACCTCCTGCTCCTAGTGGGATATCCTCTAAGGCACCAAGTTCAATCATAATACCTTTTGGACGTGCTTGGTTTATTGTGTTTTGTAGCCTATACCATGATATTTGTATTTGATCAGCAATTGGAATTAATTGTTCCATTATGCCTAATGGCTTCATGTTATGAAAATCTGGAGCAAACAAATGGTAAGATAAATCTGTATCCATTAAATTTGATTTAACTCTCTTCATATCAGAACATAAACCGTAATCAAAACAATACTCAGAATCAACTATCCAAGATATTTTATATACTGTTTTAAAGGATGATCTGATAAATTTCTTTTTTTTCTTGTTATAACTATTATAACCTGCTCTACCAAACCTCTTGTTACCTCTTCTATCTGTTCTAGACTCATGAACCATTTGGTCTACTGAGAAAAATTCTATATCTAAAACTAATATTTTTCTGTCATCATAATGCTTGTAATGTTTCTTGTTACTTGGAAACATTTTAGTGTCTCCTTGTCTACCAGAAAACCTGTCTGCAATATCTTGATATTCTTTTTCGTTAAATTGATTTCCCGCTCTTTGCTTTAAATCTGAAATAGACATCTCAGTAATTTCTCCAACATGTATTTTATCAGTAAAATCTCTTTTATTACAATGTGATACTAATAACTTGCCTGGATTTATTACTCTTATTTTAACTGCTCCGTTACTATCTATATATTCTTTGTAACCCGCTACACCAAAATCAAACAAACACTCATTTATTTGCTTACGCTTTTCTTCCATATCATTTGTATGAAAGATGAGGTCAATTCCTTGCTCCATTTCAATTGACGCATTATGCTTATATGTGTAGGCCATATGCATATCTAACTCCTCATCATTGCGAGGCTCCTTAGGTTTGGCCTTTAAAGCACTAAAGTTTTCCATGCCAGGCATGGTTTTAGCAGCCATGTTTCTCAAATCCATTTTAGCCTTTGTATTTTTATAATACATTTCTATATCAGACTGAGCCAATGAATCTATTGGTGTGGCTGTAATATTATATTCTGTTTTACTAAGTTTTCCTAATGCAATTCGTCTAAATTTTGGAACTATTGGTAAAACAGTCCAGTCTATAGCAAACCAACTTTCGTTATCCGCTTCATCAACATTTAACAATGATTTATATTTGTTAATAGATTGATTTCCTTGTGCGTAGTCTTTTACCTTAGCATATGTACCTCTATTATTATGAAATGATTGGGTTCCATGTTGTGTATAATCTGACCACGCTGCTTTAGCGTATGACAAACACCAATCCTTACCCTTTTGAGAAGGGTCAATATTATGGTTTGGATAGTTTGCTTTTTCTGTGTGTTTTATCATCCTACCTTAAACTTTTTAAACATATTTTTTGCTTCTACTAAATTTCCTTTTGTCAGGTAATTTTTTAAAAGTATATTTTTATCTGCTATAAGTGTATATCCTGCTGCCATTGCCGCATCAAATTTTGTTGTTTTACTTATATCAAATTCTAACCAGTCTTTTAACAGTTCTGGAAAGCAAACCTTATCTACATTTGTTTCTATATAGTCTTCAGTTACTTCTGCAATTTGCTGATGTGTCTTCACAGATCCACTCATCCCAGGTTTAGCACTACCAGGTAAATACATTAAGAAGGCAGAATAACCCCGATCTTCAAAATAATTTTTTATACCTATTTTGTTATCTTCAAAAAGAAGATCACATGAATAATAGTGACAGCACTTTAAAACATCTTCGTAAAATTGTCTTGCGGTACTTGGTCGGTAAATATATTCAACTATGAATGAACTGTCATAAAAATTTGATACTGAGTTGTGTTTCTTGTATACATAGAACGCTCCGTTAGACCTTCTTTGGTCTACAGTACTGTCATGATCATATGGGTCACACCCCATTGTAAACTCACCTTTTTTTGTTGGATAATAATTTTTACCCCTTTTTATAACATTATTAGCATCCTTAAAATCATCAAACAAATATGATACCTTAAATCTTCCGTTTGACATTGGCTTAAATTCTACATGACCTGTTTCTCTGTCACCTACCCATTCAAAATTACCCTGTGTATATAAATTTTCATTCCAGGATACACGATCTATTTGATCGTTTAATTTCATTGCGTTAAATAAAGATCTCTCTCCATCTATTCTAAAAGCCTCTTCAATAGTGAACGGATTCCTCCTAATAATACTAGACATAGCACGATCATCATTGACAAGATTTGCACGTTCAGCCAGATAATACTCCTTAGCACGTTGCTCATCTGCATGACCATACTTGTCAAAGTATAAGGTTTTGTATGCGGGAGTAAAGAATCGAAATAATCCACTGGGAGTTCTACCATGTACATTTCTATCCTCCTGATTACTAGAGTTCCATAACCTTTTAAACTGCTCACCACCTGATTCCATTTCCTCAACAGTGGTTGTGTAAAGTAGTTTTCCAATGTACGAGCCATCCAGTTCCGAACAGAAACGTACAACATTGTGCCTTTCCCAGACATCCACTTCCATAGTTTTTCCAACCTCGTCACCAAGGTATCTGTGTAATTTTGTTCCATCATATGCATATTTATCTGAACTCTTCCAATCTATTTGTGATTCAAGTTCTGGTTTTCCTAAGTCCTCAAGCGACTTTCGCCCACGCTTAGTTGTTCTATAAAATCTTAATTCTGAAGTTGGGGTGACCCCTTTTGACTGATCATAAACAGGTCTAAAAAAATCTGGTAGTTTCTTAAAAGGCCCCACAATTGACTTAGCAAAAACATTGTTTTTAGCATCACTTGCAGTTTTAGACTGTATACCACCATTTTTGTTTTTTGACCTTGATATTAAATCAAACATAAAAACACCCGCTCTTACTGTTTTTCCCTGTCTACGTTTTGTCAATTCTATCATGCCTAAACACTCAGGGTTATCTATACATGATTGTAAAAAATAAAAATATTCTTGATCAACTTTTCTAAAATTTGGATAGCCTATGTCTATTTTCCACCAATTTAAAAACAAATAATGCATACCAGTAAGGTATTCTGCTGTTCCATTATTCATGAACCATACACCATTTAACCTTCTATCCCATTCTTGTGATCTAAAATTTTCTAACTCTACATCAAAGTAATCTTTATCCTCTGCTTGCCTGGCTAATTCTTCTTTTCTTTTATAATCATAATTTTCGGGTAACTCAGTTCTAATCCAAACTTGATCTGCTTTTTTAGAAGAACTAGTTATTATAGGCCTTTTTTCTATTTCCTTACTTATTATATTATAAACCTTACCTTTTGGCGGCAACGTAAATTCTACTCCTTGAATATTTACTGTCATAAATTTGCGATAAATTCTGGTGTAAGTCTTTTATCTGCCTTTATTGTCTTTAACAACTCCTGATCTTCTCCGTACAGTTTCATGTAGTATGAATCTAATCTATCGTTTATAGTGTTTAAGTCATCCATAATTTTTGACTTAATTTGCAACGCTTGTAATATATCTTTATCACGATCTCCTTCAACAGGGCTTAATAGTTTTTTTTGATATTCAAAAAATGTTTGTTCATTTGAAACAATCATAGACCATATTCTATTATTTTGTTTTCTTAAGAACTCATCTACCATTTCAACTACTTTAGATGACTGGAAAAAAAACATATCATGTAAAATCTCATTATCTTTTACAAGATTATATCCAGATAAAACAGCGGCTTGTTCCTTTCTTATTTTAAGATCTGGAAACTGTTCTTTCATTGGTGTATTTTGATCATACATATAAAGAACATATGTAATCATTTGATCATCAGCAGATTGAAAACTACTAAACATTTTCATTTTAGGATACTTTTTCTTTAATGATCCTTTCACCTTAAATGGATTAAATATCATTTTATTAAAGTCCTCTTTATTGAAGATCTCGGTTAAAGACATATTGTTGGTTTTTGGTAAAAATATAACTAATCAATCATGTAGTTGTCAAAATTCTTATTCGACTTTTATGACAGTAGATTGGGTATTAAATTATTAGGCCTCATATAGCAACATCTTTTATATTTACCCTTTAATTTATTGTTATGGCACTATATCAAGGTAAGAGCGTGACGCTCAATAAGGTAATGAAGTCAGAACGAGCAGCAAAGAAAAGTAAGGTGTATGTGAAGAAGCCTAACGGAAAAGTTACTGTCGTTCACTTTGGGGATCCTAACATGAAAATTAAAAAAAATATCCCTAGTAGAAGAAAATCTTTTAGGGCTAGACATAAATGTGATAATCCAGGCCCAAGATGGAAAGCAAGATATTGGGCATGTAAAACTTGGTAACCCCATGATGACAATGCAAGACTTAAAATTATACCTTATTAACGCAGGGACGTTTACTATCTCTATGACACAAATCGATACAGTACTTAAAATATCACTTTTGGTAATCTCAATTGGATACACCGCACAGCGTTGGTATTATTTAAGACAAGAAAATAAAGATAAAGACAATGGATAAAATTGAAAAACTTAGATTAAAAGTTGAATATTACAAAAAAGCAGGAAAGCATCAACAAGCATATAATCTTGAAAAAAAGATAAAGCAATTGATGGCTAAGGCTGAATACAAAGAAAAAAGAGGTAAAACTGGTATTGGCAAAATAATCAAAAAAGTTAAAGACAAAGTTGTCGATACTGCTGAGAAGGTAAAAGATGAACTTCCTGAAGTAACAGTTAAGATTAAGAAGAAGAATAAAAAGAAATAATAATGGCAGGTAGAGATTACAAAGCGGAATATAAAAAGTTTCAGTCTTCTCCTGCTATGATAAAATATAGAGCACTTCTAAATAAGTACAACCGTAAGAGAGGCACATATGGAAATGGTGATGGTTTAGATGCATCTCATAGAGACGGTAGAATAGTTGGACTTGAAGACGAATCCGTTAATAGAGGTAGAAAAGAAAAAAGTAGACTAAAAAAAATTAAAAAAGCATAACTATGGCATATTCAAAAATCAAAAAAATGTGTAAGTGTGGAAAGCCTTACAGTAAGTGTAAAAAGTGTAATAAGTAAGTTATGGCACTAGAAACACCAGATGGTACAAAAACACCTAAACAAATTAGGAAGAAAAAACGACTAGACAAACGTAATGCTACTGCTAAAAAACGTGCGGAAAGATTAAAAATTAAAAATGATCCTGAAAAGCCATCTAGCACATACAATACATCTACATTAGATCCTAACTCAAGTGTAAACTACAATGCCATGAATGAGGCAATGTTTAAATAAATACTATGGAAGACGAAGAAATCATTGACCCAAGGCAACAGGCCATAAATGCAAAAAAAGAAAAACTCAAGGCTCTTTTACAAAAAAGAAAAAAGGCTACTGCAAATAGAGAAACTGCTTTATCAGAAAGAGAAAAGGTTGCTCTAGAAAGAAAGGAACTTTTAAAAAAGAAAAGGGCTGAAAGAGAGCAAGAAATAGCAAACTTCAAGGCTAAAAGAAATGCTGAAATTCAAGCAAAAAAAGACGAAAGACTTGCTGAAATTCAAAAAAAGAAAGATTTTGATGCAGAAGGTAAACAACTTGCTTCTGATTTTGATAAAGAAGAAGCGATTAGAAGAGCGGCAGCGATTCAGAAAAAAGCCGAAGATGATAATTATGACTGGAATTATATAGGTGGTGATGAAAATACCGCTAACAAAAGACAGAGAACCGAAATTATTGAAGGTGAAAAAGAAGTAGAAAGAATAATTAAGGGGACTAAAGAAATCAATACATTTAAACCAACTGGTAATACAGATGAAGATGTATATAACGCAGACCCTAGTTTAAAAAAGAAGTACCCAACCTTAGAAAAGTTTAGGATTGCTGCACAAAAATATCGTGATGATCAAGTTAAAACTGTAGAGACAGAGCAAAAAGTCATTGAAAAAGTTCCTACTAGAGAAGAAAAGGTTATTACTCAAACTAGAGAGGATTGGATTAAGAAACAACATTGGGCTGAAGGGTTACCTAAAGGTTTAGTTTCTTCACTAGCACTTAGTATGAGAAAAAGAGGTAATGACATGACTCCTAAAGAATTATATGACATATTCAAATCACAAACATCTGAAAAAGAATCTGCTGCATGGGCTAGAAAAAATGGATTTGGTTATCTATTAGGTGGTAGAGGTGGTAGAGGATCATCTACAACAAGTGGTAAAACAAACTTTAATTAATGGCTACAGATTTAAAACAACAAGTAGAAGAATTAGAAGTCTTAAAATCTATGACTTCTGATTTTGGAGAGCAAATGGAAATTGCTGACAAGATTCATAATTTGAACATGAAAATTAATGGAGTTAAGCCAACAGATTCGTATATTGAGTGTGTTGGATGTGGCTCATAAATAATTAACTATGGGTAAAATGCTAAAAAGAGCAGATGGTAGTTATTCTCCAAGAGGTTTGTGGGATAATATTAGAGCCGCAAGAAAAAAAGGAGGTAAGAAAAATAAGCCTTCTAAAGAAATGATCAAACAAATTAAAAAAATCAAAAAAGAAGAATAATATGTCAGCAGGAGAGAATCAACCATTTATACTTAGTGATCAGAATGCAGTAGATGTACTTGCGATAAGAAAGGTTGAACTCTTACTTGATGTATTAGCAGCATTAGATAATGCTAACTCACCAGATCTTTATGGTGTTAAGATGTCTGTTGTAGACAAAATTGAAAGAGCAATACAAAGTCTATAACTTATTATCCCAATGAATTTGAAGCAACTTTATCGCAGGGTGGTATGGAGTATCTATCTTCATTTGTAAGATATATTCTGCCAGTAATTTTTTTGGTAGGTTAACTGCCTTTAAGTGATTCGTGAATTTCTTTAACTCTTTCATAGTGCATTATTTTTAGCATGTTCTTAAATTTCTTTTTATCTCCGAAATATGAGTGACATTCCCTGCACAGTGCTTGTAAGTTTTCGGGGGTATCCTTTTCATTAGATCCTCCCATTCCCCTGGGTTCTATATGGTGTATATCAACCGCAGTATTATTACATACTTCACATCCAATCCAATCTCCTGGTTCATACAGAAATGACTCGTGATATAATTTAACATGTTTCTTCATTTCGGGGCGATATTTTCGCTACTCGTTTTTAAAAATTTTTATTTGGGGGTAGTTTGATCGGGGGTGTCATATCTGAACTTACGTTTATCAACCTTAAACTCATAATACTTGTTACGTTCGTTTATAGTAACCACATTCCAATCCTTTATATCACTCTTTTTGAAATTAAGTAATACATACCTTTGACCTGAAAGAAATAAAACAAACAACACATAGTCTACATCCAATTTCTCAATAGTAAACATATTAACCTTAAGAGATCTCTCACAACCCTTAACATCAATCTTTTGATCATTAACTATTAGATCTGCATCACTAACTCCTTTTTCCTTTACAAAGGCTGAGGTAGTATAATTAACACCTTTTAAATCAAAATGGTGTCTAACTAACAGTTCCGCTAATATTCCCTTAAAATCTGTGTAAAATTCGTTGTCAACTGGCTCATCAAACAATATTGGATGTTTGTATAAATAACTTCTAGATTTCCAGTATAATTTTTTGTAGTGGTCTCGGTTAGCCATCACACGAGTATCTACATATAACTTCGCATGTTCAAATATACATTTTGGTATGTTATATGGCCCTTCCAATAATTTGTCCAAGTAAGTCTTGTTGTTTCATTACATAATATTCGACTCCTTCGATTTTGTTGAGAAAAGAATTTCTTTCATGAAACCTTACTAAATCCCCGCTATTCAAACCTAATTCATCTTCTCCTTTTAATGGCTCACCAATATGCCTTACATAACCCTCAGTCTCACTCTTCTTTGGCACACCAACATAAATAGACCCAATTTTATCTTCAATCATAAATGGCTCTATCAAAACGTGATTGGAAATAGCAGTAAGATTCCCGCCTCTTACATAACAGAAGCATTCTTCTAAATCGACAAGGTAAACGTCCCTTTCGCCTGTTACTAAATTTTCCTTATCTACTGTGAGATAATTAAAATAGACTAGATCGCCTATAAGTAACTCCTTCTTTATCCATTCGCCTCTGGTATTTTTACACCACTCTCCTCTAGGCAAAGCCACGACCTCTCCACATATTGTAACGTGATGCTCTGGATTCCAGGTAACGTCCATAAATAGTTTTTCCCCAGTAGAAAACTCTACCTCGTCATTGTATTTTTTAGAAACCTTAACCGCTATTTTTTGACCAATCATTTCCATCGGTTACAATTTATGCAATTTGAACGGTTGTTCAATTAAGATGCATTAACAAGTTTTTAACAATAATATTAAGAGTTGGACATTATGGCTATCCTGGCTAGACAGATTGGCTACCTATCTATATATAGTATAATATATATAATATATATATAATATATAATACACTAGTATATTAAATTAAACTAATATAATACATGTTTTAGTTACCCCGAATTCTTTTCAGACGTTTTAAGATAGGTTAAAAAATGGACTGGCATAAGTATACTAAAAATTAAAAAAAGTTTCTTAGATTTGCTCAGAACGTCATTGTAGATGTTTTTATGTGGCAACACCTAGTATATGGGGGTGAGTGGGCAAAAGGGAGACTGGAAATGAGGAACTGGGTACCCTGGCAAAACGAGATCAAATGGCCGAAACAGTCCACCTAGGACTCAGACATACCCACCCATACCACCTGGTAACCAGTATGTTACACATTTTGCTACTGGTTCTGTAAGCCAGGAGTGTATTTTTCCCTGGCATTTGATCCAAAAGGGAAACGCTGCGACACCTGGGCCAAAAAAAATGGCTGTCGGTTTGTTAACGATGCAATGCCCTGAAGATTTTGAGTACTAACAATTAAAACTAAATAACGATGAATGAACAAGACGAGAATTTAAGACAAGGAAGGAGCCAACAACAATACGAAGACTCATTCAAGATATTGGAAAAGGTAGGTGATATTAGCCTGGTGATTTTTGCTATTTACATGTTGATACGTCCATGGTTGTAGCGAAGAAATTAGTAGAGTTATTTAGTCATCATCATAGCGTGAGTAAATACATCCGCAGCCTGGATGAGGACATACAACATAGAACGGTTATGATCTTTTTAGCATGTGCTATACGAGAGAGTGAGAATAAACAATCGTTCAGTTATTATACTATGCCAGAAGTTATATCTATTTGTGAACGTATGGGATGGTTAGCCAATAGATCTAATCAGACACCAATCTACAGGGAACATAAGAAGTTACTCGCATTAGGGTTTGTTGATAGGTTAACCAAGAAGAAGAGTTTTAAAGGTCAACAGTTTTGTGTTACCGTATATGGACGTATACAGTTAAGACGTATCTATAACTATCTTATTAGGGATCTTTATATTCCCTTACAGTAATTTGATAAGGTCACCCCAAAATGATCTGATAAGAAAACCCCAAAACCTTTACACGTTACGGACAATATGTAAAGCAAAATGCCTGGTAGTTCAATTGGATAGAACAACAGACTTCTAATCTGTCGGTTGAGGGTTCGAATCCCTCCCAGGTAACCAAAATACCCCCCAAATACCCCCCGCTCGGACGATCGTCCAAAACTTTTTTTAAATTTTTTTTCCTAGGTTTTACAGGTTACGACAGCCGAAATGACGATTTTTTTTTAATTCACATTTGGATGTTAACAAAATAATTCTATATATTTGTACCATCGTTCAAACATTATTAATTAAAACTGAAAATCATGAGAGTACAAATTTCAACTACAGCAACACAAACAGTAAAGTCTAACACTTCAAGACTTTCTTTCCTAAACATCGAAGACATCAAATTTCAAATGTCTGTTTTAAAACTAGGAATTGCTTACCACGACACAATGTCTTTTAACGCTAGATCAAATAAGGTTTATGACTTTCACACTTCTAAGCGTGATCTATACATGTCTGTTCATGGATGGTTACAAATGACAGATGTTTACCAGGAAGATTTAACCTTAAACCAATAAGCCATAACTAATTAATTTAAACTAAAATAAAAATGACAAATTCAAACTATTTCACAGCCTTCAACAGATTCGATAGACAAACAACATTTAACCCAATGATGATGTCTTTCATCCAAACTACGATCAACAAAATAAGTAACGGAGGCTTCAGAGCAAGTGACCTGGTAAATTCTCTTTACGGTATCTATGACGGTTACTACTACACAAATTTAAGATCAGAGGCCAATCGTCTATACTCACACGATATTATGATCCTTCGAGATCTACATGCAATTGCAGACACCTTGGACTCGATAATTGCGAGAGCATAAGATTACTGATGAGCCTGTGAGATCCAGGCGAAACATCCTTCGGGATGTCTAATCGAAAATTAATTTAAACTAAAACCGATGTTAACATTAAGAAAATTCTACCAGGAAAATTACCCAACAGATGATATGGGATCTAAAATCAACTTAACAACTTTTGTATGCTTAATGGATTGCTTACATAGAGGAGGTAACGTGTACATCATCATTGGTGTAGAAGACAGTCTAATTAGAGAGAGATTATTTCAACACCTTGCCGACATGTTAGGCACCAACTACAACTATGTTTACAATTTATGGATGCAGGTAGATAAAGAATTATACCAGGCAATCTGATGAGATCTTTATGATCGAAACGCTGCGAAGCGTCATTGTCAAATAATTTAAAATAAATAAAATGTCAAAATCAAAATTAAAATTAGTACTAATCGCAACAGTAGTTGGAATAGCAATTACTTTCTTAGGACTAGCATTGCTATCCGCTATGGATCTTATTGAGAGACAATCTGATCTAATGAACCTTACAAACTTTAATTAATTAATAAATAATCTAAACTGAAAATCATGTTAAACAAAATTCAATCAATCGTAATCAATAGCCTTTTAGGATCTTTATTCACACTATGGGCACTAACATTTACAATGCTAGTCTTTCACCTGGTAACAGAAGGTGTAGATCCTAACGCAAGTTTTGGATACCTGGGATAAACAAACTGATGAGCCTGTGAGATCCAGGCGAAACGCTCTGCGGAGCGTCTTTGTATAACTAAAAAAACTATTACAATGCAAACTGAAATTCAAAAATTACAAGCGATCATGAAATTACAAAACGCTCTTAACAGTCATGATTGGCATTATCAAAGATCTGAGGATCCTGGAGTATATCGAAGAGGTACAGCACAGCGTAACGAGTTAAACATTCTTATGACTGCTATAGGTAATAAAGATCTTGCTCTCTCTCTATACAATAAGGCATGTCCTTGGGTTGAGAATGAAGAGGAGGTCACCCCAAATCGTTACAGCCTAGAAGAACAGGCCCAGGAATTACTTGATGCAGGAGACTCACACGATGCTGCCGAAGGTAAAGGAATGATGAGAGTAATTGACTAGATTATTAGCATCATTGATTTGGATGAACCAAAGGATGAATTGTTAGACATGATCTACTTCACTTTAAAATACAATTCATAATGGCTGTAATCACATCAAAAAAACTAGCAGAAATCCAGGATCAAATTATAGATCTTGGTTGGGAGGCCCAAAGAATGTCATCCTCAGGACTAGAAACGTACAACAAACTTTGCAAAACATTTAAAATAGAACCAATAAAAATCACATATAATGAAGACTCGTTTTAATATTATCAGACAAAAAGTAACTACAAGAGGCGGAGGTATAGAGATCTGCCTAGAAAACCAAGGTTACCCAGGAGAAAAAATGACAGCCTACCAAAACTATTTAGGAGGCGGGATACTAGGAAGGATCGGAAACGATTGTACTATAACAGATTGGCAGCAGGATGATTTCCTGGTAGATCTTGCAGACAGTTTAGCAAAGATCATGCACAGGATGACAGCACCAATTTATTTACAAGGTGAAGAACTAGAGCAAACATTTGAACAAAATCAATCTATGCCAATAAGTGCATACTAAAATTTAAACTATGGCTATAACTAATGAAATATTCGAACACTACAGATCTCAACAGAGAAAGGTAGCAAAAGCAAAAGATCTTTTAAAAGATGAAGGGTATATAGTTTACCTGAAACCTACAAAAAAGAAAAAGCAAACTGATGAGCCTGTGTAACTCAGGCGAAACGAGGGAGAAATGTTTTGAACGACTCCATGATTTTTGGCTCCCTCGTCTTTGTATAATAATAAAAACTGAAACAATGAAAAAAAATTTTTGTGATTGCTGCGAGCAAGAGATAGATCAAGATCTAGATTTTTATCAATACGACCGTAACGATGAGATCCTATGTGAAGAATGCTATTACGAGGCTTTTAATCGCTCTACTGTAATTCAGACATGGTCACCCCAAGATCAGGAGACAAAAAAATATTATTACCCGCATGAAATAGGGAAGGCATTCAATACATACTACGAAGAAATTTATTCTGATGATGATGAGGATCACCAACCTGTAAAAGATTGCAAATGGGTAAATTCAAATGCATGGAGAGGTTATATGGACGTTGAATTCAAGGAAGGATGGAAAGATATAGAAAGCGGATGGACTACAGGATATTGGGAAGATGTTTCCTGGAAGCATAAGTTTAACGATTTAGTCCATGAAATTATAGGAGAAAACTCTGAATGCCCTGTAGCAGTATCAATCGTATCAAGTATAACAAGCAATGTATTTTCTCAGGCCACTTCTATTTTAGTAAGATCTAAAGACGAAGAAACATTTTTAGATTGGCTTGAAAACGAATATGGAATGACAAGAGAACAATTAAAAACATCACTAAAATAATGGAAAAACAAGAAGTATTTTACAGCATAACCAAAGCGGTTATCTACGGACAATTAATGTTAGAGGCATTTGATGATCTTAAAGACACAAAGATTTTTAAACACTCATTAAAACATAAAGTAAAGCAGGCAGAACTTGAATTGGAAAAGGAGATTGAGAAGTACGTCAACAAGTTTGCTGAGAATGATGAGGAGTTTTTTATGAATATTCAAAATCATATTGATGCCTTGGTAACAAAACTATCTACCCTTGGAGTAGAGGAAATTCCTTTAGTTAATAAGATCATAGATGAATACCTCAACGATAAGGATCATTGGAAAGATAATCTAGTATTACAATTTAAAAAATTAAACGATTAATTATGTCAAGCAATATAAAAATGGGAAAGTTTTTGGAGAGAAACATTTTAGATACCATCTCCAGGAAATATAAATACGAACCGAACAGATCTTTAATCTATCTAAACGAAGTTGAAAAGCAATTAGAACAGGTCAAAGAACTAGTCTTAGAAACTAAAGGCTATATGGATAATGTTATATCTATAAGAGAGAAACAAGACTTAAGAAATCAAGAGAACTTTAACTTTAAAAAATAATTTATCATGTCATTTAGAAAAGCCGATCAAGAATTAAAAGAACAATTAAGATTGTTATACCCTGGAGCAAGCGAAGACTTTATATCTACCTTATTCCATAACATAAGAGGTAAACAGGATTTATTTGGTCACCCCCAGGTGAACGATGATTCAATTTCGGATATAAATTATTTTGGTATGTCAGACTAAATTGTTAATTTAGCCCTGTCAGACGATAATTTACACTGAAAAAAAAAACTACTATTATGAACGAACGTAAAATAAAAGAGTTGCAAAAGCAATTCAATTACCAAGAGATTCAAGACCTCATCAATTCAGGAGAGGCATGGAAAATAGGTGGAGAAACCACAAAAAAGTGTAAGAAAGCATTACGAAGCGGGGCATGTCACCTACCATACCATTCAATTAAGATAAATATTTTTGTAACAGTACCCTCCAGGTACCAAGTATCATCCAATGAATATGGATCTATGCACAGATCTAAAGAATTTTGGAATGATCCCTGGAATATTTCGCAAGAGATAGGAAAAAGTGTATTACAAAACGCATAAAACAAAACCCTTTTAAAACCAACAAACAATGACGTTATTAGAAAACGATATCAGCACGATTGTAAAAGTAATAAGACAAGTTACAAATGCAGACCCACTAGCAAAGGATAGATACAGGCATAATGTAGATGCCAGGTTTATGTTATTCAAAATTTGCAGGGAGTTTTTAAACCTTACATTTATGAGAATAGGCAGGCTAGTAGGTAAAGATCACGCTACCGTTCTATATGGATGCAGACAATTTGATAGCCTTATAGCAACAGATCGAGAATTTAGAACTAATTATGAGGCTGTAGTTACTTTAATGGACAGCGTAGAACTGCAAAGCAAAATAGATTCTACTGAATTCTTAAGTGATTATGTAACTATGAAAGGAAAATATGAAGATCTAAAAACTAACCACGATAAAATATTAAAAGAATTTGTAAAAGGAAGTGACGCTGTAATGATCGCAATGTTCTACACCATAAGTAATTCTGTTATCAAAGCAATAATAGAAGATCAAGGATGTTCTAAACATTTAAACCAAACTTTACAGCAGGTACTTGCAACAAAAGAAATATATAATTAAATTTAAACATAATGCAAACTACAAATATCAAACTGAAAACTAAACGCAATCGTACACATAGTGTATTGAAGGCTAAAGCACACAAACTTTTACAGATACCTTGTGTGCCCACTACAGAAGTGTGTGAATATATCTATGGCTCTAAAACCAAAAAGAGCACGCTTAATCAAAAGAAAACAGGTCAATCTCCACTATTATTTGAGGAGTCATGTCGTATAATTGAATACTATGGCAGGCTATCTGAAAACATAGATGAGATTATAAACAGTTAAACGATGGTTCAAGTCCCCTAGGGACTGCAACCTAATGCCTCATACGTTCGGTATGGGGCGAATTCGAAAACTGAAAAAACAGCCTGATTTGTTCAACATTAAATCACACTTCGATGAAGAAGAATACATTTTTATATTTACTTACAGACATAATAGATCTCCTGGAAAAAGGTGAGATACTTAATTACGGTAAAAGGTTTTCACCTTTAACTATAAGAGCATATAAACAATTGCTTAGTGGCATGAAGCGTTATAACTATAACTTTAATATAGAGGAGTTAGATTGTAATAACGTAAGCAGCAGAAAGGATAGGCTTAAGGTCACCCGAAAATTACAGAGCCATGTTAACGGTTATTTAAATTTAATGCTCGATGACTGTAAACACCCTAACACCAGGAAAACACATCTTAAAAACATAAGAGCAACGCTAATGAAAGCAGAGTCTTATTATGGTTATTTGTTTCCTAAACTACAGTCAATGAGAGAGTTACAAACAGAAGTTATTGCTCTTACACCTGATCAAGTAGATATGATCCACAATAACCACCCAGGAGAGGAACTAGAAAACATATGGTATTACACAAGACTGATGCTTTACTCTTGCATGAGGATCTCAGATCTTACAAACTTTCAGGCCACAAGTGATGGCAATGTTGTTACGATCATTACTAAAAAAGGAATGGGATCGTTGTCTACTTTTTATTTGCCTGATGATGTGAATAGTTATATCGCAAAGAATGGTACGTTTTCCTGGACACTAAAAACATTTAGGAGAGGGCTAGAAGAACTTCTTAAATTTTATCCTGAGTTTATGCAATCTAAAACTGTATACACTTTTGATCATGAAGGGAACCCTATTGCTTCTCAACAATTTTTATATGAATTAATCAAGCCACATAAATTAAGAAGCAGCGGGATTACATATCACTTGTCTAAGGGTTTAAGTGAAATTGAGGTTAGAAGAATATCAGGTCATGCAAATGGATCGGAAGCATTCTACAGATATGTTAGGCACAGCGACACAGAGTCTTTGAAGAAACAAGAAATTAACCACAAGTTGTTAATAAAATCATAAATATATTTGACGAACGATGGTGCAAATATAAAAAAATGTCTTACCTTCGAGGTAAACAACCACGACATGAAAAATTCACTAATTAAATGGTCAGATTTGACTACGAAAATAGCGAGATCATTCATGATCGAAAAAGGTTTTCTCTTAGAGAGTTCAAACTTTTCATGCTCACACATCACGAAGACATCTGTATGGAGCGAAGAATTAAGGATTGGATATTTGATTGGGAATCAATCTTGTTTCATGCAAGAAAATATTATATAGTAAACTTTTATTTAATAAACATAATCAAAAATAACAATGGGAAAACTGAAAAGAAAACTAAAGAAAACAACAATCGGTAGAGGCATAGAGATAGTGCCATGGGTCGAAAGACTTAATTACTTCAACGACTACTTCAGGGTTGAAGGTTATTCATTAAACACAGAGATTATAGACATGAACGATAGTATTATCGTCATGAAGGGTATTGTTTTAGATCCCGATAGAAATCCTGTCGCTGATGGAGTCGCTCACAAAAGAACTACAGAGCCTTTTTCATTTCAAAAATGTCAATCAGGAGCACTTAACAGAGCCTTATTTATTTTAGGTATTGTGGATAGTGCTGAAGATTCAATTATGGATGAAGATGATGCCAAAGAATTACAACAAGTAAAAGCCCAGGAACAGGCTAGTGTTTATGAAAACATGAAGGCTCACATTCCTGTAGATTATTCTGTTGTTGAGGCAAGACTTTCCGCAAATAAAAATTTACTTACAAGCGATCAGATGAAAGAATTAAAATCTTTGATCAACGCTGAGAAATCAAAAGTGGCTATAAAGCAAGCCAAGAAAAAGTAACATCTTAGGGAGGGTCTAACCAACAACAAACGTAAAAGCACGACTGCTCTTTACTGCCCTCCCTTTTTTTAAATCTAAGAAATGGATAGAGGAGAAACGATAGAAAAAAAATCAAATAGAATCACATTTAGACTTACTCCGAGCGAGGTACAAAGTTTAAATAATGTGTCATCTAAGACTGACTTAAACGTGTCAGAATTAATCAGAACTGCATTAAAACAAACCTATAAGATATGAGCAAAATTCAAAGAATACCAACAGCAAAACTAACCTATGAAGAATGGGTAGAACTAAGAAAAAGTCTAGTATACAAAGGAATGGTCGGAGGATCAGACGCATCTACATTACTTGGATTAAATCCCTGGACATCTAAAATAACAAGATGGAATCAATCTGTAGGTACTGCAAACATTAAGAACATAGATAATGAGATTATGTTTCATGGTCGCTTGTTGGAAGATTATGTTGCTGACCTATGGCAATATTGGACAGGAGATCCAATTGAAATGATAAACAATTATCAATCAAAAACTAAATTAAGAAAATCAATTAGAAGAAATTCCATCTTCATAAATCCAAAGTATCCTTTCTTGTTTGCAAATATTGACAGACAAATTACAAGCCATGATGAACAACATGGGAAAGGTGTATTAGAAATAAAAACAATATCAGGCTATAATGCTGATAAGTGGTCAGGAGGAATACCTCCATATTATATTGCACAGATCCAATTGTACATGCTAGTTTTAGGATATGACTACGGACAGTTTGCTTTCTTAAAAGATGGAAGGCACATGGATGTATTTACAGTAGAGGCAAATCCAAATATTCAAGAAACAATACTTGAAGAGGCTGAGAGATTTTACCTCAGCGTCCAGGAAGCAAGAAACATTATTGATATCAAAGGAGAAACTATCAATATGAATGAAAGATATAGATTGGTTTCTCACCTAGAGCCTGACGTAGAGGATGAATACAAGGTTGATCTTGATCAGTTTTTATCTGAAAAACATAAGGCAATGGTTGACAGAGTAAGGATAGACTCTGATGATGAGTTACTAGGCCTCACTAGAGAATATGTTGAGAATAGAGATAAAGAAAAGGTTGCTAAATCAAGTAAGCAACTAGCAATGCAGCAAATAAAACAAATTCTTATACACAGAGGTGCACAAGAGGTAGACTTTGGTGAAAGTGGTAAGATCGTATGGGGAAAGACCTTCAACGTAAGATTTAAAGAAACTGAAAAAGTAAATTTTTAATATGAAATTAAACGATATAAAAAAAGGTATACTGAACAACCTGGCAGTTAAGAACCGTCACACACTAGAAGTAGATTCAGTAATAGAAGGCAATTCATATTTTGGAGTTTGCATTTTTGTAGGCATATCTAGAATGTTTAATTTTTCTGCACAGGAAATCTCAGATTTTTTATCTGAAGATCTTCATCATGTAAAGTTTATGGAAGACAAATTTCTTACTATACTAGATGATTACTTTAATTCTAAAGAACCAAGTGCAACATCAAAAGCGTTTTCAGTAAAAACAAATTTACTGCTAAATCACATTAGAATAGAACACAGTAAAACAGTTTCTCTAGCAGAAATTATTAAAGAAAAAATTAAATGAATATAGAAGTTTTAGGACAGGTTAAATATATATCAAAACCAAAAGAAGTAAAAGGAGAAGGAACCCATTCGTTCGTTACTGTTTGGGTAAAAACTTTAGAGGATTCATACCTTGCGATTAATTGTTGGGATGAGCACATCGAAAAGACTAAAGATTTTAAGATTAATGGGATAGTTACATTGAACTGTAGGGTAGAGTCCCATAGAAACAAAAAGAACCAGGATTTATTTTATCATAAACTGTTACTTACATGATCAGATCAACAACAATCATATATGATGTTTTAAGGAAACAAGACCTGTCTCCTGTTGGATACATGTTATGTGATCTTATCTATAAGTATACATCACACGATGGTTATTGTGACGTAACACTATCTGATTTAGCAGATCAATTAAATTCTTCTTCTAGAACAATGAGTCGATATATGTCGGAGTTATCAGATAAAAATTTGATTGAAAACATAGGTACGAAGGCACATCCAAAGTATAGGACAACCCCCCTTTGGTTTACAATCGCTGTGTCAGACAATAAAAATGATGATAGTGTTTCTCTTGAGTACCAGGAAGTTTGTGCTGATGTCATCAATTACATCAACGAAAGGTACGGAAATAAGTACGTTCCTAGAACATATGAAAAAAGATTTAAAAGCATCTTATCCAAAAAGTTTAACGGAGAGCCAATTACAGGATCAACCATGGTTAAAGTATTTATGTGGTGTAAAGACAATTGGAGTCAAAAGTATCAGTCCTCAGTTACTCCTGAGGTAATATTTGGAAAGAAATTTATAGAGAAATACCTAATACAATATACAGAGTGGGAGACAATGAGTAAGGTCACCCCCAATAGAAAGAATATAGCAATAATATGACAGACAATTTATCTAAACTGCAAGCACTTGGCATTGATGTCAAAAGTAACACAGGTACTGAACCTCAGAAAACCACTTGTCCAAAGTGTTCTCACACCAGGAGAAAAAATAAGAATGAAAAATGCCTTAGGGTATGGGTAGAAACAGGCACATACTATTGCCACCATTGTGGAGACAATGGATCAGTTGCTGAGTATGTTACAGAATACGAAATGCCTACAGTAAGAGCAGTACCATTATCAGATAAAGTACTCACTTTTTTCAAGGACAGAGGTATAAATGAAAACACTATTGGTTACTATGGAGTGACTGAAGGTGTAGAATATATGCCTCAGGTAGGGGCTGAGAGGGCTGTAATTCAATTCAATTACATTAGGAAGGGTAGAAGGATCAATATTAAATTTAGAGACTCTGAGAAGAACTTTAAATTAAATAAGGGATCTGAAATGATAATGTATGGTTTAGACGTTATTAAAGATTCTTCATGGTGTATTATAACCGAAGGAGAGTTTGACGCTATGGCCTTTTATGAAGCAGGACTACAACAAGACAGGCTTATGTTTGCATGTTCTGTACCTAACGGAGCATCAACAGGGAATCAAAACTTAACGTATCTTGATAACAGCATCGATGAGTTTGAGAATAAAGAAAAGATATATCTTGCCTTAGATAATGATGCACCAGGAATAAAGTTAAGAGATGAGTTATCTAGGAGAATAGGTAAGGATAGAATATGGTTAGTCAATTTTCCTGACGGATGCAAGGATGCTAATGATGTATTGCTAAAGAGAGGTGCACAAGAATTAGTAAACTGTATTGATAATGCAAAGCCCTTCCCACTTGAAGGTGTGAGTAAAGCATCGGATTCCAGGACTGAAATTCATAACCTATATAATTATGGTATGCCTCAAGGTGATACCATAGGCTATGATAATTTTGATAAATTAATGTCTTGGAGGCCATCAGAGTTTACCTTAGTTACAGGAGTTCCTGGTCATGGTAAGTCAAGTTTTGTAGATCAAGTGGTAATAGAACTAGCAAAAAAGGGATGGAAGTTTGGTGTTTTTTCTGCTGAGAAGCAACCAATTAAAGTACACGTTGCAGAACTTATAGAAAAATATGCAGGAAAGAAGTTTGGTAGAGGCGGTGTTGACAGTCTTCAACCTGAAGAGTTAGATCCTGCAATTGATTTTATTAATAAGCACTTCTTTTTCATAAACCTTAAAGACAATGATCTAACAGTAGAAGGAATTTTAAATAAAGGAAAAGAGTTAGTTAAAAAAATGGGTATCAATTGTTTAATAATAGATAATTGGGCTTTTGTTGAGCATAAGATTGAAAGAGGTATGAATGAGCATCAATACACAGGACTTCAGTTATCTAAGATCAAGATATTTAAAGAAGCATATGATTGTGGAGTTATGCTTGTTGCTCACCCTCAGAAACTAAAAAAGGAAAATGGAAAAGTGGAGGTCGCTTCAGGTTATAGCGTAAGTGGATCTTCACATTTCTTTAATAAAGTTGACAATGGTATTACTGTTTACAGAGATTTTGAAAAAGAATTAGTAGAGGTTCATGTATGGAAAGTAAGATGGAGGTTTACAGGTAAAACAGGTATGCAAGAGTTTAAATATAATTTAGATACAACATGTTATTCAGAATATAATAATGGCGAAATTGAAGCAAAGAGTGGGCAATTCCCTACGTTTAAAGGCCAATAAGCAAAACCTGTATAAGGTTGCTTGGAGCAGAAACAATTGGGGAGGTAAAATTGGTAAAAACAAAAAGTTTGATACAGGAGATAACATACTTAGAGTTGCTATGTTAGACGAAGTAGTGCCAAATCGTGAAGATTATTTTATCAGACCAAATGGAACAGGGCCAGATTATTATCTTTTGTATCAAGGGTTTCATGAATCAGTAGAATATTCAGACATCAAGACTTTTGTAGAGAACAAAATGGTATATGTCTATAACGAATTCAATAAATATGGCAAACACTAATAGAACTAAAGGACACAATTATGAAAGGGAATTAGTCAAGGACTTTAAATCCTTAGGTTTCACAGAATGTGTAACATCTAGATACGGATCTAAAATGTTAGATGACAAAGGTATAGATCTTATGAACACAGGAGATTTTGCTGTCCAGGCAAAATGTTACAAAAGAAATCCACAGTACAAAAAAGTACTTGATGATATGGATGTGAAACCAACAGATATACCAATTGTGTTTCATAAAGCACCTGGAGGAAAACAATATTGTATTTTATACAAAGAAGATATGTTAGAATTAATACAAATGCTTGTAAAAACAAGATTATAAACACACCATAAATGGAAGAGATGCCAGTAAAGTATAAGATTAGAATACCCACAGTTGACAGGTTACTCAAAGAGCATAATGAGGATCATGTAAACATTGTTTCAATAGACAATACAAAGGAGGAAATAAAAAAATTAA
>Ga0233402_1000140_pt1 | contig 28314 bp, 21 predicted proteins | sample 54DmetaG_FD_182705 | JGI IMG/M metagenome (GOLD analysis project Ga0233402, IMG submission 182705) | Seawater microbial communities from Monterey Bay, California, United States - 54D | ecosystem: Environmental > Aquatic > Marine > Coastal | place: USA: California | collected 2016-11-11 | reverse complement strand
GGAAATAATTATCATGAATCACTTCAATATCCATCTCTAAACATACGGGGAATGCAAAGTGGTTGGGTAGGAGAAGCGGCACGTACCATTATTCCTGCTTCGGCAACGGCAGAAATGGATATTCGTTTGGTTTTGGAAAGTAAGCCCGAGGCTTTAATTGCTGGTGTTGAAAAGCACATTCAGAATTTAGGTTTTACTGTTTTAGACCATGTGCCTTCGGAGAAAGAAAGAATGCAGTATGATAAAATCATACAGATGAACGCGAAGGTTTCCTATCCTGCTTTTAGGACTGATACTCAGGCAAAAGAAGGGCAGTGGTTGACTAAAATATTGACGGATTATTACCAATCAAAACCTGTAATCATTAGAACCAGTGGAGGGTCTGTTCCTATTTCTCCTTTTGTTTCAGAGTTGGGTGTTCCTGCTATTGGAGTGCCTACAGTAAATCTAGACAATAATCAACACAGTCCTAATGAGAACTTAAGAGTTGGAAACTATTTGATGGGGATAGAGACTTTTTTGACTATTTTGACGACTGCTTTTTAAGGTTTTTAAAATGAATGTATACTGGACAATGGCTTGAAAATATGATTTACTATTTTTTTTGAATTAATATTTTTTCAGTCAAATTCTTAGATTAAAGCTAGTAATGTTTATTTTTAGAAATTAGACATCTAAAAACCTTTTTTAAAATGAGTTTTAAATCTATTTTTTGTGTATTGTTGACTTTTAGCTTGCTAACTGGATGTCAAAAGCAGAGAGTAATTGATTTTAATACCGACATCAAGCCAATCATCAATAAAAAATGTATTTCCTGCCACGGAGGAGTAAAAAAGAATGGAGGCTTCAGTTTTTTATTTAAAAATGAGGCACTCGGAGATACAGAAGAAGGGTCGCCTGCCATTATCCCAGGTAATTCCAAAAAAAGTCGACTAATTCAACGCTTGCATGAAACCGACTCAGATCTCAGGATGCCTTTTGAGAAACCAGCACTCTCTGAGGAAGAAATAAGCCTCTTTACACAGTGGATTGATCAGGGCGCACAATGGGGAACACATTGGGCGTACATTACTCCTTTGAAAAAAAAGCTCCCTTTGATTAAAAGTGATTCAATTCAAAACTTTATACAATCTCCAATTGATCATTTTATTGCCTCGAAAATGGAGACACATAAACTTTTCCCCAATGCGACTGCTAAAAAAAATGTTTTAGCGAGAAGAGTGTCTTTTGATATTACTGGCTTACCTCCAGATCAAGATTATTTTAATGCCTTTTTGAAGGATGAAATTTCCTATGAAAATTTTGTAGATAGTTTATTGAATCAGAAAACATATGGTGAGAAATGGGCAAGTTGGTGGTTGGATCTTGCTCGATATGCAGATACTAAAGGCTATGAGGCTGATCGTGGGCGTACTATTTGGCAGTACCGTGATTGGGTAATTAATGCATTAAACACAAACCTCCCTTTTGACCAATTTACGATCGATCAGCTTGCTGGAGATTTACTCCCTAATCCAAAGGTTAGTAATTTGATCGCTACAGCATTCCATAGAAATACGATGACTAATGATGAAGGAGGTACTTCTAATGAAGAGTTTAGAACGGCGGCAGTAATTGATCGCGTTAATACAACTTTCGATGTTTGGCAAAGCACCACCATGAGATGTGTTCAATGTCATAGTCACCCCTATGACCCGATTCGCCATGAAGAATATTACCAAATGATGGCCTTTTTTAATAACACACGAGATGAAGATACTTCAGATGAAGAACCCAATTTAAGAACGTATGAATCAAAAAATAAAGAGAGTTTAAAGGAACTATTAAAGTGGGTCAGTATTCATGGGGATGATGCTTCACAAAAAGCCTTTCAGAACTTTCTTAATTTTTATGAGCCTAAATATCATTTGCATGCTAGTGAGCAAATTTCAAAAGGCACTTTGATTACAGATGGTAAGCGATTGGGATTGTGGGATAGAGGTTCTGCTTATTTGCGTAATGTAGAAACAAACGGAAGCAATCGCCTGGTAGTTGAATTCAATTCTCCAAAAAAAGGGACTCAAATTACTATTCGAAATGGAGGTCCTGAAGGAGCGATTTTGAGCCAGTTTAAATTACCAACCACAAATTCTAACAATGGTAATTATGGAGAAATTTTCACCGTCCCATTTAAACCCGTTAGCACTAGAGTAGATTTATACATTGAAGCACAGAATAGTTTCCTTTCCTCTACAAAAGAATACACGAGTGTACTGAATTGGTTTGCATTTTTACCTGAATTACCGGGAAAAAACAAGAAAGGGTTTGCAAACATCAAGAAAATATTCACCACCCTATTGAATGCAAAAACAACGCGAACCCCAATTCTTGTTGAAAACCCAAAATATATGAAAAGGGAAACGCGTTTTTTTGAACGAGGGAATTGGCTAATGCCGTCAGATACGATTGCACCAGATGTACCTGAGGTATTTAACGATTGGGATTTTAATTGGGATAAAAACCGCCTTGGATTAGCCCAATGGTTAGTAAGTAATGAGAACCCTCTTACCTCAAGAACAATTGTAAATCGAGTGTGGTATCAAATTTTTGGACGAGGTATTGTATCTTCTATCGAAGATATGGGAACGCAATCTGAACCTCCCAGTCATCCTGATTTATTAGATTGGATGTCAGTACATTTTATGGAGGAACAACAATGGGATTTAAAAGCCTTAATTAAGTCTATTGTTTTAACTGCGACCTACCAACAAAGTTCAGGAATTGAGCAACAGAAATACCTTTCTGATCCTGAGAATGTATATTATGCACGAGGGCCTAAATTGCGTCTTCAGGCAGAAGAAATTAGAGATCAAGCGCTTGCTGTTTCAGGATTATTAAGTTCAAAAATGGGGGGAGTGGGGGTTATGCCTCCTCAACCAGATGGAATTTGGGAGCATCGCTATTTAGGAAATCTTTGGAAAGAAAGTATCGGAGAAGATCGTTACAGAAGAGCGATATACACCTATTTAAAGCGTACAAGTCCTTATCCATCTTTAATGACTTTTGATGCCGGTTCCAGAGAGATATGTTTGGTTCAAAGGTTGCCAACCAATACCCCTTTACAGGCTTTGGTTACTCTGAATGATCCTGTTTTTTTGGAGGCAGCATTTCATTTAGCAAAAAATGAATTAGGGACAATAGATATTGATGAAGCAATAGGATCCATGTATTATCAAGCGACCTATTCTGAATTGAAAGTAGAATCCTTAAATATTTTAAGAAGCCTTTATGAGGCTGCTTTATTGGAGTTTAAAGAGAGTCCTGAGGCTTTGGAACAGTTTCTAGGCATTGAGAAAACGAACCTTCATCATGCAGCTCTAACAATCGTTGCCAATGCGATCATGAATTTGGATGAATTTTTAACACATGCTTAGAGATGAATGAGATAGAAAAAAAGTTGTTAGATGCGTATGTGCTTAATCAAGCTTCAATCAACAGTAGAAGACATTTTTTAAAAGAATGTACCTTAGGTTTAGGAGGTATTGCTTTAGGAAGTTTGCTAAAAAGTTGCGTTCCCTCAACCAATTCAAGTCCATTTGAAGGTGAACGTGGATTGAATCCTCTTGCGCCATTGGCACCCCCTAAATTTCCAAAAGTTAAAAATGTAATTTATTTACACATGGTGGGTGCCCCCTCTCAATTGGAAATGTTTGATTACAAACCTGAGTTGCACAAACTTCATGATCAACTTTGTCCGGAGTCTTTATTGAAGGGAAAAAAATTCGCATTTATTCAAGGGGTTCCAAAAATGCTGGGTCCTCAAGCTAAATTTTCTCAAGCAGGAGAGTCCGGAAATTGGATCTCGGAAAACCTACCCCATTTTAAAAAGGTAATTGATGAAGTTGCTTTTTTGAAAGCAGTAAATACAGATCAATTTAATCATGGTCCTGCGCAATTATTGATGCATACAGGAAGTCCCCGTTTTGGAAGACCAAGTCTTGGATCATGGGCAACCTATGGATTAGGTTCAGAAAATCAAAACCTACCTGGTTTTGTGGTTTTAACCTCTGGAGGTACACCAGATGCTGGAAAAAGCGTTTGGGGAAGTGGTTTTTTACCCTCTGTTTATCAAGGAATTCAATGTCGATCTAAAGGAGATCCTGTTTTGTATTTAAAAGATCCTAAGGGAGTGTCTAGAAACTTAAAAAAAGAACTACTCTCTTCTATTAATGAGATAAATTATCAAGAGTTTAAAGCACAAAAAGATCCTGAAATCCTAACTCGCATTAATCAATATGAAATGGCCTATCGAATGCAAATTACGGTTCCCGAGGTAATGGATATTCAAAATGAACCTGAATCCGTTCAAAAAATGTATGGTGTTACCCCAGGAAAAGAATCTTTTGCAAATAATTGCTTGTTGGCAAGAAAAATGGTTTCCAGCGGAGTTCGCTTTGTTCAGCTTTATGATTGGGGTTGGGATAGTCATGGAGATTCCGCAGCAAATGCTGTTGATTTGGGATTGAGAAATAAATGTAAAGAGATTGATCGCCCTATTACCGCCCTTTTATTGGATTTAAAGCAACGAGGTCTTTTGGACGAAACCCTAGTGGTATGGGGTGCTGAATTTGGACGGACGCCGATGCAAGAAAATCGAGAAGGTAGAGTTATGGGCTTCAAAGGACGTGATCATCATGGTGATGCTTTTACTATGTGGATGGCTGGGGGAGGCATTAAAAAAGGTGTCGTTCATGGCCAAACCGATGAAATTGGATATTCTGCTGTGGAAGGTAAGGTTTCGGTTCATGATATAAATGCAACGATTTTGCACCTCTTAGGTTTTGATCATGAAGAGTTTACCTATGATTTCCAAGGTAGGCCTTTTAGGTTAACGGATGTAGAAGGCAATGTAATTCGAGAAATTTTATCTTAGCTTAAATGGATGCAGTTTTTACTTTTTTTGGACGCTTACATCCTTTGATGGTCCATTTACCCATCGGTTTTATTTTGATGGGTTTATTGTTTGAGCTGAATAGAAAGAAACTGAATCCGAGTTCTTCTTTTTTAAAATTCATTTATTTTTGGGCTACGATAAGTTGTCTTTTATCTCTTGGGAGTGGAATATTTCAATACCTTCAAGAAGGATATTTATGGGATGAAATTCAGAAGCATTTTTATGCAGGATGTTTTACTTTATTCTTATGCTTTGGTTTTTATCTTTTTCTAAAGGGAAATCTTTTTGCCACAAGAATACCAAGGCTATTTTATATATTGAGTTTGTTTTTTTCTCTAATCATTACCGGTCATTTGGGGGGGAATATTACCCATGGAGAAGATCATTTAACCGAACCACTTCTTACTCTTGCTGGCAGCACTAATAAGATAAAGGTTGAGAAGATGCTAAGTATAAGTAATTATAAAGATCAGCCTGTTTATAGTGGATTAATAGAGCCTATTTTATTGAATAAGTGTATGCGCTGTCATAATCCCAAGAAAACAAAAGGAGGCCTTCAAATGCATACCTTCAATGCGCTTCTAAAAGGAGGTAAAAATGGTTCTGTTCTAGATCTCAATTCTCCTGAATTAAGTGAATTATTAAACCGAATTCACCTTCCTGAATTGGAAAAAAAGCACATGCCGCCAAGAGCACAAAAACAACTAACGGTGGCTGAAAAAGAGATAATAAGTCAATGGGTTAGGTTAGGAGCTTCAGAATTTAAGACATTGGGGGAACTCTCGTTTACTGAGAACCAATTGGTGTCTTTTATGAAACAAAATAAAAAAGAGATTTATCCTGTTTTAAACATAGGACCCCCTGATAAAAAAGTAATAGACAGCTTGCAATCATTGGGTGTTCTGATTACTCCTATAAAAGAGGGGACTAATCTTTTGTTTTTGAGTACAATAAATTTCAAAGCTTTTAGTGATAAAGAATTAAATGTTCTTCTACCTATAAGTGATAATATTGTAGAGATTGATTTAAGCAAGAGCGCAGTTTCAGATACTGTTTTTGATATTTTAAGTAAGCTTCCGAACCTTGTAAGTATCAAACTGAATCAAACTGCTATCACAGGTTTGGGTATTGAACAATTGTCAACACTTAAGAACTTGAAGAGGCTTCATTTAATAAACACGAATTTAAAAGCAGAAAGTATTCCAATACTATCAAATTTCAAAGAAATAGAAAAAGTCTATGTTTTTCAATTGAATCGAGATTTAGCAGCAGAAACTTCACTGCACTCCAACACCTTGGAGAGAATTGATTTTGGAAATTACTCATTAGAAGATTTGCCTTCTGACGCTATTGTGTACTAAATTAACTACTGGAAATAAAGACTAAAAAAAAGGTAAAATAAAATTTAAAATCAGGGAGTGACTTCAAAACAAGAAATAGTATATTTGCAATCGAAATTAGGACGCGTAGCTCAGCTGGATAGAGCATCTGCCTTCTAAGCAGACGGTCACAGGTTCGAATCCTGTCGCGTTCACATTTTAAAAAAAAAGCCTTCTAGTCGATAGAAGGCTTTTTTGATTAAAAAAAGTACTCAATTATTCTTTGCTTTGAGCACGAAGTTCATCGAGAATAGATTCTAGAAGTTCAACTTGTTTTTCCATTAACTGAATGGTTGTACGATCAGTCACTTTTTGCTCAATGGTCCGGGTTTTATTAAAGTATTTCATAGTATAAAATTTGATACTCTCAAGTTAATGAAATTGGTTCTAATTTCCGAGGCTTTTAGGTAAAAATTATTGTCAAATTTATATATTCGAAGAGAATTTAAAGATTCAAAATTTGGATTAATAATTTAATTACAAACTCAAAAGGAATGAAGATAGGTGTCCCAAAAGAAATAAAACCCCAAGAAGCACGTGTAGGTTTAACCCCGGCAGGGGCACAAGCCCTTATTCGTGCGGGTCATCAAGTAAATATTCAACATGGAGCCGGTTTGCTGAGTGGGTTTTCGGATCAAGAATTTGAAAATGTAGGATGTACTTTTTCAAAGACGATTAAGGAGGTGTATGAAGCCGCAGAAATGATTATTAAAGTGAAGGAGCCAATCACTGCAGAATATGATTTGATTCAACCCAATCAATTATTGTTTACTTATTTTCATTTTGCATCTAGTGAAACCCTAACCCAAGCGATGATCAAAACCAACGCAGTTTGTTTGGCTTATGAAACGGTTGAAGAAAATAGAAGACTTCCCTTGTTAATCCCCATGTCTGAAGTAGCGGGTAGAATGGCAACCCAAGAAGGTGCAAAATATTTAGAAAAACCTCAAGGGGGTTTGGGCATACTATTGGGAGGTGTAACGGGAGTTAAGCCTGCAAATGTCTTAATCATTGGAGGTGGGATTTCGGGAACTGAAGCTGCACGAATAGCAGCGGGTATGGGAGCCAATGTTACCATTTTGGATACTAATTTGAATCGTTTACGAGAATTGGAAAGTATTATGCCTGCGAATGTTACTCCGATTTATTCTACCTCCCTGACGATTGAACAAGAAGTGAAACGTTCTCATTTAATCATTGGAACAGTACTCATTCCAGGATCAAGAGCTCCTAAGTTGATTCGAAAAGAAATGTTAGAAAAAATGCTTCCTGGAACAGTATTAGTAGATGTGGCAATTGATCAAGGAGGCTGTTTTGAAACCAGTGAACCCACTACGCATGATGATCCTATTTTGATAAAAGAAGGAATAATTCACTATGCAGTAACCAATATGCCAGGAGCGGTTCCTTTTACTTCAACCACGGCATTGACCAATGCAACTTTAAATTTCGCATTACAATTAGCAAATAAAGGATGGAAAATAGCCTGCTCAGAAAACAAGGCTCTTGCCAAGGGGTTGAATATTGCAAATGGAAAAGTAGTTTATAAAGAAGTTGCGGAAGCTTTTAATTTGGAGTATATTGATCCAATAACCTTGTTAAACTAATTTGTGGAATTCACTCCTTCAAAACTTAACCTCTTTACTTTTTTCCAACTACCTATGGTTTGGTGGGCAGGAATCAGAGTAGTAATTTTTAAGAACGATTATTGTGAAGCAAAGGTGAGGCATCGTTGGATTAATCAAAATCCATTTAAATCAATTTTTTGGGCAGTTCAAGGGATGGCAGCAGAACTTACCACAGGTGTCTTACTGATGAATGAGATTCAGAGTTCTAAACAAAAGATTTCAATGTTGGTGCTCAATAATAAAGCAAACTTTTCAAAAAAGGCACGTGGAAAAGTTACTTTTTCCTGTTCACCAGAAAATAAAATAACAGAAACGATTCAACAGTTAATCCAGTCAAAGGAACCACAAACCTTGTGGTTAACTTCAAAAGGAGTGGACGAAAATCAAGATGTAGTTTCAACCTTTGAATTTGAGTGGACCTTACTAATTAAAAAATAAACATTATGAAACCTAGCTTTATACATGATTTGAGTGTTCCTGCAGTAGCAGCACCTATGTTCCTAATTTCAGGACCTAAATTGGTTATTGAATGCTGTAAAAATGGAGTGGTGGGGACTTTCCCTGCTTTAAATCATCGTTCTACTGATGGATTCGAAGCCTGGGTGATAGAAATTAAAGAATCCCTAGCTGCTTTTGAAAAAGAAACAGGAAAAAAAGCAGCCCCTTTTGGAGTCAATTTAATTGTTCATCCCACTAATCCGAGAGTTCAACCTGATTTAGAAATTTGTATTAAGCATAAAGTTCCGTTAATTATTACCTCTTTAGGAGCTGTTCCTGATTTGGTTAATGCGGTACATAGTTATGGTGGTTTGGTTTATCATGATGTGATTAAAAAACGGCATGCTGAAAAAGCTGCTGAGGCAGGTGTGGATGGTTTAATTCTTGTTTCAGCAGGAGCCGGAGGGCATGCGGGAACTTTAAATCCTATGGCTTTAATTAACGAAATCAAACAGTTTTATAAAAAAACAATCTTATTGTCTGGCTGCATTAGCAATGGAAATGATATTGCTTCTGCGATACAAATGGGAGCAGACTTGGCTTATATGGGTACGCGTTTTATCAATGTAGATGAAAGTATGGCTGATGAAGAGTATAAGGAAATGATTATGAACAGTAAAGCAGAAGATATTGTATATACCGCTGCGGTTTCTGGAGTAAATGCAAACTTTTTGCGCCCCAGTCTAGAGGCAATGGGGATTACAGAAGAGTTGTGGAGTCAAACCAAGAAAGTTGATTTTGGAAGCGAGCTAGATGCAGCCAAAGCAGAAGCAAAAGCTTGGAAAACAATCTGGTCCGCAGGGCAGGGGGTTACCTCAATAAAAGATGTACAATCAACTCAGGTGTTGATAGAAGCGCTAGTGAAAGAATTCAAAGAAGCCCTTACACGTCAGAAAGAAGAATATGAGAAATACTGTTAATTCATAGAAATTAAACGATAAATAAAGATTGCTGTTCGTTGTATTAAAGCATTCATCGTTTTTAAATTAACAGTTTCCTTGGGGGTGTGTGCCCCATTACCCATGGTCCCTAAACCGTCTAATCCATCTACATAATCCGCAACAAACGAAATGTCTGCAGCGCCCCTTTTTCCTGGGTCATAAGCAGTGACACCATCTTGTCCTAATGAGAGACTTATCTCATTTAAAATAGACAATAACGCTTTATTACCCTCTGTGGGTCCCATAGCAGGATAGCTATCCGTAAAAGTTACTATAGCTTTTGTTTGAGGTAGATTTTGAGAAACAATTTCACGCATTTTTGCTCGTGCTTTCTCTTTTTGTTCTTCTGAAATAAACCGCAATCCTCCGTGAACTACTGCAGTTTGTGCAATGACGTTGGTTTTGCCAAAGGCATCCCCACTACTTTTTTGAGCATCATAGTTTATGAAAGTTCCTCCCAAAATTGTTCCTGGATTGAATGTCAAGTATTCTTCTCCTCTTACTTCTTCGTAAAAAGAATTTAAAATTCTACTCATCTCAAAAATAGCTCCTGCTCCAATATTGTCTCTAAAAATTCCTGAGGAATGTGCTCGCTTACCTTCAACTTCTACTTTCCATCCTGAAGCCCCCCGTCTTGCGATAGTTGCATTATCAAAGCCTGTAGAATTTTCAAATCCCAAGGCTATATCCGCTTTTTTTGCTGCCTCTATCAAGTGGAGTCTTGAAATAGACAAGGGTTTACCTGTACTTTCTTCGTCTCCCGTAAAAGCAACGGTTATGTTGGCCTCTTTTAACAGGTTTAAATCAGCAAGTGCTTTCAAGGCATATAATACAACAACATCACCGCCTTTCATGTCATTGGCTCCAGGACCATAAGCAGTGCTATCATTTATTCTTTCAAATCGTTGGAAAGGACTATTCTCTTCAAAAACGGTATCTAAATGACCAATGAGTAAAAGTTTCTTTCCTTTCGTTCCGTCAAGTGAAGCGAAGAAATGGCCCGCCCGATTCATTTCCTCGGGCATTTCAATCCAATCCGTAACAAATCCAATTGACTTGAAAGCAGTTTCAAAATGGGTTCCTACTTCACGTACTCCTTTTTTATTGAGTGTCCCACTATTAATATTGACAACTTTTTCTAGAAAATCAATACTTTCACTGTCCATAGCTTGCACCTGTTTCACTATTTTTTTCTCAATACGGTTGAGTCTTTGAGCTTGACTAATTCCATGAATACATATAATAATGAGAAAGGTCAGAGTGTATTTTTTCATTGGAGATAATTAAAAGTTTTTGGTGAGTGATTTTACAATTTTGTTTTCAGCTAAAAATTCTTGTGAAATCACCTTTAAGGTAGTGTATAATGGGATTGCAATAATCATCCCAACAGGTCCTAAAAGGGTTCCAGAAGCGAGAATCACAATAAAGATTTCCAAGGGATGGGATTTAACGCTATTTGAAAAAATGAAAGGCTGGCTAAAGAAATTATCAATCAATTGCCCAATAACAAATCCGATCATGACATAAGAGGTAGTGGGGAGGATTACAGTACTAAAATCAGCTCCGATAAAGCTAGTCATCGTTAAAACCATCATGAGTGCACCTCCTATGATGGGTCCCAAATACGGAATAAGGTTTAAAAGTGCACATAAAAATGCAATAATAAAAGCATTTTCAACCTTGAAAATGGCCAATACAATACTGTAAATAATCAATAGAATACTGATTTGAAGCAGAAGCCCCAAGAAATAACGAGACAAAAGTCGCTTTGTTTTTTCAATAGATTTTTCAACACGATCTGTGATTTTATCATTCACTAAAGTTAGGATTATACTGTCTTGTAAATGACTGTCTTTTAAGAAAAAGAAAAGAATAAAAAGAACGGAAAAAAGACCAATGGTAAATCCTCCTAATAATTCAAGAATTTGGTTCAATAGTTCGGGAAGTAATCCAAAATTTACATTTTGAAAAAGATTATCTACGGCAAGTTGTTGTTGCCAAAAACTATTATCCAATTGAAAATAAAGACTAATTTCTTGAATGAGTGTTTCCGTGTTTATCTTCAAGCTTTCCACATCCAAAAGAGATAAGTTCTCACCCTGTTGTATCAATAGAGGAACAAAGAGTGAAAAAACACTGATGAGAAGACCCATTAGGGCACATAGAGTAATTGTAGTTGCTAGACTGTTTTTAAATCGAAGACGTTTAATGAAAAATTGATTGATAGGGCGTCCGATTAAACTGACAACTCCTGCAATTACCATATAGATAATAAGAGTTTGTAATTGTAATAGTAGCCACAGAACGAGGGTAATTCCTAAGAGTTGAAGGATAGCCCAAACGATACCTTTTGAAATTTCTTTAGCATTCATGGTTTAAAGATAGGGAAGTTAAAGGATTGTCTTTTGTTGTTGTTTGATAAAAAGGGTATGACAACCTAATAAGCCGGCTGTTTCTGTTCTAAAGCGTTGTTCTCCCAAACTTACAGGAGTGCTTTTATGGTCAAGCGCATATTCAATTTCATGAGGACTAAAATCTCCCTCAGGTCCAATCATTAAACTAATATGATTCCCAGTCAACGAAACTTCAATAAGTCGTTTTTTAGGCTGGTCTTCACAATGTGCAATAAGGGTTTGCTCAGCTTTATTTGCTTTAACATACTCTTTAAAGCTGATCATTTCATTCATCTTTGGAAGAAAAAAGTGTTGTGCTTGTTTTAAACCGGCGATAATTATTTTTTCGAATCGCTCTTTTTTAATGACTTTTCTTTCCGAGTGATCACATTTTAATGGAGTAATGGAGGCTACGCCAAGTTCGGTAAGCTTTTCAAGCATCCATTCCATCCTATTATTGTTTTTTGTAGGCGCAATGGCCAAGTGAATTTGATTATTAGATGCTTTGTGTTGCATTGAATTTTCAAATTGTGCTATCGTTTTATTTGGAGTGACAAGAGAGAGTTTTCCATTCCATTCCAATCCGCAACCATCAGTTATAGTCACGATTTCATCAGAAGATTTCCGTAATACTTTGGCGATATGTTTGCTTTCTTCTCTGCTAAAAATGAATTTTTGAGTATTGATTTCAATTGAAGTATCGTAAAAAAGTGTCATAGTCCATATTTTAATCGTGCATCAGAAGGATCACTTAAACTACCAAAGGCCTCTTTTTGCAACTTGTAATAAGCTGCTATTCCTATCATGGCAGCATTGTCCGTAGTGTATTCAAAAGGAGGGAGGGAAATTGTCCAACCTTCTTTTGAGGCTATATTTTGAAGTTGTGTTCTGATTTCAGAATTTGCAGCCACTCCACCTCCCACTATAATACGAGATAGCCTTTTTTCTTTAGCGACTTTACTAATCTTTTTTAAAATGATTTGAACCAAGGTATATTGAATACTATCACAGAGATCGTTTAAGTTTGATTTTATAAAATCAGAATTTTTTTGTTCTTGATTGGCTAGAAAATTGATCACCGCTGTCTTAACCCCACTATAGCTAACATTATAGCCTGGTAAGTTGGGTATGGGAAATGAAAAACGATGTGGATTTCCTTCTTTTGCAAGTCTATCAATTTGAGGTCCTGACGGATAGGGGAGCCCCATGCGTTTTCCACATTTATCAAACGCTTCGCCAATGGCATCATCAAGCGTAGTTCCTAAAATTTCCATTTGGAGCGGATCCTGTAGTAGTACTAATTGCGTATGCCCTCCAGAAACGGTTACTCCGAGGCAAGGAAAATTTGGTGTTTGGATACGATTATCCTCAATGAAGTGAACAAGAAGATGTCCTTGCATATGATTTATTGGGATCAGGGGAATGTCTAATGCGAGTGCTAGAGACTTAGCAAATGCACTTCCCACCAAGAGAGAGCCTAGAAGTCCAGGTCCTTGGGTATATGCGATTGCGGTTAGGTCTTTTTTGTCGATATTTGCTTTGTGTAAAGCTTGTTGAACAACGGGAACTATCTTAGATTGATGGGCTCGTGATGCTAATTCAGGAACAACCCCTCCATAAGCGATGTGTATTTCTTGATTTGCAACACAATTGGACAGAATTTTGCGCCCTTTGATTACAGCTGCTGCGGTATCATCACAGGAGGATTCAATAGCTAATATTAAAGGAGTTTTATGCAACATTAGATTTTAAACAACAAAAGTAAAAGATTAAGATTAAAAAGAAGAGAAAAATAATTGGCATTGTGGTTGGGGTAATTCTCCTCCTTTTTCTTGTGGGATTTGGGCTTGTTTCTAGTGCATATGTCCAAACACAAATTATACATTCGATTACTCAAGACTTTAAATCAAAAACCCAACAAGAATTCACAATAGATAAGGTGTCCTTGCGATGGAATGGCAAACTTCAGTTTTCAGACTTTTATATCGAAGATCATCATGGTGACACCCTATTGTACGTGAAAGAGTTTAAAACCTCCATCCTTGATTTCAAGAAGTTGAATGAAAGTGATTTTAACTTTGATGATGTTGAGGCAACACAGGTTTACCTGAATCTAAAGAAATACATAAATGAAGAAACCCATTCATTAAAAATCTTATTGAATAAGCTCAAGAAGGATTCCACTACTAAAAAGAAATTTCTTTTTCGAACCACTTCAGTTCATGTTTCAAAGGGACATTTTTTATATCATGATTTAAATAAAGATACAGCTAAGATAACCCGCATTGAAGATCTGACTCTTTTTGGAACTAATCTCACCTATAAAGGGGATCATTTAGATTTGAAGCTTGAAAGTTTGGAGGGATTTTTGATTTCTCCAGAAGAATTACCCATTTCAATTACAGGAATTCTTCATTATGAGCCCGGTTTACTTGATATCAATTCTCTTGAAATGAAGAGTAGGTCAAATCACTTCAAAGGAAAAGTCGCTTTAAAGGGATCGAACAAGTCATTAAAGAACTTTTTCCCTAATGGATCTGTTGAACTAGAGGTTAGCGAAGGGGCTCTTTTTCTTGGTGATTTTTTAAATAAAGCCATCTACTTTCAAAACAGTCCAGCATTTGATTTTTCTTTTTCAGCAAATGGACCGTTGAACGCACTCGAATTTAATAATATCAATATAAGGAATTCAGAGATTTCTTTTAATGGCGCTTTGGGAGCTGACCATCTTTTTGATGAGAAGCCACTTGCTTTTTCATTGGGTATTGAAGAGGTAGTATTGTTTTCGTCTTTTATCGTTAACAATATTCCTGAGCTTAAGAGTAAGCAAAAGAAATATATTGAATTATTGGAAAAACTTCAATTGTCTGGTACTGTTTCTAGCGACAGCAATCATCTTGATTTGGATTTAATATCCACCAATCGATGGGGGAATTTTTCTTTAATTGGTGCTGTTGGGAATGGATTTTTTGAAACTCAAAAGAAAGATAGAAGCTTTGATTTGTCAATGAATTTGAAGAATATTTCTTTAGATAGGTTTGTAGGACAAGAGTACGGGATGAGATTATTTTCTGATTTAAAAATAAATGGTACTGTTCCAATTTCAGACCCAATAAATTTAAATTGGAAAGCAATAAATACCCGTTTAAACTCCACTGAAATTGCACTAGACGATATAAATTTTGAGGGACGTTTTCAAAATGATCAATTGCGAAACACCTTAAGTATCATTTCAAAACCCATTAAATTGAAGAGTGATATTTTATTTGATTTTGGAAAGGAAGTACCTAAATACACCCTTGTAGCCAATGTGAAAGAATTGGACTTGAATTCTCTAGGACTCAAGATAGGTTCGGATAAGAAAATTTTTTCAGGAGTGACCATCTCAAACGTTAAAGGGTCTAGCTGGGATGACCTAGATGGAGAATTGAAAATTTCCTCAGCGAGTATTATGAATGATTCACAGACTGTTTTTTTGAACCCTATTTCAATTAAAAAGAAATTTTCTGGAATGGAAACTGAACTATCAATATCTAATTCAGACTGTATTTCAGGGAGTGCAAAAGGTGTTTTTAAAATGTCAGAACTTAGAGAGTTATTTCAAAATGCTTTACATCAAGTCTATCCTTTTTTGCCACAAAAAACGACTTCGGAGGGACAGTATTTAAGTTTTAAATTAAAAATTTATGAGAAGCTATTGGATGCACTTTATCCCTCATTATCAATTTCTGAAAATATTTTTTTAAAAGGAAGACTCGCCTCAAATTTTATGCGCTCTGAGGTTACACTCGATGCACCGATATTAAGATGGAATGAGGTGGAGTTGCAGAATATTCATTTTCAATTAGACACTAAGAATCCTTTATACAACACATTTATCAGCGTTGGAGATGTGAAGCACAAGTATTTTTCAGGCAAAGAGTTTAACATGATAAGCACTCAGCTTAGAGATACGCTTTATTTTAGATCAGAATTTTTAGGAGAGAAAAGCATGGAAACTCCATTTGACGTTAACTTTTACCACACCAAGGAGAAAAATGGAATCTCTCATATAGGATTTAAAAAATCTATATTGCCTCTAGGAAGTGATACATGGACTATCAATCCATCGGATGTGCCCAATCAGAAAATCACGTATTCACCCACAAATAGAACACTAAAAATTTCTGAATTAAATGCCCTATCTGGAAAACAAAGAATTTTCCTTTCGGGAAGCCATAAAAATGACAATGAGTTTAAGTTTGATGTGAAAGTAATGAATGTTCTTCTGGAGCATATTCTTCCAGAAAATCCAGTTTTTCAATTGGAGGGGAAAGCAACAGTGTCAGGATCGATTGAGCGTTCTGCATTGAATAATAAAATGAATTTAGTGGGCGAGGTAAAAGACGTGATTATCAATCAACAAGATTTGGGTGATTTTAAAATAAATTCGAATGGTAATACCAAGACGAATATTTATTATTCCAATCTTGATTTGGTAAATAATAGTCAAAATTCACTTTCAATTATTGGAATTTGGGAAGGTTTAGAAGATCCCAAACTAAACTACGATTTAACATTTGACTCTTTAGACTTATCTTTTTTATCTCCACTTGGTAAAGAAGCGATCAATGAATTTGATGGAGTCGTAAAGGGTTTTGTGAACATTTCTGGGCCACTTGATGATTTAAAACACAACGGATCATTAACACTAAGTCAAGGAGGGTTTCGGGTTCCTTACTTAAATGTAGGATACACTGTTGAGCAAACTGAGGTTCAATTATACGATCAGGTTTTTGCCTTTAGAGAGGCGCAAATGAAAGATGTTGATCAAGGAACTACTGCGGTTCTGAAGGGAACATTTTCGCACACCAATTTTAATGATTGGAATGCTGATTTAAGTATTGGATCCAATAGGATGTTGCTTTTAAATACCGTTCAAAATCCAGAATCATTATTTTTTGGTCAGGGTTATTTAGAGGGTGAAGTCCGTTTGGAGGGACCTACAAAAAACATGAAAATAAGTGTGGAAGGTAAAACAGATTCAGATACCTCAATTAAAATACCCTGGGCTGAAGATTATGGTTTATCTGATACTTCTTTTATAAGTTTTATTGATAAAAACAATCAAAATCGTTTTACTGCTAGCAATGCCGTAGCACAAATTGATGAAATTAGAGGATTGGAGTTGAATTTTGAATTAGATGTGACCAATGAGGCAGAGATTGAAATTGTAATTGACCAAGAAACAGGAAGTTATTTGAGTGGGAAAGGAGCAGGCAATCTATTTATGGAGATTAATACGAATGGAAAATTTAATATGTGGGGAGATTTTATTACCTACGAAGGGATATATAATTTCAAAAATCTTGGAGTAATCGATAAAAAATTCAATGTAAAACCAGGAGGAACAATAGTTTGGGAAGGAAATCCTCTAGAAGCTCAAATGGATTTAGAAGCGGTTTATGATGTCCCAGGGGGCGCTAATCCAGCGTTATTACTCGATAATCCAAATTTTAATAAGAAAATACCCACGGAGGTTCTGATTCGACTTCAAGGAAACCTATTGAAACCAGATGATCCTATTTTTGAAATTGATTTTCCAAACACAAGTGGTACGGTAGCTTCAGAGATCAACTATCGTTTGTCTGATCCACAACGTAGTCAACTTCAGGCGATTTCCCTTTTGTCTCAAGGAATTTTTATCAATGAAGTAAGTGTTTCCATGCAGGGAATTACAAATAATTTATATCAAAAGGCATCCGATGTTTTTAGTGATTTAATTGGTGAGGAAAATGATAAATTGAAAGTTGGAATTGACTATTTACAAGGCGATAAAAGTGCTTTATTGGATATTGCCACAGAAGATCGATTAGGATTCACACTGTCAACTAAAATAAGTGATCGTATTTTGCTGAATGGAAAAATCGGTGTGCCTGTAGGAGGGGTAGAGCAAACTTTAATTGTAGGAAATGTTCAAATTGATTTTGTGCTCAATGAGGAAGGATCTTTACGAGCAAAAATTTTCAATAAAGAAAACGAATTTCGTTATATAGGAGATGAGTTAGGTTATACACAAGGAGTTGGACTTTCTTATAATGTTGATTTCGATACGTTTAAAGAGTTGATAAATAAGATTTATGCAATCAATTCTGAGCTAAAGGAAGTAGAAGCTTCAAAAAAGGAACCAAACTTGAACAAAGAATTGGTTCAGTTCATAAATAAAAATCCCTAATCAAAACGGATTGTTTTTATAAAATTTTAAATCCAATGACACTGCTTTTAATATATTGATTAAATTTGCAGCGAAACTAAATAAATGAATTCAACAATAAAACGCATTGGAGTTTTAACCTCTGGGGGTGATGCTCCTGGCATGAACGCAGCCGTTCGAGCCGTTGTTAGATCTGCAGCTTTTTTTTCAATAGAATGTATTGCTGTATATCAAGGCTATCAAGGCCTGATTTCAAACAACACAAAACAACTTAATGCACGTGGCGTAAACAACATTATAAATAAAGGTGGAACCGTTTTAAAGTCAGCAAGATGTTTAGAATTTAGAACCCCTGAAGGGAGAAAAAAAGCTTTTGAAACCATCCAGAAAAACAATATTGATGGACTTATCGTGATTGGTGGAGATGGTTCGTTTACAGGAGCCATGATTTTTCAATCTGAATTTAATATTCCTGTCATTGGAATTCCCGGTACGATCGATAATGACATCTATGGAACAACCCATACTATTGGGTATGATACGGCCTTAAACACCGTTATTGAAGCCATAGACAAAATACGGGATACTGCTATTTCTCATAATCGACTCTTTTTTGTAGAAGTAATGGGAAGAGATGCGGGACATATTGCGTTAAATACAGGAATCGGTGCGGGTGCAGAAGAGATTTTAATTCCTGAAGAAGATATGGGATTAGATCGCTTATTGGATTCACTTAAACGTAGTGAGAAATCAGGAAAATCTTCAAGTATTGTAGTGATTGCAGAGGGAGATAAGACGGGTAAAAATGTATTTGAAATTGCTGAATATATTGAAAAGAACTTACCCTATTACGAGGTGAGAGTTTCTGTTTTAGGTCATATGCAACGCGGAGGAAGTCCGAGCTGTTTTGATCGTGTGTTGGCCTCAAGAATGGGGGTTCACGCAGTTGAATCTATCATTAATGGGAAGTCAAATGTTATGGTTGGAATTGACGACTCTAAAATGATTTTAACTCCACTTTCACAAGCAATTAAGGGGAAATCAAAAATTAACAAGGATTTAATCAGAGTATCAGAAATACTCACAGTATAATAATTTAAACTTAAATAAATAAAAATGGCAATTAGAATTGGAATCAATGGTTTTGGAAGAATTGGAAGATTAGTTTTTCGTTCTGCAATGAAGCAAGAAGATGTAACTGTAGTAGGAATTAACGATTTATTGGATATCGATCATTTAGCTTACTTATTAAAATATGACTCTGTTCATGGAACTTATGATGGAACCATCGAAGTTGACGGAAATAATCTTGTGGTTGATGGACATGCGGTTCGGATTTCAGCAGAACGTGATCCTGCAGCAATAGGTTGGGGAACTTTAGACACGGATGTAGTTGCCGAATGTACAGGTATTTTTACCACCTTGGATTCAGCTCAAGCGCATATTAATGGAGGTGCTAAAAAAGTAGTTATTTCTGCTCCCTCAGCAGATGCACCTATGTTTGTAATGGGCGTAAATCATTCAGAAGCAAGTAGCTCAGATAAAATTGTTTCAAACGCTTCCTGTACCACAAACTGTTTGGCTCCAATTGCAAAAGTACTTAATGATAACTTTGAGATTGAAGAGGGTTTAATGACCACCGTTCATGCAACAACCGCTACTCAATTTACTGTAGATGGCCCTTCGCGAAAAGATTTCAGAGGAGGAAGAAGTTCTTTGATTAATATTATGCCCGCCTCAACGGGTGCTGCAAAAGCAGTAACCAAAGTAATCCCTGCTTTAGTTGGAAAGCTTACAGGAATGGCATTCAGAGTTCCTACAGCTAACGTTTCTGTTGTAGATCTAACCGTTAAATTAAAAAAAGAAACTTCTTATGAGGAAATCAAAACGGTAATGCAGAATGCTGCTAATAACCAAATGAAAAATATTTTAGGATATTGTGATGAACCTGTAGTTTCTCAGGATTTTGTCGGTGATGTTCGCACTTCAATTTTTGACGCAGGAGCAGGTATGGAATTAAATTCACGCTTTTTCAAAATAATCTCTTGGTATGATAACGAATGTGGTTATTCAAACAAACTTATCGATTTAGCAAAGCATATTAATAATCTTTAAGAAGCACTAATGATTTTAGTAGTTGATAGCGGTTCTACAAAAACCGACTGGATTGCCGTAGATGCTTCTGGTGAAACTTTATTTGCAACTCAAACCTTAGGTTTGAACCCCCAGGTACTTTCAAGTGCAATTTTAAAGGAACGAATCATTAATAATTTTGATTTATATCAAAACAGAAAAGAAGTAACTCATTTATATTTTTATGGTGCAGGTTGTGGTGTTGATTCACCACAACAACGCATCAAGAAGGTGTTTGATGAAATTTTTATTAACAGTAAAATTACGATCAAAGAAGACACCTATGCTGCAGTATATGCTACTGTTCTTCCTAAGGAGGAAGCGATTGTTTGTATCTTAGGAACAGGGTCAAATTGCACCTATTATGATGGTGTAGATATCGAACAGCGTGTTACTTCTCTTGGGTATATCTTGATGGATGAGGCAAGTGGTAATTTCTTTGGAAAGCAATTGATCAGAAGTTATTATTTCAACACGATGCCTAAAGAATTGGCAAATGAGTTTGAAAAAGAGTATGATTTATCACCAGACACAGTCAAAGAGAATATTTATAGGAGGGAAAATCCAAACACTTATTTAGCAACTTTTTCCAGATTTTTAATAAAACATAAAGAGATTCCTCTTTTCCAGGAAATTATTGCGAAAGGTTTAAAACGTTTTATCAGCCATCAGATACTACAATTTGATAATGCAAGAGAGGTTCCAATTCATTTTATTGGATCGATTTCTCATTTTCTTAAAGACGAGATTCAAACAGCATTAAAATTAGAGGGTTTAACTATGGGAAGAATAGTACAACGTCCTATCGACGAACTGGTGAAATATCACAAGGTGCTTTTGGATACTGAAGCTTAGATTTTATTTTACCGCAATCATTGAAATTTCAATACGAACGTTTTTAGGCAATGTTTTTACTGCTACCGTTTCTCGTGCAGGTGCTGTATCATTATCAAAAAAGCTACCATAAACATCATTTACTTTCCCAAAATTATCCATATTATCGATAAATATTGAGGTCTTAACTACATGCTCAAGTTTCATTTCAGCGGCTTCTAAAATTTCATTGAGGTGATTCATTACCAATTCGGTTTCCTCCTTGATTGAACCACTGAAAAGCTCCATAGTTTCTGGAATCAAAGGAATTTGTCCTGAGATGTATAGCGTATTTCCTGTTTTTACCGCTTGATTATAAGGACCGAGTGGAGCAGGTGCATTGAGTGTAGTAATGATTTTTTTTTTCATATTAAAGAGCTTTTGTTAAAGATAATAAAATAATTACCTAACATTGGGTTCACTTTGCTTTTCGTATTTAATATCACTCAAAAGGCCTGATTTGATTCCAATAAAAAAGTTCCATGAAGCACGATCGCTAAAAGGAACCCAGCTAAAATTTAATTTCCAGCTTTTTAAATCTCTATCAAAGCGTAATTGGGTATAAGTAAAGCCTTCTCCTTTAAAATCGTAACCAGAAGAAACTCCCACTTTCCACATTGGTGTTAAATCAACATTCCCTGAAAACATTAAAGAATTATTTGTGAAATCTCGTTGATTCCTTGAGTTATTGTAGGTTAAGGAATAAGCTAATTTTAAATTCCATGGAATTTTACTCCGATAACTTGGATATTGAGGAGCGGGTTTACCGTTATCCTCGTTCATCCTTCGGTCTGTAAAATCTTCTGCTCGCCCAAATAAATCGTCATCTCTCCCTCCACTAGAGGCAGACTCTATTTGGTTTCGATCTTCTTCTTTTTCAGGATTTTCAAATTGAGTACTGGAAAAGGAATAGTTTAAGTTTACATTTGCACTTGTCAATCGTAGAAGCCCTCCTCCGGAAGCAATATTGTATGTATTTACCCTAATATTGTTTTCATTCAAAGCATAGGGATCAAAAGTTCCCCCCATGTTGATACTCATTTTTTTGTTAAATAATGAAAGTCCAGTGCTCATTCTTAATGGACTCCATCTAAGAGAATCAGCAGCAAAATTATGGGAAGTTGAAATGTTAAAATTATTTAAAAGCACAACTTTTTTTGGTCCTGTGGCTGTTGAGTCTTTGTCTTTAACTTTAGCTTCAAAGTTATTTCCTAAACTAATTCCCATATTATTCGATAGAGACCTTCCGGGCACTCCAAACAAACTGTTTTGATAACGTGTGTACTCGGCAGAGTTTCCTTCAGCATCCACAATATAAGTATCGTAATATTGCTCAAAGCTAGGTCGGTTTGAATAACTTATTGAAGGTCTTAGTGTATGTCTAATTGATTCTATTTTTTTGCCTTCACCAAAGTTTACAGTTCCATAAATTGTAGTTCCCAAGGAAGCACTAAAGCCGTACTGTCTAAATGCACCTATTTTACTAATCGTGTCTTTTACCGCTGATTGCGTCTCGGGAGAATAGTCATTAAATTTTACTGTATTTTGAGTCCATACTTCCTCATAATTAGCGCTAGTAGAAAAGCTTAAATATTTAAACAATTTAAAGTTGGTGCTCAAAGGGATCGAATGTTTCATCCCAGTCTTGGCATTTTTAAACATGTCAGGCCCAAAAAGAGCGTCTTCGGTTGTGACGATTCTGTTTTCTGCTCGACTTGAATATTGAAAATTTATATTTTGAAAGATTCCCTTTTTTGCTCCAACTTTAGGAGCAAAAGGATAGATACGTTCCATGGAAGCTTGAAAGGTGGGTAAGGTTAAATTTACAGACTTTGACTTGGAATTTTGCGACATAGCAGTAGTCAAAGAAATATTGACTCTGGGATAGGCAGGAAAGGACTTAGAATAGGAGATGGACGAACTTAAATTGTTGTTTAAGAAGTTTGGTGAATTCAATTGATTCACAGATTGCTTATAATAATCACTACTTCCAAAGTTAACGGAGGCAGAGAAGGTTGAATTTGGACTTGACTTTCTGTCTTTTGAATGAGACCACTGAACATTAAAGACGGTTGATTTTGAATAATCAGGAAGTCCACGCGCTTCATTAATTAAGTTTTCATAGCGAAAACTGAATTTTCCCCTAAACTTATATCTTTTATTGTATTGAGAATCCCCTCTAAATCCGTAACTCCCGTTGGTATAATAATCTGCAATTGCAGTGAAATCAAAATATTCTGATAAGGCTAAATAATAGCCGCCGTTTTGAATATAGTATCCCCTGAGATTACTTTCTCCTATTGAGGGAATAATAAATCCCGATTCTTTAGTTTGAGAAGATGGAAAATAAGCAAACGGAACACCCACTGGAGTTGGGACATTGGCAATAAACATATTGGTTGGACCCGTAATGATTTTTCCACCAGGAATAATTTTTCCTTTTCTGACTTTAAAATAATAATCAATCCCTTCTTCATCATCCCCTCCTACAAGCTTTCCAGCGGTACTGACTCTTGCGTCTTTGATGTAATAAACCGAATCATTTTCTTTTTTGGTTAATGCAGCGTATATGTCCATACCATTTTGTCCTGATTTTGAATTCCAAATAAGTGCTTTTTGGGAGTCAAAATTAAATCGAATGGAGTCAGGGTTCACTTCATTGCTTCCTTGTTTAAAAAAGGGATATTGTACTAAGACGGAATCAATTTCAATACGCCCCGCATTAACTTCATTCGTTTCATAGTCCAAAATAATAATCCCAGCTCTTAACTCGATGTCTTGATAATAAAGTTCCGCTTCGTTGAAGAGAATCAGTTTATTTTCTTTTCGGTTGATACGAACACAGTCTTTTGCAGTGTATTTGACTTTTGCAAGAAGAAGGGGTTTTTTGGCAGGCTCTTTAATACTGTCCAACAGGACTTGATCATCTACTTTAGGAGTCACTTCTTGTGCAGATAGTAAAAGCCCTCCTAAGAAAAAGATTAAATAAGCTGTATAATAAAACTTTGTTTGCAAAGCGATAAACCCTAAATTTGTTCTACTTGGTTTTAACGACCAAAATTAATGATAATTTTAAGGATGTATCAGGATTTTTTAGCTTATTCTCATCGTTTTAACAAGAAGAAATCGTATCAACTTACTCGATTAGTTGCCCTAGTGATTTTTTTTATGGTTGGTACCCTCGAAAGCTTCTCTCAATATAAGGAGTCTAAACCCTTTGTTGTTGTTTTAGATGCTGGCCATGGGGGTCATGATTCAGGAAATAGGGGGAATGGTTATTTAGAGAAAAAAATAGCCTTGAATATCGTACTCAAAATTGGAAAGCAATTGGAGAAAATTCCTGGCTTAAAGGTCATTTACACGCGAAAAAAGGATGTTTTTGTTGAGTTAATCCAACGGGCCAATATTGCCAATAAAGCTGACGCAGATCTTTTTATATCAGTACATTGCGATGCCTTTACTTCCTCTAAAGCTTTTGGTGCGGGTACTTTTGTTCTTGGCTTGCATGCCAATGAACGAAACTTTCAAGTAGCTCAAAAGGAAAATGCAGTGATTTTCTTGGAAGATGATTATGAACAAAATTATGACGGTTTTAATCCCAATGATCCAGAATCAGTCATTAGTTTAATTTTGATGCAGGAAACCTATTTAGATCAAAGCATCGAAGCGGCTAGTTCAATTCAAAAAAGCTTTGTAAATAATTTAAATCGAAAGGATAGAACGGTTAAACAAGCGGGTTTTGTTGTGTTAAAATATACTTATATGCCCAGTGTACTTGTAGAGACAGGATTTCTGACAAATTCCTCCGAGGGTGCCTACTTGAATTCATCAAAGGGACAAACGAGTATGGCCAATGCGGTTGCTAAAGCCATAATAGATTATAAAAGTCAACGAGAAGCAGGTGTTGGAAAACAAGTTTCTTTCACAGATCATTCGGATGTAGAAGTCCAAGCTAAGCAATCAAATTTGACATTTAAAATTCAAATTGCCGCAAGTAAAAAAAATATTGATCTTAAGCCTTATAATTTTAAAGGTTTGACTTCCCTTACCAAACAAAAGACTGGTGCTGTATATCGATATTTTTATCAACAAAGTTCTAATTACGAGCAGGCGCAAAACGACCTGAAAGTAGCTAAATCTAAAGGATTTAAGAGTTCTTTTATTGTTGCTTTTAATGGGGATAAAAAGATAACAATTAGTGAGGCACTACGCCTATTAAAATGAGGTGGGTCTGAAAATTATTCTTAATTTTGCAGTAGGATCTAAAACACAAAATTTTGAATTTATCACGCGAAGTAAAAACGGCTATTCTTATTCTCGGTTGTTTAGGTACCTTTATTTTTGGCTTTAGTTACCTGAAAGGAACTTCAATTTTTGATAATGACAAAGTACTTTATGCAGCTTATGAGGATGTGGAGGGTCTAGTCGTTGGAGCTAAAGTTACTATTAATGGTTTTTCAGTGGGTAAAGTAAAGAATATTGATTTTGATGAAAATTATCAAAACATTCTAGTAAGCTTTAATGTAAGAAATGACCTGAGTTTTTCAAATCAAAGTGTTGCTCAATTGTATGAGGCTGGACTGATAGGCGGTAAAGCTATTGCGATTATACCTCAATATGATTCCGCTACAGCAATCAAGAATGGCGATATTCTACCCTCTGAGATCAAGCCTGGTTTAACAGAACTCGTTAATCAACAAATTGCACCTTTACAAGATAAAATTGAGGGACTACTCACCTCTGCAGATTCACTTTTTGCTGGAGTTAGTAATGTTTTAAATTACGAGTCACAAAATAATTTAAAGTTAGCCTTAAATGGCTTAACAGAGAGTATTTCCAATATCAACAACTTGTCAAAGAGTATGAGTCGAATTGTAAATGCCAATGAGAAGGTTTTCAATTCAACCATGGGTCATGTTGAGTCTACTTCAAAAAATTTATCCCAACTTACGGATTCACTATCAAGAATAGAGTTTGGGGTTACTATGAAAAACATGGAAGTGGCGTCAGAACAGCTAAAATCTATCTTATCTAATTTAGAAGAAGGTCAAGGATCTGCAGGTAAACTTTTAAATGATGATGCGTTGTATACAGAATTACTGCATTCTTCAGAGGCCCTTGAAGCTTTGTTAACGGATTTAAAAGATCACCCCAAAAAATATGTTCATTTTTCTCTGTTCGGAAGAAAAAATAAAAGCAACGAGAAAAAATAAAGCATGAATTATATTCCTAATCTTATTTTTCTCACTTTACTCTTACTAGGTATTGGGATTTTTACGAGGAATATTAAACGAATACGTAGGAATATTTCTCAAGGAAAATCATTAGATCGCTCTGATCAAAGTGGATTGCGCTGGAAAAACATGATCCAAGTAGCCTTGGGGCAATCAAAAATGGTGAGCCGACCCATCGCAGGTTTTTTGCACGTCATTGTCTATATTGGTTTTATACTAATCAACATTGAGGTTTTGGAAATTGTCCTTGATGGTCTTACAGGAGAGCATCGAATCTTCGCCCCTTTACTGGGGGGGGGCTATGACATTCTCATTGCAACTTTTGAAGTATTGGCTTTTTTAGTTTTAGTTGCTGTGATTTTCTTCTGGACTCGAAGAAATATAATCAAGATAAAACGTTTTTGGAAAGCTGAGATGAAGGGGTGGCCGAAGTTGGATGGAGATATTATTCTCTATTTTGAAGTGGTTTTGATGCTTTTATTCCTTTCAATGAACGCAACAGATAGTCTCTTACAAGAATTGGATCCTGAGCATTATGTTAAGGCAGGAAGTTTCCCTATATCGCAATTTTTAATCCCACTATTTGATGGATTCTCTGCGGATAGCCTTCTTGTGTTGGAGCGCAGTTTTTGGTGGATGCACATCATAGGGATTTTCATTTTCTTAAATTATTTATATTATTCAAAGCATTTACATATTTTACTTGCGTTTCCCAATACCTACTTTTCAAATTTAAATCCAAAGGGGAGATTTGCTGTAGATATGAGCATAAAAAATGAGGTTCAAATGATGATGGACCCAAGTTTTTCAGTTCCTGAAGTAGAGGTTACTCCTCCTGAAAAGTTTGGTGCCAGTGATGTCTTTGATTTAAACTGGGTTCAGTTAATGAACGCCTACAGTTGCACTGAATGTGGTCGATGTAGTAGTGTTTGTCCAGCAAATATGACAGGAAAAAAACTCTCACCAAGAAAAATCATGATGAATACCCGAGATCGTCTTGAGGAAGTGGGAAAAAATTTAAATGAGAATAAAGGCATTTTTGAAAACGATCAAAAACAACTTTTAAACGACTATATCACACCAGAAGAATTATGGGCTTGTACTTCCTGTAATGCATGTGTTGATGCCTGTCCCATTGAAATTGACCCGCTATCCATTATTATGGATATGCGTCAATACTTAGTGATGGAACAATCCGCCGCTCCAGCAGAGCTCAATTCAATGATGGGAAATATCGAAAATAATGGTGCCCCATGGCCTTTTAGTAATCAAGATCGTTTGCAATGGGCAAACGAATAATTAAAATCAATTAACAATGCAACGAGAAGAAGCAGAAAATTATTTACATCAAAAAGTAGAAGCAGGCGAAGTTGTAAGTCCTGTTCTTCCGGGGGGAATAAAAAATTATTTGATCGACATAGATGGAACTATTTGTGATGATATTCCCAATGAAGAACCAGAACGTATGGCTACAGCTAAAATCTATCCAGATGCACTTGAAACCTTAAATAAATGGTTTGAAGAAGGACATTTAATCTGTTTTTTCACCTCAAGGGTGGAGTCTCATCGTGGAGTGACAGAGAAATGGTTAAAAGAGAATGGATTCAAATACCATAGCTTATTAATGGGTAAACCCCGTGGAGGAAACTATCATTGGATTGATAATCATTTGGTCAAAGCAACACGTTACAATGGGAAATTTACTGACCTTGTAGAAAAGGAGATGACTATTGAGGTGTTTGATGATGGAAAGTCTAAAGCATAAACGAGAATGTTAAATGTACCTACCTTATCACAACTTCAATCCGAAGGAAAAAAAGCAGAAATTGTTTTTTGGGTGGGTTGTGCAGGAAGTTTTGATGACAGAGCAAAAAAAATCACCAAAGCATTCGTAAAATTATTGAATCAAACCAAGATTTCTTTTGCTGTTTTAGGAACTGAAGAAAGTTGTACTGGTGATCCTGCAAAGCGAGCTGGAAATGAGTTTTTATTTCAGATGCAGGCTCTTCAAAATATCGCAACACTTGACGCCTATCAGGTAACTAAAATTGTGACCACTTGTCCACATTGTTTCAATACCCTAAAGAACGAGTATCCCGAATTAGGTGG
>Ga0233402_1000138_pt1 | contig 28539 bp, 24 predicted proteins | sample 54DmetaG_FD_182705 | JGI IMG/M metagenome (GOLD analysis project Ga0233402, IMG submission 182705) | Seawater microbial communities from Monterey Bay, California, United States - 54D | ecosystem: Environmental > Aquatic > Marine > Coastal | place: USA: California | collected 2016-11-11 | reverse complement strand
AGCATCATCTACATTTACACATTGGTGTAAATTTAAACATTGTCTGTTAGGATCTCCCTTAGGTCTTCGTATCTCTAGAAATTCATGTATATCTGGGTGATTTATATCTAGATTTACTGAAGCTGCTCCTCTTCTTACCGAACCTTGATTAGTAGCAATAATAGTTGAATCGTAAATCTTAGCCCAAGGTACAATACCTTCTGATTGACCTACTTCATTGCCTATCTTTTCTCCTCTACCTCTAACTTTGCTAAGTCCTATTCCTACTCCACCGCCAAGGGAAGTCAATCTCATTAATTCAGCATTGGTTAATCCAATACCTCGTATCGAGTCGGGTGTATCGATACCAAAGCATGAGATTGGCAATCCTTTATCGGTTCCGGTATTTGAAAGTACCGGGGAGGCTAAGTTCAACCATCCTTTCCACATATACCTAAAAAATTTATTTTCTAGATCTGGACGGTCTAATCTTTTTGCTACAGTAGAAGCTACTCTTCTATATGCTGTCTTAACATTTTCTCCTTGTCCTAAGTATCCTTTTGATATTGTTGCTATTGAAACTTCATTCATCCATTCTGGATAGTCTTTTCCAGCTACCCAGTCACTTGTGTCTGTAATTGTGCTCATTTACCTTTATTTTAAAATGCTGTTGACCAATCTACATGGCCTTTGCTATAGTTTGTAACTCTGCTTGCGAAGAAATCAGTTTGTTGTTTACCTGCAATCACAGCATCAAACCATTTCATTGTCTTTAGTGCGCCTTTGTCAATATCTTTTGCAGGAATTATAGGCTTTAATCCCAAATCAGACATCTTAGTATTTACTCTATGCTTAATAAAGTTTTTCAATTCATCTTTACTTAAGTTTTCTAGATCTCCCATTTCAAATATTTTATCTATAAAATCGAACTCTAGTTTAACTGCTCCATGAGCTGCCTCTTCAATGTCTTTTATAAGTTCAGGAGTCTTAAATTCTGGATGTTCTTTCATTAGAGTTCTAAATAGCCAACATCCTGCTTCTGAATGTAGTGATTCATCTCTTACAGACCATTCTACTATCTGTCCTACCCCTTTGAGAAGGTTTCTCATTTTAAAAGAAAGTAACACAGCAAAGGAACTAAATAAGTTAACACCTTCTGTAAATGCAGAAAAAATTGCGAGAGAAACAGCTCTTTGGTGCCAGTTAGGAGTACCGTCATGGTTATCTCGAACTTGCATTAATGATTCTATCTTAGCCATAGTTGCTTCATCTTCTAAAAATTCAGCAAAGTTATCCAAACCTAACTGTTCGTTAAGAAGTGAATAAGCCTCTGCATGTATAGTTTCTGAAGATCCTAATGTTGTGCCCATCATAATAACTTCAGGTTTTCTAAACCACTTAGTTACCAAGGTAGACCAGTAATCATTTACTATTGTTTCTGTTTGTGCAAATCCTTTAAGTATTCCTCCAACTACATTTTTTTCATGTAATTTAAGATTGCTAGCCCAATCAGTTACGTCTTGGGACATTGGTACTTCAGTATGTAACCAGTGTGCTTGTTGTTGTTTTAACCAAAAGTCATAAGCTTTTGGATATTCAAATGGTTTGTAAACGATGCGTTCTTCTAATAGACTCATATATTTTTATATATTTTAATGTTAATAAGACAGGAAAGTCCCCGAGGTTTTGCTATTTTGTTCCTCGAGGACGCTTTGATAAATAGCATATATATTCTGATTTATTGTGATGGTTTTATTACTTTTTATCAAAAATCTGTGACATAGTCTCACGTGACAAAGTAAAGTTAGGACCGTTACTACCTGGAATAAGATCTTCTGGATTTGCTTCTCCTTCAAATTCTATATGTCCATTATTAGTATCCATTTTTAGATTATATGTCATTCCATCCATACCGTACCTGTTCTTCATAACATGCCATCTACCGGTTCCGAGTACTTTATCTTCTTTCATTCTTGATAATGAAAAACACATATCTGCTACCATCATTTTATCATAACTACCTGCTGCTTTATCTCCTTCAATAACCGAATCTTTAGCTCCCATTCTATTAACTTGAGAAGGAGTAATAACGGGTATTTTAAATTCTTTAGCTAATCCTTTTGTTGCAATAAACACATCATCTATCTCATCTTTACGTTCTGAGAATTTACCCTTCGATGGTGCTTTTAAGTAATCTACGTAATCAATTACTACTAAATCAGGTTTATGATCCATATCAATACACTTCTGTATATGAGACTTTACGGTATTAACAGTTGCCCCTTTAGGAGGATATTCTTTTACTATTAACTTACCTTTAAGTTCTGAGACTTGCTTTTGTACTTCATCTCTATGTTCGTTTACCTCATCAATCGAATAGCCGGTTAAGTAACAGTCGAAACGTTTACCTACATAATCTTCTCCTAATTCTAAAGTATAGTAATTTACTTTGTATCCCATTTTAACTGCATGAGCGGCCATAGCAACACAAGTCCAACTCTTACCTCCTCCTGGGTTACCGAATACTATAGCCAAGTCTCCAGGTCCAAATCCTCCTTGAATACCCTCATTAAGAACTGGCCAAGGCGTTGGTATAGTTGGTCTATAGTCAACTCTATATCTACTTTCTATATCCTTATTATACTCATGACCTATATTTTTATCCATACCCGCTTTCATAGCTTTTTCAACCATATCACGAATACCATCAAAGTCACCGAGTTTTAATAAATCTGCAGAGTTAAGTATTGCTTGTTTCATTTCTTGATTCTTACAAAAAGTAGTAAACTCTTCCTGTACGTAATCTAAATCATCTTGAGAAGCTTCGTAAGAATTTCTAAGCTCTTCTTTAAGAGCTACTATAAGTACTTCGTTCTCTAATTTTTGAAGTTCTACCTTTAGTACGTCCATCGTAACAGTAGTATGGTATCTATCAAAATAACTAATAATCTGATTGATAATCCACTTATGTGTATCAGCGTCAAAGTAATCTTCGCTTAATACATCTCTTACGTTTAGTAAGAATTTTTTATCTGTTAATAAAGAACCTAGTACCTTTAGTTGGAACCCCTTCCCGTATTGCTGTAAGCTTTTTAGTGTCATGTAAAACCTTTTATTTAATATAACTAATTTAAGGATCAAAAGCAACTAAATAGCTATCTTTTTCTCCACTTTTTTTTATCTACTTCTTATGTCGAAGACCTTTGAAGTTATCCAACCACCCTTCTGTATTCTTGGTGACTCCTTCAATTTTATCTTGATCTAATAGGTGTAGAAAAGCACCTGTCTGTAAGTCGTTGATAGGAGATTTTAGTACCTCCATAACAAACTCTTTCTCTTTCTCACTTAAATCTGAAATGTTTAAGTCCATTAGTTGAAAATTAGTCTCAACTCTATCCCATTCTGTAATAATTTTAGGGAATATTTTCTTAACTTTCTTTTCTTCTAATTTAGCAGCACAAGTATCATAGACATATTGAAGATCACAATTAGGATCTTTTAACAGATCTGGAAATTCAGATACTATAGTTTTTATTCCAAGCCCTTTGACACCGGCTAAGTTATCTGAGTTATCACCGAGTAGTGCTTTTACAACGTTATAGTTTTCCGGCAGTACTTTTAGTTCTTCAAATATATTATCCTTAGTAAAAGTCTTCTTTTTTACTGGAGCATAAACTTCAACTGTTTCATCCACTAACTGCAAAAAATCTTTATCTGATGATATTATAGTTACTTTATTAACCTTTGAGGAAGCTCCTGCTTCATTAGCTATATAAGCAATTATATCATCAGCTTCTAATTTTTCCATAGATAGTTGCTGTATTGGTAAGCATTCTAAATAGTCTTGTACTCTATATAACTGTCCTATTAATGCTTCTGTTTCCTCTTCTTTAGAATCATACAGTCCCCAGTGTGTTATTCTAGATGTTGCACGATTTGCTTTATAGTTAGGATCTATATTCTTTCTATTAGCTGATCCTCCTTTTCCGTCCCAGACTACGATTACCCTAGTAGGGTCAAAAATCCTAGTTACATACCCTAACGATCTTAAGAACCCAACCAGGCCACCGATATGGTGGCCGTCGGGATTCATCGCTTTGAGTAATGAAAATGATCTGATGAGCATATTCATTGCATCAACAATCAGGATATGATCGTTCAGCGATCGGGGTGGGGTCTGTTTTAAATTTTTGAGTATGTTATCGTATGCCATTAATCTAATAAGTTAGCTGTTATAGGTGTTTCTTCTAAATCTCCTTCTTCAATAAGATCAAAGTCAATAGAACCAACTAGTTTCAGCCAATGCTCTTTATGTGCATCTCTATACTTATCAATAGCTTTTTTATCATCTTCAATAAAACCATGCGATGTCATTACAACTCTACCTCTAGATTGCACTCCTCCGATATGATTCTTTTCTATCTGGATGTTAGTCCTTTTGGCAAACTCTACTTGAAGGCCGTTTTTAACCGCTTTTATCTTAGATGTTCCAGGGTTTGTAATATTACCAAAAGTAACAACTAATGTAGCATCATACCACATTGACATTCCTCCCTTATTCTGTAATTTAGGTTGACCCATAGGATGTTCCGGTTTCATAGTCCATACCTTATTAATAGCTACTAGAGTATTTGTATAAGGTGAGTTCTCTTTCCTAGATAATAGAATCTTTTGATTCAAATTATTACCGAATTGGGTAGACATAGCTCCTGCATTCCATTCATTATTGTTCTTATTAGAACGTACTGATAAATCACAAGGTATAGATCCAATAGAATCCCAGAAGAAACACATATCGTGAGGTAAGTTACCTTTCGTTTGCTCATCTATTAAGTCAGCCATATGAACAGCTACTTCTTCGATCGTATTTAACGTACCTCTATCTGCGTATAAGAAAAAGCCTTCGTAATCTGTTACTTTACCATGCTCATCTAGAACCTCTGTGAATTCTAATCCCATCTCTTTAGCATGTTCCCATGACCATTTCATCTCCGAAATAATGAATACCGGTAGTATGCCTTTCTTCTGTGCATTAACTGCTGCTTCTAATAAAGCAGTAGTCTTTCCAGTATCACTATGACCTCTCAATAGGGTTATATGTCCTGTAGGAATACCCGGTAGTGAGGTTATATCTTGAAATGCTTTCGATAAAGGAATCCATCCTTGCTCTTTAAACTTTACAGATGCATTAGAAAAACCTTTCTTCTTCTTAAAGTTGCCTAAATTAAAGCCTTTTTTCACTGCCGCTGATGCGGCAGCTTTTACTTCTTTTCTCTGTTTTGCCATATTTACTCGTTGAATAAGTCATCAAATTTACTAACTGTGTCTTGGTTGCCAGCCGTAGCTGTTTCCAAAGTAAAGTCTGTTTTGTTTTGACCTAAGCTTTCTGGCAGTTTAGTATCTGTAGCAGGTGCTGCAGTATTTTCATCTGCTGATCCTGGGTTAAGATAGTTTTGGAGTTGTTTTTTAATAAACTCGTAATCATATTGAGTATGCACTTCAGTAGGGTTTGGTTGAGTTTTTAACCACGTATCTACTTGATCATTATTATCTGATAATGCAGTTTGTTTAGGTTTAATTCTTACAGAAGTTTCAGGGTAAGGGTTACCTTGAACTTGTTCTACAACTAAATCCCAACCGTTTATTACGTCTGTAATATCTCCTATATCTTCATCGGCGATTAGAGCAAGTAGAGCTCTATAAATCGTAACTCCGAATCCCCATATACGTACTCCTTTATCTTCTTCTCCTCTTACTACAACAGGAGCAAAAATACGAGTTTTTGGGTTAATTTTACCTGCTAGAGACCAATTGTCTTTATCAGATGTCTTTTTAAGTTCTTTTACAAACTCTTCAATAGGGTCTTGCTTTCCAAAATTAGATAAAGCTACCATAGGGTACTTTCCAATACCGTAGTGAAACTTTAATTCTTTAAATGGCATAGCAGGATCAAAAGCAGAGGGTACTAAACGTACAGTCTGTTTTCCTATTCCGGGTTTCCAAAAAATCTTTGAGTAGTCTGTTTTTTCTCTCTCCTGACCATTAGAGTTTAAGGCGTCTAGTTTAGCCTTGATTGCGTTAATATCCATAGTGTAACATTTATTTATTTAAAACATTTATTATTAATACAATATACGAACTATAATTTAGTTCTCCAACTCTATTATACGAAAAAGTTTTGTATTAATTCTTTTTAGCTCAGATCCCTTAGTTAAAAGTACGCAGTTGCGGTAATCTGACCAGTTAATCCTGAATGAAGTGTCTAGTTGTCCTCCGTTTAATTCCTTTATAAGGGTATTCAGAGCATTTATAGTATACAGGGTATTTGATTCTTTTTTTCTATGTACTAAGATTGTGTTGTCAATAAAATTAGATACATTTGCAAAATCTACATTATACGTACATATGTATTCATCTTGGCTTTTTGAGTAAAGCACAAAAATCTTATTATACATAATAGAGTACTTTTCTTTTATAACCTCTAATGTAGGCTCTAAAGTGTCTTCTGTAGTAAAAGTGCAAAATAGTTTATTGCTCATATCTTCGTTTGTCCATAATGGTTCTATATCGTAATCGAACCGCTTCTCTATAACATTTGTCATTTTATATAAATATAAGTTAATATCATAAACTTAAATCTTTACTGTACTTAAATGATACAGGGTATTTACCCGCTTCTTCCATTATGTTTTTAATATCTTTGAGGGTATTTTTACCATCTTCCTTATTAAAATCCATAATTATAGAATCATAAGTGTAAAGACTTATAGTCGTTTTTTTAGTTTTCAAGTATTTTAGTAATTCCTTTAGTATTACAATATTTCTAGAGGTTTCTAGTGATTGCATTACATAATTCATTAATTTCTGTGGATTCATCTTTTTTAAAGATGTTGTGAAAGGCTTTCCACTAATTGGTGCCAAGACTTCTCCGTCATTTTTGTATCGTTCCCATAATTTTTTGATATAATCATCAATTCTTTTAAATACGTCGAGGTGATCGTATTTTTCTGGGATTTTTCCATAAATTGCGTGAAAGTTAATTTGTTTAGCTTGTTTGTATTCGTCATCTGTAATTTCTTTCTTATTAAAGTATAATCTAGCTAACTGTTTATGAGCAGACTCTGATGTTAGCTGATATTCTATCTGTTCTGCTAGTAATCTTAAATGGTATCCGTCAAAATCAAATTCTACAAAGTAATCATTAACCGGATTAAAGCATTTTCTATGTTCTTCTGTATGAGGTATTGCTGCAAAATTAACACTGTTAAAAGAATTTGTAGGTCTTGAAGTGATATTATATAAATTATACTGACTTAGAACTTTACTACCTAAAGTGTTATATAGTGGATTTTTTGGTTTAAATATTTTATTAAAAGCATCATATTTAATACCTACTCCAGATTGTTCTAATAAGAAGAACACATTAGTAGCAGTATTATTATAAAAATCAAATCCGTTAGGAATATCATAATCTATAATATGTTTAATCCCACTATATATATCCTCTGATGATTCATAGAGTTTAGATATAGGAATTATTTCATTAATATTATCTATATCTTTATATCTACTATAAAAAGAGTTAATAACTTTACTACTTTTATTATACTCTAATTTATCGAATTTATTCATAGAGTAAAGTAGAGAAATATCTATGGCAGATTGTAGATTAAAGTGATAGAGAAGCTCTTTCTTATTTAATGTATATAGTTTATCGGTAGATGATAGTAGTTCGTAGACACGTTCTTTTGAAACGTTAATACCTTCAGTATGATTCAGTGGAATTATAAATCCTTTACCGGTTGTTAGTAGCTTTATGTATACTGCTACCGTAGAAGTTAACTTAGGATGATAATTAAAGTTAGATGGTATTATATCAACAAAGCAACCTAATTTAATTAGACTTTGCAGGGAACTTAAACAATTTTCTTTTTCTACTATATAAAACACTTAACTTGTAACCTTTAGTTTAATACAATATACGAAATATATTTTAAACTACAAACTCATCAAGTGCATATAAGTAATCTTTTATACCGAAAAAGTCTTTTGTGTGTAAATTAAGGGTTTCTAAGTTTCTTGTTTCTGCTCCTTTGTATACATACCCATTATACGTAGTATCTTTAACTGGACCTTCTATCCACCAATCCAGTTCTAAGCATCTATAAGATGGATATTTTTTAACTTTGTTAAATTCTTTTAAATCCAACTCTACTATCTTACCGGATCTTCTATCTTTCGAAAAATACCTTTTAAATTTTTTATTTTCGTAATCAGTTTCTTTCGGTACTACTAAACTAGGTATAGGTTTTAATGGAGCATTTTTCTCCTCTTCCTTCTTTAGTAATGTTTCCTGAAATATTAATTTACGGCCTGCTTCTTTAGGAAATCGACCTTCAAATAGTTCATCTTTATATGTAACAAAGTATTTACCTGAATACACTTCTTTTGTATCCAGCACTAGAACTTTTTTAGCTCCGTCTGCTGCAGTAAATGGTCCTTTATATTTTGATTTTGGTAAATACATCTACTAGTCTTTCTTTGTGTGTTCTAATATTATAGCATTTGCTTCTATTGTTGATAACCATTCATTGTTGGAAATTTCATGTGAAACATTATTAACTTGAAATCCTACTAATATATCTTCAGAGTATGAAGCAGGAAGTATTTCCGGAGGAAGGGTAAAGTATTGAAGAGCTTTTAATCCTCCGATACCTAACATCTTTAAAGTTACTTTTGCTCCAATATGCCCTCTTTTAGGTTTTACTTCATCTAACACTTTGTTAAGATCTCCTCTAATTATAGTTGCTGCATCTGTTTGAATTTTTTTTATCCCTTCTTCATCATATTTAAACTTACTGTATGTCTTTGCTACTCTTTTTAATAATTCTTCTCTTTCTTTGCCTTTTTTTGCAATTCTATCTTTTGCATATTGAGATGCTTCTTTACCGGATGCATCTACTTCAAATCTTGAGGATATACCGCTATTAAAAGCTGCTAAACCAGTTGATGTAGCATCTCCAGCGTTATTTCCGTTTACTATTGCTTGACTTGTTATTATGTTAATCATAGAGTTTGAAAGTTCACTGTTAAATGAAAATTCTCTTACAAAAGATTTTAATCCTCTAGGCGATATCATTTGATAGCTTTCTTTCTGTCCTCCTGGTCTAGGTAATAGCTGAAGATCAATTATCATACTCGGACCTAATTCCTTTTTAAGGTAGTAGTTGTTGTATAATTCAAATTGATTAATAGAGCCTAAGCTTGCTTGTATCTTATCCATTATAATAGTCAAATACTTACCTATACTTAACTGAATTTTATCTTTTCTGCTATTTTCTTGTAACGCATCAAATTCTTTAACTAAAAAATGGGTACTTATATGTATATCTAATATATCGCCTTTATTCTCATCTTTTTTTCCAGGAATTGATTTGGTGTTAAGTCCGTACTTTGTCTGTTGAGGTAGTAAACATATTCCTGGGTCTATACTAAAGTGTTCATCATATGTAAGGTAAAAGGTATGTTCTGGTGTAGTATTAAATTTACCATCTGGTTCTTTATCCTCAGCATTAGGTTTTTCTAAATAAAAGTGATTAATCATTCCCAGTAGGTACCTCATACTGATATATGTAAACTTACTTTTTGATCTTCTATTAGAATTGCTAAATTGTGCTCTATATGCTTTAAATTCATATGTATCATCGCCGCTATTTAACAAGTCGTCTATTGCTGTGTAGTCTGGTGAGTATGTTCTCTTTATAGCTTTAATTAGCTCTTCATTATCACATTCTATTATTATATCGTCTTCACTTTCTGCTTCTTGTTGACCTTTTTTAGACTTAGCATTTATTCTTTGAAGAAGTCCTCTAAAATTACTACCACCTTCATTGAAAACTACTCCTGTCTTTTTTTCGTCATCTGGTGCTTCTTCGTTAGAATTTCCTCCATACATTTCTTTAAGGAAAGTAGACATCGCTCCTTTACCCATAAGTTGTATATCTAAAATGTAACCACCCTGGTCGTAAGTCCAGTTGTAGTTTTTTATTAAACCTATAAAGAAATCGTAATTGTGTTGAGACTCTGAGATAATCTTAGTACCTGCTTCTTTTATCTTCTCTTCTTTGCAATTATCTGTTTTTGAAAGGTCGATCGTTTTAAGTACTGTTCCATCATTACCTTCTAGGGTAGTGGTGGAGTTTATATATGGTTGATCTTCACCGTCATTCTTTTCTTCTATATGATCTGTTGCAAATACTGCATGTCCCCACTCTACTAAACATTTATATCCAGGTCTTAGGTACAGTTTTTCTAATATAGAAAGCTGTTCAAGAGAAAAACATTTTACTTTAAACGATGCTTCTCTAGTAAACCCACTATTACCTCTATTTTTAACATCAAAAGAAATTATACCGGGCATAGGTACATAACCTTCAGCGACATTACCTTCAGCCTTACCTGATAGGCCTTGTGCGAGATTATACGCACCAGAGTTTTCTTCTGATGAGTAGTTTTCTACAGATAGTCCTTTACGTTGTTTATATTCACTCCCGTCTTGGAATAGAACTCCTCCTTGAAGTATATTTCTGTCGGCTGCTTTTTTGTCATCTTCAATTTGTATTCCAGAAGTTAACTTTACCCATCCGTTATTTCCGTGGAGAAATTGAGCTTTAAAGTTAGGTTCTAACTCTGTTAGTTCACTATCATGTGAAAAAAGCCTCTCTCTTAAACTTAACTGTTTTTTAACTTCTTTGTCAAATGACTCAAGTGATGGAAGAGGCTTTTCGAAAAAAATTCCTTGTTTAGCCATAACTATCTAATTTTGTTTATCCTATCGTATGCTCTTATTACATCTGTTGGGTTTGCCGGTATACGTAACTGTATGCCGGGTTTTACAGAAAGTGAATCTGTGTTTGAACCGGGATTAGCTGTGGAGATTATCCACCAGAACGATTTATTTTGGTAAAACTGTTGTGCTAAAGTATCGTATCTATCACCTCCAGTTGTAATAACGTAAATATCGTCTACAGTAGCAGGTATATCTGGATATACTGCATTTACTGTATACCTTCTTCCTTCTTCTGTTACTGCTCCTTTTATCGATCTATATCTACTCACAGATTAACTTTTAATTTATTCTTTTATTTTTAAATCTCACTATCCCTATCGTTTCCTTCTGAAGAAAATAAACCTTTATGAGTATCAGTTTCAGAACCATCTTTCAATACGCCTGCATGTCCAAAGAAAGTTTGCTGTTTATCTGCTTGAGGAACGAATTCATGAATTGCTCCTAAAGTCATACTTACATCTAGTACATGTGGGAGTACTTGAACATCATCTTCATCTTCTCCTTGAAGTCTAACTTCCCATGGATAATCTATAGCCCAACTTAAAGCGATATTCTCTACATTACACAATTGATTATCAAAGTAATCTCCTATCTTCATTCTTATCAGGGTACCTTGCATAAACAACTTAGTATCGTCAAATGTAGGTGCTGTAGTAGAAGCTAAAGTGTTTAGTTTTCTATATATTGGGAGTAGGTCTTTTCTAGTTTCTGCTGCTATTTTAAATCCTATGTTAATATTTCTTTCAAAACCTTGATAGCTTTTAAAATTTTCTGGTCTACCTATCATCTGTGTTTTATTCCAATTGCCTGAAAAAGAATCACTCATTGAAGTAAGGTAAGCTCTAAACTGTAACATAGTTGGAGGGATTCCGACTTTTTGAGGTAGAATTGTAAAGGCAAACTTTATAATATCATCTTTCAATTCAAAAGAATCTTCGTTATGATTAACTATATCGAATTCTGTTGAGTTGTTAGGTTTTTTTAAATAATCTATTTTACCGTATTTTTGATCGGTTGCAATTGTTAGCTTTTTAGACTTCTTTATACCTTGAGATATTTGTGTTGAATGTGAAGGGTTTGATAATTTGGCTACCTCAACAGTATTTAAGTACTGACGTTTATCACCGGCTAGTTCTAACATTCCTTTATGAAGGTGAATTCCTAACCCATTAACAGCTGTTTGTCCTGTATTAGTAACTGCGGTTGCAAGTATGTCTTTTGCTTTATCAAGCATTACCTTACCCAGCCCTGGTCCTAATTCGTATAGCTGTTTAGCATCAACTCCGTGTATTACTCCTTCTAATGCATTTTTAGCTGCATAAGTTAAGCCAGGTTTAGCCACAACGAGTTTTGCCATACGAATAACATCATCTAATCTCTTAGCTGCCTGTATTCCGATAACATCAAAAGCGTTATTTCTACCGCCTTTTTGATCTATATCTTTAACGACAAAAGGCTTTCTATTTAGCCCACTCTCAAATTTTAAAGACTTTAGATCTGTTTTTAGATCTACTAAAGCCATATGTATTATGTTGGAGGGTTATCCATGTATTTAGTTGGAACTGCTCCGTCTAAATCTAGTACAGAATGTTCTGATGTTTGTGTCTCACCATCTACGTGTACTTTAGAAGTATCAGCTGAAGCTCCTTCTCTATTTGCTGGAGTTTCTCCTTTAAGTCCTAGATCTGTTGAATTTAATGAATCAATAAGTGCCATAATTTTAATTTTAATTTAATTGTTTATATATAGTTATAAATATCTAATAATTTGAATTTAATGCTTTTGCAACATTATAACTATCCATTTTAATTTCTGTTATCTTTGTGTCTGCCATTTTTACTAGCAATGCTATTTGAACTTTTGCTGCAGCCATTTCTTTACGATGCTGAATATCAGATTCCTTTTGCATATCTTTCAACTCTTTTAATTGATTTTCTGCAGTTACTTTACTCTCTGTTATAAAAGGTTCTATATTCTCTCCGAAGGTATTAACAGCCTTTACAGTATTCTCTGCTCCTTTAGTTAACGCAGTATTTAGAGCACCCATTAATTCCTTAGATTGTTGTGCAGACATATTTACTAATGGAGTGGTAACTTTTTTGATTTCTGCTTCTTTTATTTGTGGAGCTGCATCTTTTGTTTTATCTTTTGAATCACCGTTCCACCAATCTTTTAAACCCTGCACTTTAGAACCAAACCATTCAGATGCTTTACTAGCTAATCCTGATGCTGCTGCTCTAATACCTCCGACTAAGCCGTCATTAGCTTCTAAAAATTCTCCTATCTTCCCTCTTATATTACCAATTTTTTCTCCAACTGCTCCTGCGAATGCTTTAGCCTTATCTCTAGCTGTATCCGCGAAGGACATAATACCGGCACCTACAGACGCTCCAAAGTTAGATATTTTATCAGCTGCTGAAGAGGCAAAATTAGTTATTCCTTCTCCTACAGATGTTGCAAATGCTGCTGCTTTTTCAGTTGCTGCAGTAGCAAAGTTAGATATTCCTTCACCCACTGATGATGCAAATGCTACAGCTTTATCTTTTACTCCGACTGCAAAGTCTTTCATTCTGCCTGCTACTGCAACTGCTTTATCTTTTACGCCTATAGCAAAGTCTTTAATTTTGGCGCCTACCATCATAGCACCTTCTTTAACTTTATTACCTATCTCCTTAGCTTTATCCCAAGTAGCAGTTGCAAACTCGGATACACCTTTTCTAAGTGTAGAATTAGGGTCTGAGAATACTTTAAACCCTTCTGATATTAATCCTATTGCTCCACCAACAGCTGCGCCAACTGCTGTACCTACAACAGGAATAACTGAACCAATAGCTGCTCCTGTCATTGCACCTCTAGCACCTGCAGTAGCTATACCTAATGCTTCATCTCCTGCGCCGCCTTTCTCTATACCTAGTTTTTCACTAAACATAGATCCTTTTTCTGCTCCTCCAGTTAAAGCGCCTAATATACCAGCTTCTGTGGTACCCATAGATTCTTTAATCCCAGCTGCTTTCTTTTCTTCTGCTGATTTACCTGCTACTTGACCGGCTCCTTTTACAGCACCCATTACTAATTCTAACGGTGCTAATATTTTTCCTCCAATACCCTTTAGTAAACCTGTTGCTGCTCCAGGAGGTATTTTTACCTTAGATAACATACTAGTAAGACCTTTACCTACATTAGGTATCTTAGGCATTTTTAAACTAGGTAACTTTGGAAACTTTGGTAATTTTGGTAATTTTAAATTAGGTAACTTTGGTAATTTTAAGTTTTTAAATAAGTTAGTAATATTAGGTAGCTTTATTTTACTAAACATCTTAGTAAGATTAGGTAATTTCATATTAGATATTCTTGTACCTATATTACCTACTATTTTACCTAACATTCCACCTTTCATCTTCAATGCTCTGAAGAATACTTTTGGGTTTTTAAATAATGTTTTAAATTGTTTTAATAAGCCTGCTCTTCCTTTATTACCAAGTAAGTCCATTGGACCAGAACCTGACATTGTAACTTTAGCAGCACCTTGAATAACATCGACATTATCCATGCCTTTTTTCTTGCCGGTAAATAAACCTAAAAGGTTTTTACCCGCCTTAATTAGAGACTTACCTCCTTTAACAGCTAAGGTTACACCTAAACCTCCTGCTACTAGCCCACCGAGCATTTTTCCTAATATACCTCCTTTAGAAAGTATACTATCTCCTTCTTTAGTTAAAGCATCACTTAGTCCGCCAAATCCCTCCATAAGAGAATCTTTAACTAATGTACCTATATTACCCATAGATTCTTTTAAGGCTGGCCATATTCCTTTTGCAAAAACTTTAAATTTTTCTGTTGCACCATCAGCATCAAAAACGTCTTGCAATAAATCAGTAAGTGGTTCAATACCTTTCATAAAAGCATCAAAAAAGCTTTTTGCTCCTAATGCTAAACTTTCTTGAAACTTTTGTATTCTATCTGCTAAAGAATTTATACTTTTAAAAGTTTTTAATTGCTCTTGTCCTAACTCTCTATTTGTTTTCTTTTCATTTTCAGCATTTGCTTTTTTACGTGCAGCATCTTTTTCAGCCATCTTAGCCTGATCTTCTGTCGTGTTAAGCATCTTATTAAGCTCTTCCTTACTAATACCTAAAGTATCAGCCATCTTACCTTGAGCTAAGACATTACCATCTAATGCATCTTTATTTTCCATTACAAGACGTTTCATCTCCTCTTGCATGGTAACTTGATCACCTGTAGCTGCTGCTGCTCTTAATTTATCTAGATTAAGATCTTTACCGAGCATCAATTCAGCTTCCATCTCTTTAGCCATAGAGCTTTCAAAATCTAAGGTAGATTCTGCTGCATCGGCTATTTTATTCATCTCCATACCCATCGCTCTAGCTCCAGCTGCTGCTTTTATAAGAGCGTCGGGGTTGCTTTTCATGTTACGTAATATCGTCTGAGACGCACTACCCATTTCTTCGAATACAGCTTTAGGTGCTACTGCTGTACCGTTCATAGCGTTAAGCTTTTCCGTTGTTCCACCAACTTTAGCCGCCATGTCTTCGTATGAAGTTCCGGTCTTAACAGCAAACTTAAATAACTTAGCTGCTGCTTCTCCAGATACTCCCATATTTCTAGTAAGAGTACCGAATGTAGTTACTTGTTTAGCAGAAAATCCTAATGACGTGCCTAATGCATCATTCATTTGACCGATATAGCCAGCTGCTTCTTGGAGTGGGATTCCCATTGCTGATGCTGCTCCACTCGCAGATTTCATGGCCATAGAAGCAGATATTAAACCTCCTCCTAATCCTTTCTTAACTATTTTAAATGCCTCAGATGCATTCTTTGCTCCTTCTAAAGCAAGAGAAGCAAATGCTGCTAAACCAGCCATAGATAGTGCTTGAATAGTACCTGTAAGTGCTTGGAAACTTGCTGCAGATTTACTTGTTCCTTGTGCTACTGCATCTTCAAACATTTGCTGCGACTTCCCTAATTCTCCGAATATTGTATTAAAAGCACCTCCTAATACGGGTAGCATAGCTCCAACTTTCTGACCTAAGTTTGCAAAAGCTTTTAAAATTCCATTACCTGCTGCATTTACTTTTATCATTTCCTGTTCAAGATCTTTCGCAGATTTTAATTGCCTTTCTTGAGCGGTATTAATTTCTTCTGCTAAAGTCTTTTGTCCAGTTAATGCAGATATTTCTTCTTGTTCTAACTTTACTAGATCTTCTTGAGCATTAATTTTTTTCTGTATTACTGCGAGTTGTTCTTCTGATGTAGTAGTTAGAGTCCTTGCTAAATCCCCTTGTTTCATAGCTGCAGACATCTGTTTTTGATGTGCAGCTTCAGCTTCAGCAATCATTGCTTCATTACCAGAACGTTTAGCTTGTTCAAGCATTGTAAACGAATCTGCTTCTAATTTAGCTTGTTGTGCTTTTGCATTAGCAATTTTAGTAGTAAACGTTAATTGTTCGTCTCTAGATTGCTTTCTTAATTCGTTTGCAATTTTATCTTGAGCAGCTTCTTCTTCTTTCCTAGCTTTTATTTGTTCACCAAGGGATTTAATCTTTTCTGTAGTTGCAGCTTGTTCTTTTTCTGCTGCTAAGATTTGAGTAGAAAACTTTTTTCTTTCTTTAGATGATTTTAGAGCACTGACTGTCATCTCAGTCATAGATTTATTAAGGGCTTTAACCTTACTTACATCTAAACCGATGTTCTTATTAGCGGATGCTACTGAAGAGAGCTTTTTAAATTCCTTCGATAACGCATTTATTTCCTGCTGAGCTTCCTCGGCGGATTTCCTTATTTCTTCTAATTGTTTTTTTCGTGCGTTACCACCGGAGAGATCTCCTACAACGTTCATATCGTCAGCCATTTGATGCTTTCTTTTTTATAAATAGTAAAGGCCTCTATTATTTAGAAGCCTTTGTACTATATGAGGGAGAAATATCTGGTCCCTTTGCTACATTATTAGGTGTAGATTGATTATCTTGATTTTGTTCGTTCATCTCCTTATGATACTGGTTTATAGCACCAAAGGTGTACTTTCTTAACCATATCGGCATATTATACACGGTGATCCAATCATAGCCGCCTTTACCATGAAACACTATTTCGTGTATTTGCCGGAATAAACTGCTTCTATATTCAGCAGCTTGCTTAAGCGTCAGGCCAAAAAAAGTTGATCGTCACAGGGACGTCGATGTCCTCCCCAACACCGTCTTCATTTATATGATAAACTTTAAATTCAACGTCTGGCTGTGTTCTAGTGTATTCTTCTCTAAGAGCTCTTGCATCTGCAGCTAATAATCCTTGGTCTACGAATTGTCTGATAGTACTTAATTCTCTATCACCATTCACAGAAGTAATCATGTGTTTCATTCTTGTGGTAACCCCTGTCTCATTGTCTTTGCTAATCTTTTTTAATCCAGCAATCTCTCTGTCTATCTTTTTATCATCCCCATGTGTGAGAAGCTTAAAAGTAACTTCATTACCACTTTTAGGTAAGTGAAATTGATAATCACCTTGTTCGTTAGCAACGATTTCTTCATCGAATACTTTATCTTTAATCTCTGATAAATCTACAGTAATTGTTTCTCCTTTAAATTCAATTTCGTAATCTTTACCGTATGATAAAATTCTTGCTGCTACCATAATAGCATTTTTATCTCCGATTAGTAGACTATCGTAAGGAAAGTCTGTTACTATAAGTGATTGTAGTAATTTATCTATTACAATACCTTTTGTAATGTAATTTTGGTTTGTTAGGATATCCTCTTCTTTGGCAGTCATATATTTCATTTCGACTTTACCTTCTTTAAGTGGATGACCTTCCGGGTAGTGTTTACCTTTAGAGGGTAGTTCTACCGTTTCTGTTGGTATTTTAAATTTTGGTTCCATAAATTTTATTAATTATAAACTAGTTTATATATAAATATATGAATAAATAGCTTTGGAAACAACTTATATACAAAAAAAAAAGCCTGCGTTAGCAGGCTCTTTATTATATTAAGTATTAATTCCTAGTAATTTAGTATACAGTAATCCATGTTGATAGTGATCCCTAAATCAACTACTGCATCTGAAGACCAATCAAATTGTCCAAAGTCTCCGTTTGTTACGAATGCTCCTTTAATTATCCACTCTCCAATAACGTCGCCTACTGGTCCTAATACGTTAAGTGTTAAGTCTTTCTTATAGAAATCAGAGTACCCTGCTCTACCTGTTACTGATTCGTATCCTAGTCTTGCCCATTCCATAACAGCCTGTGCTCCACTTGGAGTAATTGGATCGTAAAGTGTCATAGTCATTTCTGCCCATTCTCTCTTTCCTCTAATTTTTCTGTATGAATTGATATGGTCAAGCTTTACTACGTTATCTGTAAAAGTAGGAGCTTTGACATTTTTTATCATGAATGATGGGATCGCATCAATGTACATGATAAATCTGTTCTGTACTTTCGGTTCGAAAGCTCTAAACATTATTTCGTTAGGATCTAATACTGCCATTTTATTTGTTGTTTAATATAAATATCTTAGTTAAAAATTATTCTCCCAATGTTGCTCCAGTTGGCTGGATTACGAAGTCTAGAGTTATAAATTCAGCTGTTTTTGCTGGCTGAATAAAGATCTGTCCTACTAATTGGTTTCTATCTATTACGTCCGCTGTATTGTTACTGTCGTCCATTATTACTCTAAAAGCATATAGACCTTGTCTCTCTACTACTGATTGTAAGTAAGGATTAACATTTGATAAGAATACGTTTCTTGTTGCTATAGTATTTTGTTCGAATACTAGAGACTTTGCTTGATCTCCTAAGAACTTCTTAAGTGCGATCAATAATCTTCTTACATTTACACGATCTAAAGCTGATTTCTTTTTCTGTAAAGTCTTTTGACCGAATACTGAAATGCCTGATCCTGGGAATGTAGCGATTGGATTAACATTAGCTGAATAAAGTTTATCTCTATGTGCTCTTGTTAATTTTCTTTCTGCTTGAATTACGTTAGGAATACCTCCTCTAGTAAGACCTGCTGGTGCAAACCATGGAGCTGCTGCTGCATCTGTAAATGCATAAACACCTGGTATAATTGTTGAAGCTGGAGCAAATTCTAATTTACCTGTTGAACTTCCAACTTGTACCCAAGGCCAGTAAGATGCTGCGTAAGAATTATTTACTACTGCTGCATGTCCTGCTGCTTGTGATACTGAAGATCCGTAAGGTGATAAATCTACTACTGCTATTGCATCTCCTCTATCTTGTGCTAAAGAGATCATAGAATCTAATTGTGTCTTATGATCACCAAAGCTGTAGATTAGACCTGGTGCAGAAATAATATTAAATAAATACTCATCTTGATTAGTTAGTAATGCGAATCCATCTGAGTAGTTTTCTGCTACTAATCCTTGAGTGTTATTGTTTGTAATATCGGCGAAGTGCATATTAAGCTCGTCTGATTGGTAATTTGTACCTGTCGCTCCGTGGAAAGATCCTGATGAAGCTGTTGGTAAAGAACCTGTATAAGCTGCTGTTCTAATATTAACACCGTCATTAGCTAAATAATTAACAGTTTGTCTGTTAACATCTGATATTCTAATATATCTTGATCTATTAACGTATTGTCCGTTCGTGCTTAAGAAAGCTCCTTCTCCATCATCTCCTAAACTCTTATACTGATCACCAATAACGCTTGCAATGTAGCCTTCGCTATTTGGATCTAAACTAAGATCGTTAAAAGATTCTAATACTGTCTTAGCTTTTGTGCTGTCATCTCCTCTTCTAATCAATAGAGAGAAAGTACCTGCTGCTTCATTTACATTTTGAATTTCCCATCTAAGATTATCATCGTCTCCCATTTTAAGAGAACCATCACTATTTTCTACACTATCGTATGTTGCAGCTACTGCTGCTACTCCTGCTGTAATGATATCACCTACTGCTGTAACTGCATTTCCGTCTGCTCCGATAACTCCGTTATCAACATCAGCTTGAGTAGCTACTACTTCTACTACCTCAGCTACTGCTGCTGTAAGTTCTGGACCGCGATTCTCAGCGTTAGTTGAACTGTTTAGAATAACACCTGTTCCTAAAGTTTGCAATTTAAATGGTGCTCCATTACCGTCTTTTGATTGAATGTTGGTATTTGAAGCTCCAGTAAATGAACCAGAAACAACTCTTGTAATAAGAGCTGTGCTTCCTCCTTGCTCAAAATATGATTTTACAGCTATAGAGGTTAAAAATTCAAATTTATTTGAGCCTGATAAAAAAGTTGTTCCAAATGTTCTTTGGTAATCGCCATACGACGTAACAACTGTTGGTTCAAATGCTGGACCTTTAACTGCTGGTCCAACAAATGCTGCCCCTGCTTCTAGTGGAAGTGGTGCAATAAAAGATCTATCCTGCTCGCGTGATAGTACCCCTGGTGAGATTAATGATTCTGCCATCGTATCTTATATTAGATTATTCGTTCTATAATAAATATCGTTAATAATTCGAAACCGGACTTTTAATGTCGTGTTTCCGTTAACAATAATAAATAGGAATAAAAGACCGAAAACAGTCTGTTAAGATCACTTAGATTTCGTAGAGTTAAATTCACCAGTAGTTAGGTTAACAGTACCGGGTCCGTACTTGTCTTCTAATGCTTTTGCAATTCTAACTTCTGACTCTCTCAAATCACTCAAGAATTTTTCTGCTCTTTCGTTTCTTTGATTTAGGTTGAGTTGGGCTATATTAATTAGCCCGAACTCCCTAATAATCGATACATTATGGTTTTCGATTTTCTCTAATGCTTTAATTTCGTCAACAGTTAATTTAGTTGCTTTCATTTGCTTGATCAATTTTTTGTAAATCCTTAGGTGCTTCTTCTTTAGCAGGTGTATCAAGTAATGTTACTTCTCCTGTTGATAAGTCAATTGTACCTGCGCCGTATTTAGCAGTTAAAGCCTTATTAAGGTCTGTTTCACTGTTACGTAAATTAACTAATGCTGTCTTAAGGTTATTTTCATTAATATCTAGTTCAATTCTAGATACTGCTATCTTACCTAACTCCACTCTAATGATGTTATTATCAGATTGTGCTTTATTAATTGATTGAATTTCCTCTTCGGTTAATTTAATTTTTTTCATTGTTATATTTTTTTATATATAGATAATATACGAAAGTTAATTTTATTAAACAACTTTAAAATTTAATATTTTGTTTATTTATTGATTTTACTATTTTATTTATATCAAATACTTCTTCAAGCTTATTATACGGTATTGAAGAAATATCTTCTGCTAAGTTAAAAGGTTGGTAAATTGCATTTGTAAAGTCAGGTTCCTTAGTAAATTCATTTGCTAAGATATTATCATGCATTTCATATCCAAACACTTTAGGTTTAGTAGCTACCCAGCATACAGTAGATTCTTTACCTAATGCTGCTGCAAGATGTTGAGCAAAGGAATCTATTAATACTCTCTTTTCTGATAAAAGTATTAATATGGCAATGCTTCTATATCCATCTAGAGCACTTAACGTATCTTCATACTCATACTGATCTTGTCTTCGTATATGTACTATAGTGTAAGTATCTTTATAGTGCTGTATTAAACTATTAACTGTTATCTCTGGTATATCTCTTGTCCAAGCATATTTATAACCCTGTTGTGAAGGTCCTCCATTTGGTTGGATTATCATTATAGGTTTTTCAGTTTTATAGAAAGGAGTGAAGTATTCTTTTTCTGGATCTGTTAGATATATTTTTGGCTGTTCGTTATTATATTTTAAACCATAAATTTTACACCATGTCTCCAGTAAATGTTCTTTTTCGGTTAAGAAACCAGTATTGCGGTAAGGATCTTCAACAAAGAGTTTACAGTCTTTATCTTTTATATACTTGAGATAAGCTCCGCTCATTTGTTCGAACCTAAAGCATTCATCAACATTCGGATTATTTAAAAATACATCCGGGTATGCAGTTACTATAATAAGGTTTGAATTTTTATAGCGGTTTTTGATTACCTCAATCATAGCAGTAGCTATGACACTTTTACCTAGACCGCCGTCTATTTGAAAAATAATATTCATATAACTTATGTATCTAAAGATCTTAGTATTTAAGTGTTTTTAATAATTATATAAATACCTTGCTTATACCAATATAACATATTTTATTTTAAGATACAACTATTACGTTAATTATCCTGTATTCTGCGGTACCCAGGAACGGCGATGATCTCTCACTGTGCTCCCCACATTTGTTATCGTAGCTTTTTTAATTACTACTTCTATATATCACTATATAGGTCAGACTATATCTTCAATCTTTCGATTGCCGGACGCTCGTGGGTCTATTATTGTTGGGACTCAAGACCTAGTCGTTGCACCTTCTGCAAAACTTAAACCCTTTGCAGCTTGGCTCAGGGTTGTCTCATTGAGAGTTCCTCTGAATTCATCCAGTATGGGCATGTATAAATATCTCTTAATTTGGAATTAACTTACTTTAGCTCTGAATATTTGAAATTCACTGTATCTAATTCCTGCATTGATTCCTGCTCTACCGTATTTTTTATTTCTTGGACCTTTTCTATAAGTCCATTTACCGAAATTAAATACTAAAACATAGACTCCTTCTCCCCAAGATGAATAGTCGTAATTATTTTCAAGTAGAATATCTAACGGTATATAATTAGAATTATTTTTAAAACCACTATAAGAAAGATCTTTAAAATCGATTATACTATTGCTAGAATTAAGTTCAATTCTTAGTATCTGGAATGTATATCCTTTTCTCAGAGACATGCTATCATGTAATGTACCTTTATAAGCATGTTTACCATTATTAGGGTAATCATATGTTACCGGTCCATTACCTTTTGATTGTCCAGTACCGCTTATATTACTATGAGTTATACTTTTATTACGTTCTATATCTACAGGATCACCTTCAGATGAAATTAAGGTTGAATACCTATTTTTATTATTTTGAAGTTTCTTTAACATAACATATGGTGCTCCTTCAGCTAAATATGCTTTTGCATAAGGTGTTAGTTTATCTACTCCATATTCATCTGCTTCAGCAATTTTAGGTGAGAATAAAGCTTTACCGTCGTTAAATTTAATAGCAGCGGCTATAAAGTCAAAATTATGATTATAGCTCTTAAAATCACCAATACTATATTTCCCTATATCTCTAGCGCTTGATCTTAAAATTGGGTTAAGTCTATTTACAGTACCAACTGAGCCTTCAGATATTTCGCCAAGACTTACGTTAGTAAAACCTGTTGAACTACCGTAGTCATTATCTGCAAATTCTCTTCGCAATCCTAAAAGTGATATATTAGTTGCTGGTACTGCCATTTATATTATTTTTTATATTCTATTACCTAGGACATTCTATAAGTGAAAAGCAGAATGTTTCATCCCCTATTGTTATTTTCATATGAGGAGTTTTATATCCTTCTACGTTCATTTCTATGGTTTTGATTCCTTCTCCTACTGTTTTTCCGTTTACAATGACATCAAAGCCTCCTCCATCTGCACCATCAGCACCTGCTGGACCTGCTGGTCCTTGTGCTCCAGTGCTACCTTTCGGACCTGTTGGACCTGTTGGACCTGCTGGACCTTGTGGTCCTGTTCCGCCAGTATTTCCAGTATTACCTTTTAACCCCTGTGGTCCTTGTGGTCCTGCTGGACCTGTTGAACCAGTTGAACCAGTCGAACCTTTTGGTCCTGCTGGACCTGCAGGGCCTGTTCCTCCTGCTGCACCTGCTGGTCCTGTACTTCCAGTTGATCCTTTTGGTCCTGCTGGGCCTGCTGGTCCTGTTCCTCCATCTTCTCCATTCGATCCTGCTGCACCTGTTAATCCTCTTGGACCTGCTGGACCGGTTGCTCCGTTATTTCCATCTGCTCCTGCTGCTCCAGTGCTTCCTTTCGGACCTGCTGGACCTGTACTACCAGTTGATCCTTTCGGACCTGCTGGACCTGTTCCACCAGCTGCTCCTGTTAATCCGATTGGTCCTTGTGGTCCTGCTGGACCTGTTCCACCAGCTGCTCCAGTGCTTCCTTTCGGACCTGTTGGACCTGCTGGTCCTGTTGGTCCTGTTAGACCTGTTGCATTACCTACCCAGTCTCCTTTAGCATTAATTACATCTACACCGTCAATTCTAACATACCCTACATCAGCAACACCTTTAACTTTTAAATTACCTGAAGTAGTTAAGGACATTGCACCGTCAGTATTTTCTTGACCTTCATACTTCCAAACCCATCCACGGTCTGAGTCATTATTCATTTGGAATACTGTGGCATAGTCATTTAAGTAACCGTAAGATTGACCAGATTGCATTCCTATACCATAAGTAGCTGAAGTACCCCAGAATCTATATTTACTTGCATTATCACCTGAATTAGTATAGTGATATGTTCCACCATTGGGTCCTGCTGGACCGGTTGGTCCTGTAGGTCCTGCTGGACCTGTTCCACCAGTGTCCCCTTTTGCTCCTGCTGGTCCTGTTGGTCCTGTGCTTCCAGTTGATCCTTTTGGTCCTGCTGGGCCTGCTGGTCCACTTCCTCCTGTTAATCCGATTGGTCCTTGTGGTCCTGTTCCTCCTGCTGCTCCAGTGTTACCTTTTGGACCTGCTGGACCGGTTGAACCAGTAGGGCCTTTTGCTCCTGCGGGTCCAACATCTCCTACATCCCCTTGGTCACCTTTTGCTCCGGATGGACCTGCTGGTCCTGCTGCACCTCCTGGTCCAGTCAATCCTGTCAATCCTCTTGGTCCTGCTGGACCTGTTCCTCCATCTTTACCAGCATCTCCTGTATCACCTACATCACCTTGATCACCTTTTGGACCTTGTGGGCCTGCTGGTCCTGCTGCACCTCCTGGTCCGGTTAAACCTCTTGGGCCTGCTGGTCCAGTATCTCCTACGTCGCCTTGGTCACCTTGAGGTCCTTTTGGTCCTGCTGCTCCTCCTGGTCCTGTTAGACCTCTTGGACCTGCTGGTCCAGTTCCACCTGCAGGGCCTGTAAGACCGGTATCTCCTGTGTCTCCCTTAGGTCCTTGTGGTCCCGTATTGGTTGGTAATGTTACACAGTTACCACTGCTTATAGTTAAAGTTTGTCCGGAAATAGATAATGTTTGATCATCGTTCCAAGGTACGTTTACGTACATCTTTTCAGAAGATACTTCTACTGGATAATTCTTACCGTTTTCACTATATCCAATCTTAAATCCACCTCTTGTAGATGATGAACCTGCTGGGAGTGAATAGTTTACTGTACCTGCAGGATCAACTCCTAAATTTTTTCTTGCGTCAGCTGCATCTGCTACGTCTGATAAGTTTGATGCTTTTTCTAATTTTAAAGCTAGTTCTTTTGCAATGTTAGCAGCGTAAGAAGAATCATCATTAATTGCTGCTGCTAGTTCATTAAGTGTATCTAATGCTCCAGGAGCGCCTCCTACTAAGTCAGCTACTTCTTTCTGTACATAAGCAGTTGTTGCTATTCTAGTAGAGTTATTATTTGCTGCTTGTGTTGGTGCTGTTGGATTACCAGTTAATGCAGCAGAAGAAAACATTGTTGCTTTCGATTCGTTTGTTACATTGTTTAAAGCCAATTGAGACTTTACATGAGCATTAGTAGCTTTTCTAATATACCCATCACTAGTATTCACATAAAAATCAGATATAGTACCTGTTGTATTACCTGATGTTGTATTTATCCAACCGGTGTTTAGGTACCCATTACCGTCTGTTCTTACTACTTTATTTGCTTCATTATTCCTAGCTGTATGTAAGTCTATGCCATCTAGTAAATTAGAATCAGCTGCTTTACCTGTTGATGGTAAAAATGTTGAGCTATTGAATGCGTTGGAACCTAAAGTATGGTAACTAACAATACCTTTTTGGTTTCTTGTTAAAAATTTTATTGACGTATCTGCAGCTGTATCTAATGCTGGAGTATCTTCAAGATATATTGTTCCATCAAAGGAAGTTGTTCCAGATGCATTTACGTTAAATATTGGGACTCCTGATATGTCTGATACTGAGAATAAATCTCCAGTTAAGTCATCAGTTATTGAGAATAATTGTCCTTGAGAGCCCTGTATGTCTAATACTACCGAGCCTGAGCCTTCTACTAGAAGACCGTGTTTTACTTTAAATTCGTTTGCCATAGTTGTTACCTTTCATTGTCCAGGTTATACTTATATTTAATAAATATCTACTTTAGATATTAAATGTTTTTTTAAATTCCAAATCTATTTTTATAGACGTTAAAATTATGTTTTACTTTATCAGCAGTAAATATTTCATTATGTATTTTGAAAACAGGTATTTTACCTACCCATCTATATCCGCTTCTTCCTCCAACATTTATTGACTGAATCTGATATGATGTATAATTTTTTGTTGAATGTGGTTCTCCATTATTATACAATCTAGCCACAGAACCATCCATTACTAAAACGTAATGATGAAACTCTGTATCTTGAGGTATTGAATGAGACCATCCACTAGCCTGTATTCCCATAGGTGTATTACTCCCTTTAGAAGCATGAGCACAGTATAGTCTCTGACTGCTTCCATTATTAGTAGCATCTAGCCACATATGGTTACCTGATGTTGTATCTGATTTTACTATGGCTTCTATTGAAAAAGGGCTAGAGCTAGGGTTTCTACCGCTCAGTAAACCTGTATTAATTATATCATCTGTACCGTCAAACTCAGGTTGGCCATAAGTATCAAACGATATAGTGGATACATCAATATTTGACTTGTTTGTTAGGTCTATAAGAGATTCTGTTGATGTTCTTTCAGATTTTGCTGAATATGGTAATGGGGTACTACCCCATGTAAACTGTACATCTGCAATTTTAACTGTAGCTCTTGGGCTATAATGCCCGTACATGTATATTGAAGCTAATGATTGATTTAAATCTCTATTAGCGCTAGTTGTATAGGTCTGGTATACTCTCTGCCAGGTGTTTAACTTTGTATTATATGCTGATGCACTATTAGCTTGTCCATCGTGAAATCCATTGCCACCTGATGAGTTTTTTGTATATAATCCAGCTCTAGCGTTTTTTGATAGATTATCCACCCATTGTAACCAAGAGATCGTATAAGTATCTCCGTGGGTTTTACCTTGCGAAGTCCATGTACCTAATCCAGTACCGTAGCTCTTTGCTTTCCATTGACCGTCGAAATCGTTCATCACCACTACGGGTTTTTTTAAAATTGGGTCGTATTGCCAATGTGCGTGATAAGTATTTTGCCAGTCTCCAACTCCTGAATTAATATATCCTGTTATATCACCACCACCAGCATTATAAGCACGAATTGCATTAGGGTGCTTAGTATTCCAAGAGCCTGCAGAAGTTGCGGTGTAAGTAGTATAAGAATCCTGTGCTACCGCGTTTTGTCCATGTATGTAATTTACAGTAGGTGCACCTTTATAGAATCTTGTAGATGTAATGTTATCTGCTACTCCGTACCCGGTGTCATATCCGAATGTTAAATTATCCTTTATTAAATGAGGTCCTGTGTACATATTATTTAAATCTAGGTTTCATTTGATTAAAATTCTCAGCAATTTGATCGTCGGATAAAGCAGTATCGTACACCGTTACATAACTAAAAGAATTATCAGCGTGATAACTACTTTGGGCAGATCCCCATCCGTTAAAATTTCTTATTTTAAAAGCTGTATTAATTGGTGATGTAGTTAACTCACTACTAAAAGTAACTCCGTTATCTGGGTTGCCGACGAATGCTTTTATTTTAGTAGTTCCTATATCATACCTAACTCCAATCATATTCCATGAGTTTTCTTTACATGATGCCCAGTTGACTCCAGAATAAGTACCACTTGCCCCGCTTCCTCCATAACTGCTATTCATACTAATCACAAAGTTCCCATTACCGCCGTTTTGAACTGTAAGTATATCTCCTGAATGTCCATCTGTTATGGTATGCCACCAGTTATTTGGAGCACCTGTTGTTTTATAAACCCAGAAATGAATGGTGAATGATGTATCTCCTCCAACTACTTTATCTCCATTACCGATAGTTCCGTACCTAATACCGGTATCTAAAGTACCAGAACCAGTTTCACCAGCTGTTGAAGCAAAGTGCCTAACACCGTAGGTGGTAACATCAGTTGTGTTAGTTCCTAAGGTCATTGACTTATTACCTATAATATCTGTTAATTCGTTTGTAGACACATCAAAGCTTTTAGGGTTTGCAGGGTCTGCACAAAATATTAAGCCATCTGTATTTATTTTAGGTCCTACTTTTGTTCCCATGTTATTCTTCTATTTGTTCAGTCCACTGTTCAGTTGAAAGTAATTCTAGTATTTCTAAATGAGTATATTCTGTGTATTCTTCACTATATACTGAAGGTCTTCCGTAAGTACCTGCTTGAAACGTATTAGTTAATTCTTCTTCTGTTTCTGGGTTTTGATAAGTTTCGGTGTAAGTTTCTTTTATAATATTTACTTCATACTTAATAAAAGTCTTAGTCCCATCTATTGATATTCTTAAAGATTCTTTATTTGGCTGCAAAACCTGATTAAAGTCTATATCATCTATTTTATCAACTGGAATTACCAGCCATCTTCTGTTTTCAAACATAGTTTATATATTTTTACTTACTTGTACTATATTCCAAAATGGAAGTTGTTTCATTTGTGTTTCATACTCATCTAAAAGTGTAGAGGGCATAGTATCATCA
>Ga0233402_1000136_pt1 | contig 28736 bp, 42 predicted proteins | sample 54DmetaG_FD_182705 | JGI IMG/M metagenome (GOLD analysis project Ga0233402, IMG submission 182705) | Seawater microbial communities from Monterey Bay, California, United States - 54D | ecosystem: Environmental > Aquatic > Marine > Coastal | place: USA: California | collected 2016-11-11 | reverse complement strand
TTAAAAAAGCTGAGGAACCGAACAATGGAAACCTCGTAACATTTGTTTCGCAGCACTTAAAGCTGTCCCAGTTCTGCTTCTGGTTTGATGGTCGGTTTTTAAATGGTATAGTAGGAGGGATTCGAACCCCCGACCCTCTGGTCCCAAACCAGATGCGCTACCAGACTGCGCTACTACTATATGAAATGGTTGCAGAGGCAGGGAACGATCCTGCTCAAGAAGCTTATGAGACTCCTTTGGCTACCTAACCTCTCTACAATGAAATGGTACCCCGTAAGGTAATCGAAACCTTGTCTTTCGGATGAAAACCGAATGTTCTAACCACTAAACTAACGGGGCTTAAAATAAAATGGAGTTGCGCTGAGGAATTGAACCTCGGTTCTTTCTGCCTATCCCGTCGGATAATACCAGACTGTTTTTGAACCACATATAAACTACACAACATAAAATGGCGATCTGTATGGGACTTGAACCCACAGCCTCTTGCGTGACAGGCAAGTGCTCTAACCAATTGAGCTAACAGACCATAAATGGTACACCCTCTGGGACTCGAACCCAGAACCAATTGATTAAAAGTCAACTGCTCTACCGATTGAGCTAAGGATGCTTAAAATTGTATGTATAAATTGAGGTCGTTACACTCGATAGTTAAAATCAATCCAGCTTATTAAGTAACTGACGCTGAACATTACTCCATAACCGTTTACTGCTTCGATTACACTTGCTATTTATACATAAAGTGGTGCATCTGGAGCGAATCGAACGCTCATCTTCTGGGTGGAAGCCAGACATAATAGCCGTTATACGACAAATGCATTGAAATGTACCCAGCCTTTATGATCATTCAATGAAGAAGAGGATCACTGGGTGTGTTAAAAAGCTGTTCAGGCTGGATTCGAACCAGCATTGCCGAAGCACGGATTAACAGTCCGCTGTATTACCTATCTACCACTGAACATTGAAATGGAGTCCAGCGACAGATATCAACTGTCATTCTTCCACGAGTGATATCATTACCTCGCTTCAAGCATGATTGCTAGACTGGACGTTAAAAATGGTACAAGTGACAGGATTCGAACCTGCAAAACCAATGGTGCCAGATTTACAGTCTGGTGCAGCTAACCGTATCTGCCTCACTTGCTTAGAAATTAATTGATTCCCGGCTAACCTTACGTCATTAGCATTTCCACTCGTATGTGGCGTTTTTACGCTTAAACTACGGTGAATCAAAATTTGGCGGAGATAGTAGGATTCGAACCTACGGAAGCGATTAAACTTCGGCTCTTTAGCAAAAAGCTACCTTAAACCTCTCAGTCATATCTCCATAAATGGCGGAGGAAGTAGGATTTGAACCCACGGACGCTTTAACACGTCATCACTTTTCAAGAGTGGCGCCTTAAACCTGACTCAGCCATTCCTCCTTAAAAAATATTAAATGGTATCGGTGGTGGGATTCGAACCCACACTGAATGCATTTTAAGTGCAATGCCTCTCCCGTTGGGCTACACCGACATGGTTCCTATTAAATGGTAGCGCAAGGCGGAATTGAACCGCACCTGATACTTATCTAGTCAATGGGATATAAATCCATCTGCTCGACCACGAGCTACATGCGCCATTTAAAATGGTAGGAATAAGAGGATTCGAACCCCTAATAATTCGTCCGTGGCGAATCGTGATATCCGTTTCACTATATTCCCATGGTACTCAGAGAGGGACTCGAACTTCATCGCAATCGTACCCTTTACGAGTTAAAAATGGAGGTTCCTGACGGCTTCGAACCGACGACATCGAAATTACAAATTTCGCGCTCTACCAAACTGAGCTAAGGAACCAAAAAATTGTGAACATACCAGAGGCACTTTATAACGAAGAGGTGCTAGGCCTAGCTCGATAAATATATCGCCCATATGACCGTGTAGTATGTTCTAAAAGTATCGTAGATTTGTTTTCGCGATGGCTACGTCCACCGAACTTATTAAAGAACAAAAAAATTCTTTCTCGCCCCTCTCAACCGAAGTTGGTTTGGACGCCAATTTTATAAGACGTTTAACTCTAATTTGATATTTGGCTTAGAGAGCCATTAACTAATTTACTTCTATATTATATCACTGTTCCAAAAAAAATCCCACTTAATTAAGCAGGATTTGAAGAAAAAATGATATTTTATATATATATATATTCTACTTCACCTGCAATGCACATACACTAACATACGGGCGATCTAAATTTGACCACTCCGTTATAATTGCTGTAAGTTTTTGTACTAGTTTCATTGAATATAAAATATATTTATACGTTTATGTTGTTTTTTCTACTAAATCTATAAAAGAATTAATATTTATTTTCTTCAAATTCAAATTGAATGTTAAGAGTTCTCATTGCATATTTAGTCACATGATTTAATGCTTCCATGTCTTCATACTCAACATATCGGTCACCAATAGTTTGCATATAGTAACCTTCTTTATCACTCTTTAGCCAGCAAATGGTATAGCAAGTTTCTTTATCATAATCTTCAATGTAAACCCAAGCAATGATCTCGCTTGGTCTATCCTCATCGGTTCTATGGCCGTGAGAGTCAGCAAGACCCGGCTGTCTAAATTCTACATTGTTATATCTCATCATAATTATTTCAACGTACTTATTATATCAAAGTTCCTCTAATCTATAAACTCTATTTTCAGCATAAGCAATCATTCCGTCGATATATTTGCTGTGCTGACGTACAACATCATCAGGTATATTCTCTTGCTCGTATTCTAAATGATAATAGAATCTCAAACTATTAAACTTCGATTTCACTTGATCTGCTACAACTTGAGGAAAATTAACACCACCTTTAACTTCAGAGCAATATTGAGTATATCCACAATTAGTCATAGCGTCGCAAAGTTCATCAATAATAGGCAACCAACTATCAGGAACTTCAAGCCCCCAACACATGCAAGTCTCAGTCATTGGCTTATCTTTATCACCAAAGATTTTTGGGTATTTTTCGAATATTTCTTTTTGCGTTATCATACTGTTATTTTTCATAGTTTCTTTTATTCATCAATTTCAATTGCATTGTGTAAATCCATAAAACCGCAGTCCATTCCACGAGTATACATGCTCGAGTCAAATCCAAACACATCATATAAAGTCCAGCGATACGTGCCTTTATCAATCAGCTCTGCTTTATGGATTCTCTTCACGACAGCGTAGAAAGCACTCTCACGCTCAGCTTCTGAAAGACTATTCCACCATTCATTGTTGGCAGTTTCATATTCTTGCCTTTCAGCCTCCATGGCTTCGCCGATTTCTCGGTTTATCTCATTTAATCTTTCCATGCTATTATTGTATCACAGTTCCTTATCGTTGTAAACCTTTTTCCAAATTTGGTGGTCTTTATCGAGATTACACGAAAGAATCATTAAGATATTGTATGGCTTATATAGATATTGCGCCATAAAATTGTATCGTAAAAATATAAGAGAATATATATCTCCTATATGAAAAAGTATTCTTGATAGCATTGTTCTCATATTTTTATATCCGTAATTTATATTGGTTTAATTTCAAATTTGCCATTGTGGTACACCATATACATCTTCTGTTCGTTGTCAATACACCAATTGTCTAATCCACTCGAACTTGTTTTGCATTGAGGATTATGCGCAGAATTTGTATGACCGCATATAATTCTCACTTCATCTAAAGGTTTAAACTCTCCAAAAAAGTCTAGCCAAACAGGCGAGGAATATCTATCCGTACCGTATCGGCAAGGACCGACTTTCCCAATCCAGTGGTCAGCATCGAACATAAAAGTTGACTTTGACTTTTCCCAATCAGCATACATCAAATTGATATTCTGCTCTTCAGTCATGTATGGCTGAAACTGTTCGCGAGAAAAGCCAGCGTGAACACAATAAGCATCTCCAACCTTGCAGCACAATTCAAGCTTCTTTATCCATTTAGGGTCAATGGTGCGATTGAAGTCTTTTGCTTTATTCTTTGTCCAGCCCGAACAACAGTAGTGTGTACCTTTTGGCTGAAAGGCATTTTGCTTATAAGATGAAATATATGAAAGATCATGGTTACCTAGTAGCCACGTAAAGCGATCATCATCCAGTTTAGAATTGATCCACTTGCATGTCTCTTTCATCGAATAAGCTACCTTATTATCGATACCACGAAAGGTATCAAACCAATCGCCAAGAAAAACACAATGATCGAACCAGTCTTCTTTTTTCAGAATAGCATTTACGAACCCAATGTTTTGATGTACGTCTGGAATGATAAGTGTTTTACCTGTGATTATATTTTTCATATATCTTTACCAATATGTTTAATAACGAGCTTTGCTGATTCTAGATTTTTTAAACGGTCACCTCATTTCTGACACGCCATTGCATTATTTAAGTGTTTGTGATAGGCTAAGCTTTCTTTGCACTTAGCTATATACATATTAATTGTGTCTATCGCATTCATTTTGTCATTACTTTACCTAAGATGAGTTCGATACTAACGATTTTGATTTTTTTGCACTCGAACTCGCATCCAGGATCTTGTTCTGCTACATAGCGAGAACCGATATACCTAGCTTGATTGATGGCATCCTCAAAGTCGTATGCAGAATACTGTATTTCATGATTTCCTCTATCATGTCGTGCGACTGTTTCATCTAATATTGCCGCTTTATATATGTTTATAAATTTCATCTTGTTATGAGTTCAATAATAGCAATCATTGCTAAAAATGTCAATAAAAATAGTCCGGGTCTTTAATTCCTCGTTTCTTCATAAATCTTAGTATAAGTCGATTGATGTGGCATCGCATTCTGAATATGCATCATCGCATCGTTCGCGCTCCTTACGAATTAACATCCTTAAAACGCTTCGTAGGTGGTTGTCGTCCATGTCTTTAACAGCGATCAGTTGACCGTCCTTAGTTCTCCAATATTCTTCCTTCATAATTATACCCACATAAAGTCTTTATTAGCTACAATCCAAGTCATGTAGCGTTTATCTAATTTATCAATCTCCGCTTCTAAGCGATGCACTTCAGCATATTTTTCTTTATAGCTTCTTAAATCGGGTTTTTCTTCCAGATTACCAATCTTTGGATAAGCCTTATCAATCTGTTTTTCAAGATCGTCGCGACCATTCTTCGCATACTCATAACACTTCTTTAGTTCTTTAGCGAACTTTTTATGTTCTGGCAAATCATCCCAATTAATACGCTCAAAGCATTGCTCTTCCTCAACATAGTGAATAACACAACCAAAAAGAAACTTCGGAATAAGTTCAACCTTATCACACCAGCGATTATATTCAATGTGCTTATTAATCCATCGCTGCCGAGGCTTAAAGAAAAAGCTTATTTTATCTAAAAAGGTTTCACGATACCTTGGAAAAGCCCAAGCAAAAAGATTACCAATATAGCTAAAGGGTTTCGGCGCAAAGTAACGCAGCCAATCTCTAACACCCCAGAGTTTAATTTGTTTTATTGTTGTTTTCATAATCTTATTATATACTAAGTTTCACTGTTTGTACATGCTATAATACTAATGTGACAAGCGCTACGATCGCTAAACCGAAAACAGCTCCTGCTGTTGGATTGCCGAAACCATATCCGATACATCCGCAAATCGTAATGAAGCATAGAGGTTTCATATTTTGTTGTAAGAGTTTCATTATGTTTTTCATGATCTTATTATATCATTGTTCCTTTTACGTCAATTTCATCCAATCTGTTTCTTCATCCATTAATTCATAGCCAAGTTCCTTCAACTGCTTCACTTGTCCTGCGATATTCATTCTCACACCGTAACCTTTTTTATGACATTGATAAACACTACCACTCTCACCAATGAATAGCCAATAGTCTCCATCATCTTTTACTTCAGAGATACCGCTATTGAGTCTCCAGCAATCACCATCGAGATAACCTCCACTCCACCCCGCAAGGACTTTATAGAAATCTTCATCGACTTTTACTACTACCCAATTGTCTGGTGTGTTATACATTGTGTCTTGGTACTTGTTTATTTGACTTGTCCATATTCTCAGCTAACTCATAAACCATACGCTCACTCCACCCAGCGAATGGACCGCGCATAAAAACCTGTGTTAGATCATTGGGTTCAAAGCCCTCGTACTTCTCAAGCGTTAACTTAATCCAGTTGTCGGTTGCTTCTTGCCATTCTTTATAGTTACTCATTTTACTGTAAGGTAAAATACACCTGATTTGCATCTGTCTGCTTTAATCTTTGTGACAGTTAAGCCTTCTAATTCCTTATGCACATTACCGAGCATTGTACCGATAGCGATATATGGTCCGCCACTTGGATCAACTGAGTGTAGGCTACCATCATCATTAATGCCTCCATTAGACATTATCGGTAGAGAACATCCAACAGGGAGATCATAGTCAACGTCCTCAAAGGAATACTCAACACAATTTTTAGCAACGATAGTGAATTTTCTTTCATCACCATACCGACTTTTAACCACAATTGATTCATCTACTTTTGGATCATATACACCAGAGGATACTACATCTTTTTCTTTCATCCAATCAATCATAGAATTATCATCATCATGATCGATGTTATCATCTGGATAAAGATGCTCGGTCATTTCTCGACCTTTATCATAAAAGCACTCACCTACCGCGTCTGGATGATAGCCAGCGGCAATGCACAGACCGTACAACTGGTCAGTAAGCGCGCTCATATCTATTGAATCCCACTTATTTTCATATGTAAACTTTTCTTCGTGATGTTCTATTGTAATTTTCATAATGTAATTATATCATGGTTCCACCTACGCTATTATATTAAAGCTGGCTTAACCAGAAGCAAAGTAGAACGCTCGTACATACCGTGAATATCCATATAATTATTTTTTCCGATTTTAATAATTTAGGATTTTTATTATGTTGATTATTATGTGACGGTTTCATTATCAGTTAAATTGCCTCTTTGCATTTGTATTAATACATGTATCTGATCTATTCATAAACTTTGCAGCTTGCTCCCTCGAAATTATATGTTCAGTTAAAGTACCTTGCTCGATTAAAACAAATCCTCTAAAAATATCAGAATAATCTAATGAATATTTGTACATATGTCTATTATATAGATGTTCCTGTCGTTTCTTTATTGAAGAAAAACGCATGGTCGACGCACGAATATACCCACTGACGGTCCTTTTCAGTTATAGATTCATTCCAGTCTAGAATGAACATCATTTCATCTTCTGTAAAAGTATCTGACGGTGACCGATGTTCAGTAGTCGGAACTGATTCGAATATAGCGTGGTTGAATTCTGAGCTACTCATATAAAGTAGCTTCCGCATGCGATGTTCTTTGATCTTATCACCGTACTGCTCGAGCATATCCATATATGTTTCACTATCCATACCTTTATTATATCATTGTTCCGACTACTGAAATCTTGCCTTATCTACATCATTCCCATCGGCGGCATTGCTGGTGCTTCAGCGACGTTTGCTGAAGGTTCATCAACGATTAGACACTCTGTCGTTAATAGCATTCCCGCTACAGAGCCTGCATTCTGCAATGCGCATCTAGTTACTTTCGTTGGATCTACAATACCAGCTTGTAGTAAGTCAACATAATCTCCAGTAGCTACATTGTAACCTAGTTTGCTTTCATAAATCTTCAATACGATTTGCGAGCCATCTACCCCGGCATTCTTACATAACTGTCGAATAGGAGCTTCAATTGATTTCTCAACTAATCTTGCTCCTATTGCTTCATCACCTTCAAGTGTATCAACAACATCTGCAATTGCACATTTTGCTTGTAATAAAGCTGTACCACCACCAGGCACGATACCTTCTTCAACTGCTGCTCTTGTTGCAGCGAGAGCATCATCAACTCTATCTTTCTTCTCTTTCATCTCAGGTTCTGTCTGAGCACCTACATTAATTACACCGATACCGCCAGATAACTTAGCTAGGCGCTGCTGTAATTGATCGCGGTCGAAATCAGAGCTTGACTCTGAAATAAGTTCTCGTAGCATATTAACACGAGCTTCAATTGCAGTTGTATTTCCTTTACCTTCTACGATCGTTGTTGACTCTTTAGTAACTGTTACTTTCTTAGCTTGGCCGAGATCTTCGAGTTTAATATTTTCCAGCTTAAGAGTATCATCACCTGTTACAATTGAACCGTTAGTTAATACTGCAATATCTTTTAACATTTCACGTCGACGATCACCAAAGCCCGGCGACTTAACTGCCGCTACATTAAGAGTACCGCGCAGCTTATTAACAACGAGAGCTGAGAGAGCTTCACCTTCTACATCCTCTGCAACGATAAGTAGAGGTTTATTTTTCTTTGCTACAATCTGTAAGAGTGGTAGTAGTTCATTAAGATTAGTAATCTTTTTATCGCATAGTAGAATTAGAGCATTATCGAATACCGCGTCGTTACTGCCTTCGTTTGTTATAAAGAATGGGCTTAGATAACCTCTATCAAATTGCATACCTTCAACAACATTCAATGTCGTTTCGAGTCCAGAAGCTTCCTCAACTGTAATAGTACCATCACTGCCAACCTTCTCCATTGCATCAGCAATAATATCACCAACCTCTGTATCCCAATTAGCTGATACGGTCGCAATCTGGCGAATATCATTCATATCTTGAACTGGTTTACTTTGTGATTTAATACTCTCAACAGCTGCAGCAACGCCCTTATCAATACCACGTTTAATATAAACTGGATTAGAGCCGGCAGCTACGTTTTTAATACCTTGTTTATAGATTGCTTCAGCAAGTACCGTTGCAGTTGTTGTACCATCGCCGGCACTATTAGCAGTACGTGATGCAACTTCATGTACCATCTGTGCACCCATATTTTCAAATGGATCTTCTAACGAAATTTCCTTAGCAACTGTTACACCATCTTTCGTTACAGCAGGTACACCAAACGACTTGCCAATCATTACGTTACGACCTTTCGGTCCTAAAGTAACCTTCACCGCTTTTGCTAGTGTCTGTACACCTGTTAGGATCTTCTTACGACCATCTTCATCAAATAGGATTTGTTTACTCATATACATATATTATAATCTAAACTTTACATTAAATCAACAAAAAAGCGCAACCTCTTTCGAGATTACGCTATTTAAATTATATGTTTATATTTGATGACTAGTCAATAATAGGTCGAATGGGTTCTTCGGTTTTTTCATTTAGTAGTTCAGTAGATGTCAATTTAGACTGTAAAGGTTTCTGGAATTGAATTACACTACTCAGTGCAATTGTTAATATACCAAAATAGATACCGTACTGAATATCTATAAAAGGAGTGATCACCGCTAACGCTGTCACCGCTTTAATTATTTGCTGCTTATGATTTTCTTTCATTTAGTATTTCCTGGTTTAACCTTTTTTTGCGTTAATAGCTTTATCAATCTTCTGCGTAACTTTAACACCTACATGCTCGTTATAAACTAATGGACCATGCGAGCGGCCCATACGTTTTGTTTTAGTTGGATTCGGTGATCGTAGATCTACACCTGGTTTTGCTCTTTTACTCATATTTTTTTAACCGTTTAATAATGTTAGTATTTTACTCTCAGGTACGTATGTCATATTTTGTGCACCGTTACCTTCAGATACAAGATAAACATTTTCCATTTTACCCATAACCATCTCTCGCTTAACTGATACTACCTCGCCGTTTGCGTGCATATCTCCCCATCGATAATTAACCGTTTGACCTTCTTTATATTTTGCGTTCATAATAATATTATAACTTATAAAGGTTAAGATTCAACTACAGTTCTGTAGATTTTTGGTTTACATCTAAGACGTCTCTGGTATAATTCATCAGCTATTTTATAGCCTTCCTTGAAAGCTAATTCCGGAGTGTTAAAGTTAATTTTCTCAGTACCGCAGCTTATATAAAGAATATATTTATTTTTATCGCGCTTATGACATTCATCAATATGCTGATCCTGCCTTCGTACATTCATGTAGAATGTCTTATAATCCATACATTGCCAGTTATCAAACCCTTCTACTTTAATGAAGCGTTTTCTATCCGGGTTATCTGAAAATTTACTCATTTAGCGGCAGATATTTTTACTGAAATTCTTAACTGCGCTTCTCGCACCATTTGGTTGATAGTAGTGCTTATTTCGTTCCCAACTCTCATTAGTAAAGATCTGCAAGTTACCAGTATCTTTAGCTGAGTAACTCATTACCCCTCTACGGTTCTTCGTAATTTCACGAGGCTCAGGTTCATCTAAACCTAAAATAGCCCTTACATTTTTATCTGCTACATTCACCATACCATTATTATATCAGTGTTCCTACCACCATTTCCAACGGCATTAAACATATAACATTACTATCCGGGTTAGTTATATAATAGTAGTTTGTTTCCTCTACAGAATGTAATTCAGGCTTTGTATTATACACTGTTGAAAAATGCTCAGTAAAGTATTGATTTAATAACTGTTTAATTTTAACGTCCATGTTTTGATACTTCTTCTTTTAGCATATCTATCTCTGTTTTAAGAGCATCAATTTCACCGCTTTCGATGAGATTCGAAAACCTTTCAAGCTTTATTACGATTTGAGTTATAATAACTTCTGTAATATTATTTTCCATAATTTTTTTATTTTTTTGCAAAGTAGTAGAAGTTATATCCTACAACTGGGTTAATATACTAATTGAAGCTCCGCTAAGTACTCTATAACGGAGCTTCATTTATATTTATCTTTTAATTTTAACTCATACCGTCTCTATCGAGATGATATACTAAGATATAAGCTACTTCCATCTCAAACTGCTTCTGAGATTGAGCTTTGAAGTTGCTGATGTATACCGGTTCTAACCCGGTAATACTACCAACACTATCATATACCTTAATAAATTCATCATCTTCTTGGATGAACGTATGACCAGATGTAATTTCTTTATACATATATTATATTTATTTTAAGCGTTAACAATATTAAGAAGTTTCTCACCTCGAGCAATCGTGGTATCTACTAGTTGATCGTTGTTAATAACTGTCCAGAAGCTCTGCTTATTCATCCGACCTAGACCGAACTCAGACGAAACATACTGATTAGCTCGATTCTTGCCACCACCTCGAGTGCTATTATGTGTATAATAATCAGTAACAGCGGAAAATACATCAGCGTAGTTTTCACCGCGATTACCAGCACCACGTTTGAATAGATTATCTAAGCTTTCAACTGTATTCAAGCATCGTGTACTCACACCCTCGCGAGGATTATTACGTGTAAGAAATCCGGTAAACAACTGCTTAGCTTTCTTACTATCGATCTTCTTCTTAATAAGCTTTTCAAACTTCTTACGAAAATCTTCTTGAGTACCTAGATAGGTATCAATTAGATTAGAAATATCAGCTAATTTAAGCTCGATATCACCACGGTGCACAACACTACCAATGCGGCCTTCTGCGGAATTTAAGTTAAACGAAAATGTATTATCACAGACAGTGCAGATATTTGTATTATTAACCCATAGCTTCGATGTCTGGTCATGAGCATTTCCGAAATTCAAGAAATCATTAAACTCACGATCGCCAATTTTATACTTACCGTGATCGTCTAAGCTCACAGTAACAAATACCTTGCCGCGATTACAAACACTACCGATACTCTCGATCTTAGCTTTCGGAAGCCGACTAATAGTATCGCTTACAAGATCCATAAACATCTCATTCGTAACAGCCTTATATGAAGGGCTCATCGGGCGCCCGATAATTTGATCATCATCAGAACCAACAAGGATACCGAAACCGGTCTCAATTTCTTCTTCTGCGTTATTAATATATGTAAGCGGTTTACGCTCTACGTCCCAGTTAGTGAGGTAATTATCCTTCACATCAATGGTATCGACTACTTCAGTAAGTCCATGCCATGCTTGTTTCAATCCGACCTGACGGTCACGCTCTGTTATGTTATGAGCCATATTTTTTCTTTCGTTTTTTGGTTATTTTTGTTATAAAAATCTCTTTACTCTATTATTATATCTGAGTTCCTTTTTAAAAAATTTTTTTATTTTTTTATTTTTTATTAAATAATTATCTATGAGTAATTTATCAATCAATCTATCGTCTGCAAAGACTGTCGTAACCCAACCAGAAGAATCAGTAACCCTTGAAGGGGAAGTTGTTATCCGTCGTATTGTTGATATTCCTGGTGAAAAACAAGTCGTAGCTTTTGTCGAAGGTATTGGCCGTCTAGAATTGGACGAGCTTAGCGGTGACAATTACGATACACCTGCTGAATGGTCTAATGCTGACGTTGTAACTGCTGTTACTAATATTATTAATAGTTAGTTATATCTCTCTATAGTTCATTCAACCGTCAATTCGCATATGATTGGCGGTTTTTTGTGTAAAATTAAGTTTCATTTACTCAATTATATTATTGTTCCAATATATTATCAAGTAATATTTCCTTAGAATATAAATCTTTAATAAAATTGTTTATATCTTTACCGGAATAATATATATTGTTATAGCAGAAGTCTTCCAGCATAATACCAAGATCCGGGTGATCTGCTTTATGTCTATCAGAAATCTCATCATATAGGTCGGAATAAATCTTATCCTGTCTTTGTTGTAGGTCTTGAATTACATTTCTTGCCTGTAGTAATTTATCTTCTGTGAGCATAATAGAATTATATTGATGTTCCTATAAATAATTATATGGCTCTGACACCTATTTCAAAACTTGCAAGAATATCGCCTCTTTCTGGAAACTCAGTATTTCCTATAGTACAGAATGGTACTACTTACGGCGCTGAAATATCTAGCGTAAACAATTTAAATAATCTGCAGACGGTTACGGATAACGGAAATGTAACAACTAATGAAATATTTGTTAATAGCTTATCAGCTCAGAATTCAGTAATTACTGATACATTATCAGCCACTACAATACACGCGGTATCGTCGTTCGTCGAATATATTGATATTAAGGAATATGAGCTATCCGGGTTTAATGTAACCGGTAATGTATCAATAAGCGGTAACATGGATGTTACTGAAAATATTACGCTATCCGGCGATCTGAGTATTAACGGTTTAGTCGATGGTAGAGATATTGCAGCGGATGGTATTGCTATTGATAATTTAGAATCAGATGTTTTATATCTATCTGGTGAAATTGATGCTGATGGTATTGCTATTGATAATTTAGAATCAGATGTTTTATATCTATCTGGTGAAATTGATGCTGATGGTATTGCTATTGATAATTTAGAATCAGATGTTTTATATCTATCTAGTGCTTCTGATAATACAGATGCTGATGTAACATTCTTAAGTGGTGCTATTGATAATACAGATGCTGATGTAACATTCTTAAGTGGTGCTATTGATGCTGATGGTATTGCTATTGATAATTTAGAATCAGATGTTCTATATCTATCTGGTGAAATTGATGCTGATGTAACATTCTTAAGTGGTGCTATTGATAATACAGATGCTGATGTAACATTCTTAAGTGGTGCTATTGATAATACAGATTTACAGGATGTCACAGATAATGGTAATACGACTACGAATTCATTATCAGTTGCAGCGTTATTCGCTTTTGGTAAAATTATTGGTGGGACGGGAACTAATACAGCTAGTGGAGACCACGCAGCAGTATTAGGTGGTGTCCGTAATACAGCTAGTGGTGGTAGTTCATTTGTAGGCAGTGGTCAAGATAATACAGCTAGTGGTGGTAGTTCATTTGTAGGTGCCGGTTTCCGTAATACTGCTAGTAAGACTAGTTCAGTTGTAGGTGGTTTCCGTAATACTGCTAGTGGCGATAGTTCATTTATAGGTAGTGGTCAAGATAATACTGCTAGTGGTGGTAGTTCATTTATAGGTAGTGGTCAAAATAATATTGCTAGTGGTAACCATTCAACTGTAGGTAGTGGTTATGGTAATAGAGCTAGTGGTATTAGTTCGGTTGTAGGTGGTGGTAATGGTAATACAGCTTGTGGTGGTAGTTCAACTGTAGGTGGTGGTCGAGATAATACAGCTAGTGGTTTGGAGTCAACTGTAGCTGGTGGTTGTCGTAATACAGCTTGTGGCGATGGTTCATTTATAGGTGGTGGTTGGGATAATATTGCTAGTGGTATTAGTTCGGTTGTAGCTGGTGGTGGTAGTATTTATGGTCTAAACGTAGCTAGTGGTTTTAGTTCGGTTATAGCTGGTGGTTATAGTAATACAGCTAGTGGTATTAGTTCAGTTGTAGGTGGTGGCGGTTATAATACAGCTTGTGGAACTAAAGCGTCGGTATTAGGTGGTAGTAGCAATACAGCTTGTGGTAGTAATTCGGTTGTAGGTGGTGGTTGGGATAATACAGCTAGTGGAACTGATGCGTCTGTATTAGGTGGTTCGCAGAATATAGCTTGTGGAAATAGATCAACTGTAACCGGTGGTTACCAAAACTGCGCTATAGGTGGTGGTTCTTTTATAGGTACCGGTGGTCAAAATAAAGCTCATGGTTCAAGATCATTTGTAGGTAGTGGTAAATTAAATGTCGTTGGTTTAACCAGTAGTGCCGATGGTCTATTCTCGTTTATAGGAAGTGGATGTAATAATAAAGTTTGCGGTGATTGTTCTGGTATTTTAGGAGGACAGAATAATACTATTACAAGTACTCATGATAATTCATTCATCATTGGTAGTAATTTAACATCAAATGCTGCTTGCACTACATTCGTCAACAATTTAAGTGCTCAAGGTTCATTACATGCTGGTAATGGCTTTACCGGTAATATTGCCGGGTGCACATCGATTACCGTTACAAATGGTATTATAACAGCAGCTAGTTAATCTCGATTAAATAATTATTATGGCAGCTAGACCTCCAAGTTTACAGGATCTATACAGGCGTAGAGCTAAGAAACCGTTTAAATTTCCTAAGTTTACGCCTATGCAGGGAGCTGTGAAAGAGCAATTCGGTTTTATAGTTGAACGCGACGGTCAAATTTTACCGGGACCTATAATTTTATCTACTGAGAGCGGAGATATAATATATGGTGATAATGTAGCTTTAGCTAATTAGTATTATATTACTAATCGGATAAATAATTATATGCCAATTAAAACGTTTTCAGATTTACCGCAATCAACTTACCTTTCCGGGATGGATGTATTCGCATTTCAGCAAGACGGTACAACTAAACAGATAGCAGCATCAGCTACCAACTGGGTATCGAGCGAGCAGTTAGATAATATAGTGAAACTCACGCAAGCCGAATATGATGCGCTTACACCTGATGCTAATACGCTATATATTATTACTACCTAATTGCCATGCCAAATATTTCACTAACAAATCCTTCTAATATAACAGAATTACGATTTAATTCTATTAGTACCCAGAAACTTGGCGGGGCAATACAAAGTTTAGATGCGTTTACTAATCTAGAAGTATTTTTTATTATTAACCATGAATTAACAGGTTCTATTCCAGATATAAGTGGTAATACAGTTTTAAGAGAACTTAATTGTCAGAAAAATCAGCTTACAGGTTCTATTCCAGATCTAAGTAGTAATACAGTTCTAGAAAAATTTAATTGTTTTACAAATAATTTAACTGGATCTATCCCAGATCTAAGTAGTAATACACTTCTTGAAAGATTTAATTGCTATGAAAATCAGCTTACAGGTAATATCCCAGTTATAAGCAGTAATACAGATCTTACACAATTTCTTTGTTATGATAATAATTTAACTGGATCTATCCCAGATATAAGTAGTAATACATCTCTTGAAAAATTTAATTGCTCTATTAATAATTTAACTGGATCTATTCCAGATCTAAGTAGTAATACAGCTCTTGATAGATTTAAATGCCATGATAATAGTTTAACAGGTAATATTCCAGATCTAAGTAGTAATACAAATCTTATAGAATTTCATTGTTTTAACAATAATCTAACTGGGTATGCTGGTGGTTCAGTTTCATCCACATTATTATCATTTTTAGCATTTGATAATATTTTATCTTCATCTACGGTTAATTCTATTTTAGCTGCATTCGTGGCTGCAGGTGCATCAGGTGGTACTTTAATTTTAGGTGGTTCAAACGCTGCTCCGACCGGTCAAGGAATTACTGATAAATTAACTTTAATTTCAAGAGGTTGGACCGTAGAAACAAGTTAACATTATGGCAATACAAAAAATAACAGATGTAGATAATATAGAAACCGTACAAGAACAATGGTGGATAGTATATAATGATGAAACCAAGACTGTATTACTGGGACCGTTACAGTGTAGTGGATATACATCATCTCCGTATGTTATGGTTATAGGGGAGACTGAAGAAGAACTTCTAACATATATTGAAGAAAATGATTTAATAATTCCAAATGATGATGAGGATGAATTATGATTTTAAATAATACAAGTGATATAAAGGTAGGTTCTCAGCAAGTAGTCGAGGTGCGTGCGGGTACTAAATTAGTGTGGCCATCTTTCTGGACTTTTGATACACCTACTGGAGGTGAAGAGATAGAAGTTATAGCTACATTTACTGGAGCAGTTTCTATTAATTGGGGCGATGGTGATACCGATATACTAGTATCTTTATCAGCTAAAAATCACACATATTAGAATGGTAAATAGTGATATCAGTACTATTAACAAATTATGATACTATCGCTTATTTATAAATTCTCATTATAAAATCTTTCTGCGAGATGTAAAAGCTGGCCCGGTAAAGATGTGATGGTATAATACGCTGCGATGATCGATGCCCATATAGATACCGGTAGAATGCACATAGCAATACTGAAAATCACTAGCATATCGTATAAGAGTTTTCTAATATCCATCTAGATATTCACCTCCGCGTTTTGAATTACCTCTTCTAATCCACCTCCCCAGCGATTAAAGTAACACTTATTTAAAAAATCTAACTTTGCTGCGCGGTCAGAGGCTGTTAGTTTAGAATCCTTCTTAAATGACATATATGAAGTAATTAAATATCTACGATAACCTTCTGGCCGGGTATTATATTCCTCCATATTGCCATCTTTACCGTAGAGTGAAGGTTTATTACCTTTCTTAATGTATGATGTTTTAAATAATTCCCAGCGGTTCCTATACTTATTCTTAATAAGTTTTACTAATTGCTTATGATACATTTTAATCTTCTCACCGGAAATAGAGCATCTGACTTCAACCGAGGATGGTAATGCTTGCTTACAGTCAGCAAACTCGTAATTATATAATTTTTTCTTTCTAGCCATATCATATTATATCATAGTTCCTAATAAATATCTATATGGTTGAAGATATATTTTTTAATTTGAGAGGTAACATATCTGAATTTACAGATAAATATTTCTTTGACTATGAGAGAGAGACAGTTCTCTTAGAAGTACATCCAGATTATTTAGACGAAATTTTTAAAATAATAAATGCCGATCTCGTAGGTTTTGATATAGTATTTGTTAAAGCGCTAGAATCTGATAATGTGACGGTGGTAGCATGTATACCACAAATAGTAGATATACTTCATGAAATAGAAGATGAAGATGGCGAAATAGAAGATTAGTATATAAATATTAACATAGACATGGCTAATAAACGTATAATAGATCTGAATACTGCAGGCATTTTAAGAGGTGATGAGAGGTTTATCGTCGATCAACTTACACCAAGTTGTATATCTGGGCTTGATACGGTTCAAACTAACCTTATAGATATACAATCCTTTGTACTTACTGACTCGCCTTTAATCAGCGCGACTGGTAATATGAGAATTGAAGGTGATGCGTATATCGAGGGACAATTATCGGTAGATGGTAATATAACCGGTAATGATATTACTGTTAATAGAAATATTAGTACTGAAAATGGTAGAATTCTATCAGCTGGGATTGATTTACATGATGTGTTCTTTACTCAGTTATCAGGTCTAGGTAACCTACAACAAATAACAAATAACGGTAGCACTACAACAAATAATATAACATCGGAAGGTATTATTATGGCAGATGGTTTCAATACGTTATCCGGTGATAGTAGAGGGTACCTCTCAGGTGGTATACCTCTAACGGATATATTCCTTGACGCCGCTACCGGTGCTGGTACTCTGCAGCAAGTTACAGATGCCGGTAATACAACAACTAATAGTATAAGTGTCGGCAATATATCGGCAAAACAAATAATAGGAAACTCATCTACCAACACAGCTCCTCATACCGGTAGTTTTATAGGCGGTGGTATTTCAAATACTGTTAATAGTGAATATTCAAGTATTGCCGGTGGTGTATCTAATTATATACGAGCTAATTCTAATAAATCCGTTATCGCTGGAGGCGCATATAACGTTATACGTGATATCAATAGCGTTATTGGCGGTGGTATCTCAAATACAATTAATTTAACAGGAAGTACAATCGCCGGCGGTACATGTAACAAAACTCTCAGTGCTTATGCATTTATAGGTGGTGGTCAATGTAATGCAACCTCAGGTACAGATGCAGTCATTGCCGGTGGTTGTAAAAACACAGCCTATGGTACCGGGGCCACTGTTGGTGGCGGGCATTATAATGCAGTATGCGACAATTATTCGGTAGTTAGCGGTGGACGTAATAATTTAATTATTAGTAACTATAGCGCTATTGCCGGCGGTCAGAGTAATAATATCAGTTCGTGTAATAGTGTAATCGCGGGGGGTTATAATAATACTATATGCAATAACACTCAAGCCGGCTCCGTGGTAGGTGGTTGCTGTAATACGGTAGGTTCAGGCGACGGCGGTACTGTGGTTAGTGGTTACTGTAATACTGTTGATGGTAATCATAGTTTTATTGTAGGTGGAAGAAATAACACTGTTACGGGTAACAGAAGCGGTATACTTGGCGGCGACAGTAATTGTGTAAATAATGTTAATGATGCTTTTATTATTGGTTATGGGTTGGAAGCTAATGTATCCGGTACAACATATGTTAATAATCTCTCAACACCCGGTTTTATTGTCGGTAGAAATGTATTTGCGGATAGTGCATTAACACAGACAGTTACAGCGGGTAATATGGAATTAACTATATGCGGCGGTTTAATCTACGGTGCAAGAGATATAATTAGTATATTAGGCGCTTAATTGATATAACCGAAAGCTTTCTGATACCAAGCGTATTCGGTATCGATAAAGTTACATGCAGCCTCTCCTAAGATTTCATTATAATCTTCTATAATAGGCTCTACTCTATTTTTAATTGTATGTAGATCATTATCAAGAGCATGTATAACATCATTCTCTTTTGTTGTTTGTTCCACATTGTGAAAATTATGAGTAAAACTTTCAACACCTATAATGCTATATAACTCATCCATTATCTCCTGAGGTCTTGAAGTTAAATCCTCAGCGCGTACAAACATTACACTACCATCTAATCCTAATTCATATAGCTCTTGAATCCTGTCTAAAGAAATATTAACTGGCATATTTTTCATATACATATCAACTCTCTTAAAGACAGTTGTACCTCTTACCTCATGTTCAACTAACCATTGTGAGGTTTTATCAGGGTTTTTTCTATGAAGTTTTTCAAAGGAAGCAGCAATACCTTTAAGATTTCTAACCATGCAAAAGATTTTAGGTTTCTCTCCCAAGAAGTTTGACATCCATTTAACATTACCTTTCCAACCTCTACCTTTTAAAACCACAAACTGTTTATCAGTTAGAGTATTAACGTATGCATCTAAGCCGCCCTTACAGAAATTACGCCAAGCTTGTAAAGATAGATCTTGATCAATAGCTGCTTTAAACTCCGGTGCTTGTGTAAACCTCTCCCTGGCTCCCGCTAATAGTTCAATCACACCGTCAGTTGGAGTAGCATAAAAATGCGGATTTTGATTAAAGATATTTTGCAGCAAAGTACTACCAGACCGCGGCATCGATGAATTGAAAAGAATATCTTTCATTATTTTACGATGCTATCGTAGACATCTTGTAAGTTAAATATATCATCCGAATCATATGGATATTCATATTCCGGCCCGTTGAAGTCATAATCGAAGAAGAGACTATCAATATAGCTAGTATTATTTTCTATAATATCTCTTGGTCTGATATTATCATGTATATCATATCCAAAGACTTGTGGATGTGTACCTACCCATAATACTGTTGATGGTAAGTTAAGAGCAGCTGCAGCATGCTGTAAGCAACTATCGATAAGTAAACGCTTCTGAGATACAGTTAATAGTAGCATTAAAGTTCTTTTATCGACTTCGTTAATTGTTTCAGTATTTTCCAGAGAATTACAACCAGCTCTAGCGACATGTAAAATTGCGAAGTTTTTACTTAGTTCATTTGCTAATATCTGAGCCTGTGTATGTGGTATATCCCTTGTCCAGCAATACTTTTTACTCTTATCACCGTACATACCACCGTTAGTCTGCATAACAAGGATAGGTTTATCTCTTATAATATCTTCCCGTACCTTTCTGAGCTCTAGAGGCGTAAAGAATAATTCCGGTACATTATTACCGTCATATTTTAGATTATGTAATTCGCACCACGACTTTACAAGTTGCTGTTTATTATATAAGTGACCGGTATTGAAGTATGGCTCTCCCTTTAATACAATAGATTGACGACCTTTAATATAATCTTTATAGAAGTAAGGCGTATTACCGGAACGGTATACTCTCTCAACGTTAGGATTATTAAGGTAAACTTCCGGCCATGGCGTAACAACAATAATCTTATGATCTGGGTATGTAGCTCTTATATTACGTACAACAGCTGTCGATGCGATTATCTTACCTAACCCACCTTCAGGGTTAAAAATTACATAATTATCTTTATTTGACATATATTATTAGTTATTTGTATGTACCTGAAAATCCATATATGCTAATGAAGAGATTTTACCGACCCCGGCATAGCTCATACAGCTCTGAATACCTTGATTAATTCTATTCAAGTATTCAATGTAAGTTTCATTTCTCATATCCATATATACCGTCTGACCTTCTACAAAACCATTATGACCTTTATTAGTAGATGATGCACTGCCATAAAATACTTTCTTATTACTACCCACAGCAGGTCCTCCAATAATATCAGCGGGACTATCTTCACATTTAGCAAACTCACTGCCAATCATTACCATATTAGCTCCAGCTACTAATGCTTTACATACATCACCAACTTCTCTTATCTGCCCATCAGCGATGATCGGTATTGATACTTCGAGATTTTCACCAGCGATACCTCCATGTTTTTTTACGACATACTTAGTAAATTTCTTTCTTGCAATAGACGAGACAGCGCTAAACATAGGGGTACCGACACCTGTACAGTTGTACGTAGTACAGCTCTTACCCATTGACAACCCAACTTTAACTGCATCTGCTCCCCAATCATATAAGTCTTTTGCAGCTTGATATGTACCTACATTACCGGCAATAACCTTTATACTACATTTATTCTTTATGTATGTTATCATATGCTTCACCAATATATGATGACCATGAGCAACGTCAATCGTAATAAAATCAACGCCTATTTTTCTTTTAATTATCTCATCTATAAAATTATAATCCTTTTTATTAACTCCAATAGATATTGATATGGTTCTCATATCTTCATTTTCGATCATCCAATCTAGAATATCTTCATAATCGTAGAATCTATGCAACACATAAAAGTAACCAGCCTCACTTAGCTCTTTAGCTTTTTTAAAGTCAATAGTGCATTTCATATTAGCTGGAATAGCAGCACTTTCGAATCGTCTTCCTAGAAATTCGACTGAAGCATCTAGTTTAGATCTAGATCTAACTTCAGAGTATGACGGTTGAAGTACAATATCTTTATAACTGTATGATGTTTTCATTATTTTATGCCTTTCATATAAGCAGTTAGACAGTCATATGGATGAAAGCCAACATTTAATAATTTAACGTATTGATCGCAAAATTCATCTTGCTGTTGTTTACTCTCAATATCTCTCAAAAAGGTATCGATATTACCTTGATATTTTTTATCGACCTCTACTCGAAGCTGCTCTCGTATGCTCTGATACTTACTCATATATAGTTTATTATAATGTATAAAGTTTATATATCAAGTTCTAAAATTAAATATTAATTATGTTTACAGTTGGAATGGCAGCATACGATGATTACGATGGAGTTTTTTTTACGGTCCAGGCCCTGAGATTATACCATCCTCTTGTAACGGAGATAATCATAATAGATAACAATCCAGGCTCAACTCACGGTTGTGAATGTGAGAGATTATCACAAATAAGTGACATGATCAAATATATACCGTTTAGTGAGAAAACCAGCTCATCCGTTAAAGGTGAGGTATTTAAACATTCAACCAATGAGTACGTTGTTGTTTGTGATTGCCATGTACTTTTCACCGATCATAGCTTCGAAGCTTTGAGGGCGTTTTATCTTAACGATCATATACCACATGATCTCGTTCAAGGGCCTCTACTTTATGATAACTTATCAAGTGAGAGTACACATTTGAAGGAGGGCTGGGGTACGCAATTTTTTGGAATATGGGATACAATGGAAATTAAAAATACATTTACGGAAATTCCAGCACAAGGTATGGGAGCGTTTTCATGTAAAAAGGGAGAATGGTTAGGTTTTAACGAAAGCTTTAGAGGCTTCGGTGGCGAAGAATATTATATTCATGAAAAATATAAGCAAAAAGGCGGTAGGTGTATATGTGTAAAGGATTTTAAATGGATGCATAGATTTAATAGACCTAACGGAATACCTTTTCCAAATACGTTAGAGGATAGATTACATAATTACATTGTCGGAAGAAAAGAATTAAATTTACCGTACGATGACGTTATAGAAGAGTTTAAAGAGGTTTTAGATGTTAAAGTTATAAATGATGTTGTTGAACAAATAGCCTATACTTAAATATAAATATATGGCGTGGTTATTTACAGCTAGTACGATAGTATATACTTTAACATCTGATTCTGATTACGGGTCCCCAGATATACCTGGCAATAACCCTACTTTAGATTTAAAGTTAGGTGCAAATTATGATATAGTTTTAAGTGATACTGCTTTTAGTACTGCTATAAGAAATAATGTTTCAGATACTAGTGATGTTGAAGGGGTATATAATAATGATACTGTTAATGGTAAGACAGGTGAGATATTAATGTGGACGCCTACAACTACCGGTACATATTACTACGTTAATACAAACAACACATCAATTAACGGTCAAATTATTGTAAGCTAATGAATATAAAGGAATTAAGAGAAAAATTATCAAAGGTAGATTTACTATCAGCATATCCGTTTATAAACGGATATGGTATTTCCACGAAAACTAATAAAGAGACAGGTAATGATGAACTGGTAGTGGAGTTTAATGTAAGTAAAAAAATAGATAAATTTAGTATAAAAGGAGAATATTTATTACCTAAAAGCTTATCTGCATTCGATATAGATGTAAAAACAAAAGTAACTGAGAGGTTAGTACCGTCAATTGACTGTAAATTTCAAATAGATGAAATAATTAATTATACCGGTATAGTTGCTAAACATGATGAGTTTGATAAAATGCAAAATAATTTTTTGCCTTTACTAGAAGGAGCAGAGTTATTAGGTAAAGATTCAATCATCCCTACTGCGGCGCGGTTTAACTCAACATTCAACGTTGAACCGGTTAAAAGTAATAGACAGAAGGCAAGACCGCTTTCCGGTGGATGTTCATCTATATACTACGATAACGGTACAGACGCTACTTTAGGTTTATTGGTAAGAGATACGCAAGATAGAAGTATCGTAGCTTTATCTAATAGTCATGTTTATTCAGATGTATTATTAATCGGTGAAGAAGCGGCTAGATACGGTACAGAAAATAATATGTTAATGTTGTCAGCTAGACAGCCTGGTAATAGTTTATATAACGCTTTCGGTAATTTAAGCCCGGCTATAGATCATATTGGTATACCAAAAAGAACTAGTTATTTATCTATATTAAACGATAAAAATAATTTTGTTGATGCATGTACGGTGGAGTTATCTAGTAATTTAATAGATGAAAGTTCTAATTCTGTTATTTGGTTTAAAGAAAAAGGACCGTATCAATTTGCTACTGCAGAAGAAATTTACTCTCTTGTAGATCCATCATCATTAAATTATCAAAGTCCAGTTTTTAGAAGCGGTAGAACGCTCGGACCTCTCGGATATCCCGGTAATGTAAGAGAGGATAAGACCATTCCAATTTCAATAACTTCTTACGTTTCAGCAATAAATTTAACACCCAGTTTAACCGCATCTGATGGAACGAATATATTTAGCGCAGGAATAAATTCTATCAAAACACGTCTTTTTAGAGCGTTTGATAATGAATATTTTACAACTTTTTATAAAAGCTCGGATAATCAAAAAGTTTATATACAAGGCAATAGACATTTCGGGTGGTTTAATAGACCAGATTACTCGACTCTAATCGGCCCGGGAAATCTTTTTCCCAGTCTAACTGGAGACTTTAAAGATGTTGAATTAGCTATTCAGGACAGTAACGGTATAAAAACTTTTTACAGGGGGGTTTATGATGCGTTTTACGTAAATGATAATAATCAAATATACTGCAGCGGGCAGAGGCCTAATTACGGAATTCCCGGAGTAATACCGATATCAGCTGATCCATATTTCAGTCACCTCGAAAATGTTAATAATAATAGAGGCGAGGTTTATCTTGACCCGTGGACGGAAATGGTTTTAAATAATACTGATATAACAACACCGGGCATTAAAAAAATCTTTTTAGGTTCTGGGAGAAATTATATCTTAACAAACAACAATAAACTCTTTGTTAAAGGTTGGAATGCAGAGCCACCCGGTAATAGCTCTAGTTTACCTGGTTATGAGTATAACTCTCTCGGGCATGGTAATAGCACTCAAATATTTACATCATTCACTCAAGTCCCGGGTGAGTGGCTGGATTTTGCAGATTTTGGAACTGTAATTCTCGCTATTTCGAGTGACAACAGGTTATGTGCTGCTTTTAATCATACAACTAATTTAGGTGGAGGTCCTCTTGGAGGAAGTACTGATGTATTAAACGACCCTATAAGTAGTTATGATTACTTTGGAAGTAATGGTGATGGTGGTTTAGTAGATGATTACACCACCGTAACACATAAAGCATCTGCTTACACAACTGGTTTTATTTTTAGTAACTATCTTTTCCATGCGTCATATAATTTAACTGATAATGTTATACCTATAACCATTGACGATAATGAGGTTTTTGTTAAAAAAATTATAACTATAGATGATAAATTAGGTAGGCCTCAATTAATAGATGGATGCAATGCAATAAACTTAGTTACAACGGATGACAAGTTAATTAATTTATACGGTAAACGGAGTATCGGAGACGGGACCAATAATGCAGTATATATAAAACATAACAATCAACCCGTTATTTGGGATAGTACATGTAAAAAACTTGGAGATGACCCATACGGCTATAAAAACACTGCTTTTATATCAGGTGGAAATATATTCATGTATGGTAGAAATGTAAAAATAGACCGCCCCGGGGGCGATGATGGGCGTTATATGGAAGAGTTTGGTAGGGATACTACATACCCGTTATTACCTATTCTCGATAAATGGGGTACAACAGAGTGTAACGGTACTAGTGCTTTTAAGTATGATAATTTTCCTAATTTTGATAGTATTGCCGGTCATTTCGGTGCAATAAATGTTGGAGATGATTCACCTGGGTATAATGCTGTATTATATTTTTCTGACAGTAACGGTGTTTCTGCTATTGGGGCAAATTACAACGGTGTTCTTGGTAATACGGGTTACTATAAGGATGAATTAATAGTAAATAGCGTTGACACGACATCAAACGTTAATTTTGGCTTACCGGCACCGATTTTCTTTAAAAATCTATTTACCATACAGTCAAAGGAAAAAATATTTTCAGTGGCAGAGGGTGGAGATTCTGGTACAGCAGTTTTTGCGCAGCTTAGCTCTTCCGTTCCAGCAGCGAGCGCATGGAAATGTGTAGGTTTAATCTTTGCTGGCTCACCAACCCCTGCAAATGATGCGGAAGGAGCCTGTGTAACGATAGAAAACATAGTAAACGAACTGGATATTGAACCATGGGAAGGAGACATTTAAATGAAAAGAAGAACTGATATAATTTCTCTAGATAATCAGACATCAAATGTCTATAAAGTTACTCTTTCAGGTAGAGAATATACCGCGGTAGGTGTTTCTGATGATCATACCACGGTAAACGCTAATACACCAGATAGAAACTATCAGCCACCGGTGCCGGATGTAACAACGACAACGACTACTACAACGACTACTACAACGACTACTACAACTACAACTCCAAATCCGTTCCTAACCACTACGACGACCACAACACTACCTCCGCAGCCGTCTCTAACCACTACGACAACTACAACTACTCCAGCTCCCGCCGGTTTACCGAGCTCACCTACAGGATTAGATACAGGTAAGTTCTCGAGTAACGTTTTATATACGCAGCCTTTTGATCCAACTGCTGATATTACATTCTCATTTTTACATACATCTCTAGATACAGAAGATCTCGGGCTACTACGTACTGAATCAGCCGATCTTCTACTTTTACAGGATGGGTCGGACTTTAGATTAAATGTTAGTAGTGGTCTCGTCGATGGGTTATCGGTATTTTTAATTAACGATCAGCCTGGAACAACATTAAGCGGAGGCGGCAGCGCTGTTAATAACCCTGGATTAAATCTAGTTACAGATACGACAACATCTGATTTAAGTGCATTATCTGGTATTATGCTTATAGCAGCAATAGATAACACTGGATATTTCGGGTTAAGTTCAAATGGAGCTAACGGAGCTTTACCGCAATTCCAATCCGGTAATACAGATTTAACACCGGGTCATATTGTTATCCGTACTGCGAATAGAGGTACGACATTAACAGCACTACCTAGTACGTTTGATTTCAAAGGATCCGTACCACTTAGCTCAATGGAAAGGCAAATAATAGATAAAAAATTCAATATATTTTCAATAGGGTTTAAGAGGCATTTACAGGATGTTACAATATACAATCGCACCGATTCATTAATTGAATCAATTAGTACGATAAATACCGACATACCTCTAAATAATTTACCGTCGAGTGTACGTCTCGGATTAAGCTATTCTGGATTTATGCCGATGGAAGTGAAGAACATAACTATCAACGGCTCTATATCGGATAGTATTACATAACAGCTGTTATAAATAATTATATGCCTGATGCTAAATTAACAGATCTACCAAATATTACAGTCCCGTCCGCAGATGACAAGCTTTATATTGTAAATAATAATTTATCAAAAAATATAACGGTAAGTGATCTTGCTCAGAATCTACCTAACATAACTACAACAGACGCTAATATTAACGGTAATATAGAACTTTCACCGTCAAGTCAGATCTTTATAAATGGCAATGATTATTCAAGTTACGTTTATAACGAGATATATACTAACTTTACCCCAAATACTGGTAATGGGTTGGATATTATACAATCGACAAATGCATATTCAGTACTTTCAAGTCAAGGTCACTCTACCTTTGCGTTATCCGCTGATACGGTAGATAGAATATACGTTAATGTGCCTAATCAACCGAATTATTCCAGCTGGACAATTTCATTCCTACAGTTAGGTACAGCTTTTATCGAAGTATCTGCTGGCCCGGGGGTGACTATAGGTAGTTTAAATAATTCATTATCATCCGCCGGTCAATATTCAAAGATCGACCTTACGTATATAGATAATCAAATATATACACTAACCGGTGATTTATCAGCTACTGTATAAACTGCATTTATATTAAAATCTATTAAATATAAATAATGGCTACAGTCACGCAGAAGAGTTATAGTGATATAATACCGATTACATTTAATCTACGAGATAGAGATAGAAGTCTAGATTTATGTATACCTGCAAAGTATAGTTCCCAGCAAGGTGGTAGCTTCCTTGAATATGAGTTTCTCACAAATATAAATGATGTAAAGAATAAGAATTATACATCTAATTATCTTACAGATACAAAGACAGAAGCAGAGATCTTTGATTTAAATTTTGATCAAAACATAAACAATAGTTTTATAACAACTATCAAATTTAATAATGACGATAATAAGTATCTAACCATTTCAAAAAATAATACATCTTTATCATCTCAAACCACACTATCGGCTTTTTCTGCAGCAGATATTAATCCTTTTACTACTCAGAGTTTCGTCATCGATCTTAGTAGTGGAAATGATAATAGTAATATATGTCAGATATGGACATATGATGGTCTTTATAAAAAATACCTTGTACAGAGAGGAGTAAACCAGACGATCTACCCAGATGTAGTATTCGATACATTAAACGGTAATCTAGATAAGAGAGCTGTCTTTGACATAGTTTTAGATGGTAATACAGCTATGATCTCTTTTTATGGTGATACCAATGTTAGTACCAACACAGCAGTTAAAGAAACTCAGTATATCGTGGGGGCAACGTCATCGAGACTAACAGCCATATCCGGGTTCGATGCTGCTGCTCTTTCAGGATCATCATTCTCTATTCAAAATTATAACACTATTGATACTAGCTATAGTGATTATAGCAACACATTTGTATATTACACATCAGGTACCGCTATCGATTCATCAGTCTCGTTACCTGA
>Ga0233402_1000129_pt1 | contig 28999 bp, 17 predicted proteins | sample 54DmetaG_FD_182705 | JGI IMG/M metagenome (GOLD analysis project Ga0233402, IMG submission 182705) | Seawater microbial communities from Monterey Bay, California, United States - 54D | ecosystem: Environmental > Aquatic > Marine > Coastal | place: USA: California | collected 2016-11-11 | reverse complement strand
GCTTTAGAGAGCTCTACTGCTGACGCTGACAGTGATGGTGTTGCTGATCAATTAGATGATGAAAATACCAATCCTAATAATGATACAGACGGAGACGGATATTCCAATATTGATGAAATTAATGGTGGAAGTGATCCTTTGGACCCTGATTCAACTTTAAATATAAGTAACAGTGAAATTCCAATTTTTCTGTCGATATACCCTAATCCAACAATAGATGAAATAAATATATCTACTAATTTTAATGAAAGATTAAATATTCTGATGTTTGATGTTAGTGGTAAAAGAGTAATGTCTAAAGAAATAAACCTTGAAAGAAAAATTGATGTAAAATATTTAAAATCAGGTGTTTATATTTTAAAAGTATTTTCTTCTTCAAAATCTAGTATGTTTAGGGTGATTAAGAAATAATTTTAAAAAGTTATTTAAAAGTTCTAGGTTTTGTTTCGAAAATAGCTCAACTTGGTGTACGAATAAATCAAAAAGCAAGCTAAAACACAAAGCTTGCTTTTTTGTTTTTGTGGGTTTTTGATTTTCAAAGCGACGCTTTGGGGAAAAACAACCGAAGGGCGTTAATCCCACCTTGAGTACTTTAACAAGACCGCAGCAAACTTATTATCAGTTAGTTACGGTTTTTTTATGTTCTTTTTTGTACGAATTTTGTACGAATTAGTGTTTTTTAGGGTTTATTTACAATGCTATTTTTTCAACTTGTTTCTTTGTGTTTAGAACTATCACCACCTACTAAATTTCAAAATCTTATTCAGTCCTTATTAATTCTTAATCCTTTTGTTAATTTTTTGATTATTTCTCTTTATTTTGTTAAATATTTGTTAAATTTATAGGATCAACAAAAAATACAAACAAAATGAAAAATTATTTAAATACTGTTTTAGATTTTCCTAAAACTGTTAATGAAATTCTTCCAAAGAATAATTTCAACGAATTGGTAGACAATTCTGAAAAATCCATTTATGAGTGGATTGGCCAAGTTTTTAGAGTAATGGCTTTGGTGTTCTTAGTTTTTATGCTAATTAATGTAATTGGTGATGGACTTAAATACCTTGTTAATGGAGCTAATAATTTTAATGAAAGTTATGTAGAAAAAATTGAAAACAAAGGTACCGAGGATGAGTATGATGCATCTTACTTCACGATTACACTGCTGAATCCTGATTCAACCGATGATGACGATGAAAAAGAGCTAAGACAAGAAGCTATGGCTTTAGCGAATTCTACATTTGGGTACAAACTTGATTTTGAGGGCGATGATTATGATGCTGAGGAACTAATATTCTCTGTTGGCCAAGAAAGTGATGATCCTGGGTTTTTAGGAATTATAGCTAATATCTTAATGACACTATTACTTTCATATGCTTCTTTTCCTATATCTCAAGTCATATCAAATGCTGGAAATACAGTTGCTAAAGCTGACAACGATATGATAAAATTTCTTTTTAAAGATCTAGTTCTTATTATTGTTCGAACAGCAGGATATATTTTAGGTTTAATTTTACTTTTTTCGGCTTTTGCTGGAATTATTTCATTTGTTTTTGGCGAATCGTTATTTATCCCTGACATGCCGTTTACAGAAACACTTGTAGAAATTTTATTAATTCCGATAACAGTTCTGGACAGCCTTCTCGGGATTGTTTTGGATGAAGGCTTCATACTAGGCACCGAATTTGTTAATGAAACATTGAATCTAATTAATGTACCAAACACCTTTGCAGTTGATAGTTGGTCACTTGACGGGGTAGGAACATTATTGTCTATGTTTGCAAGTGTTTTGGTAGTATTCATTATTTTGTTTATTGCATTGCCAATATGGGAGTTTATTTATGGTTTAATTTCCACATTAATTAAGTGGATAAAAGGACCATATATCCCTCATAAAGCTCTTTAAATGAAATAAACTCTTAACAAGAACTATTGTTTTTTTTAGAACATTGCTCAATTATGCATACAATTTATCCCCAAGAATAATTTATTGTTTTTGGGGATATTTTTTTAATTTGGTGTTCAGGTATTTAACCAATGAAAAAAATAACATTGCTATTATTTATTACTGCATTATTTCAAATTAATGCTCAAAATAAATACTTAAAAAAAATGGGGGGGGGTGATGGGAAATTATTTTATATTCTACAGAAAGAAAAAAATTGACTTTTCCAAATCTTTTACAATTCAATATGTTGCTAAATTAAAGGACGAAATGTCTTTAGTTGCTGAAATGACTCGTGATGACATAATTAATTATCTCGAAGGCAAAATCTGAAATAATGGATTTAGTTAAAAAAGACGGTGATTGGGTGTGTGTTTCTGACTATTTGATTTTTATAACCAATACAGGGGTTAAAATTATAAAGGGCAATGAAGATGTATTACACGTATTCATCAAAAACCCTATGAAATTTTGGAGAAAAAGAGCAAAAGAATATACATCTATGAGATTGTCTCTTCCTCACATATTAGAAAGGTCAAGTGAGGAAATAATAAATGTATACTAAGCTCAATGATTTGAGTTTTTTATAGGTTTCTGTAAACGCTCTAAGCTTTTGAAGGTCTTTCAAGAAAAAGTTCGATAATTGGTCTACGTTGTGTACGATTTATTCTCAAAAATATTTCATTTACCATTAATTAGCCTTACGACTAAATAGCGCCTAACCATTATCCAAATCGATTAAAAATTCTACTAGATTTTGCTCGCGTTTGAGGTTCAATTTTTTTCTTAGCCTATAACGAGCAAGCTCAACACCCCGAGTAGTAATATTTAAAAGCTTTGAAATCTCTTTAGAACTCATATTCATTCTAAGAAAAGCCGCTAATTTTATTTCTCTAGGTGACAGCCTTATATTACTCCTCGATAATTTTTCTAAATAATTGCCGTGTACCTGATCAAAATGATATGCAAACTGATCCCAAGAATCGTTATCCGATAACTCCTGATCTATAGTTTTGATTAAACGTTTTAACTCTTGACTAGAGCTTCCTAGGTTTAAAGTACCTGCTATCTTGTCTTGTATATTTTTGATGAACTCTTTATTTTTTAGAAATTGCATCGTGATAGATGTCAACTGTTCGTTCTTTAGGTCAAGCTCTGTTTGTAACTTTTCGGTTTGTAGTTTGTCAATCTCTTTATTCTTAATTTTAAGTTCTTTTTCTTTTTCTTTTGTGATAAATGAAGTTTCTATTTTGTGTCTTCTTTGTTGAATTAACGGGATCAAAACAAATCCCAAAACTCCAATCCCAAAATATGCGAGCCTGGCAGCTTTAGTTGCGTACCAAGGTGCTAGAACCTTAAATGAGAAACTGGATGTTTTGCTCTCTATACCATATATGTTGAGCGCTTTAACTTCAAAAGTGTATTGCCCATAGGGCAAGTGCTCATAGCCTTTCTCATTCAGTGGCGACCACTTGGACCAATCCTCGTCTAATGGCGTTAATTTATAGCTGTATTGTAAGTCTTCAAAACCATCAAAGTAAGGAGATACATAACTTATTTTGAGGTTTTGTTCTGAGTGTAATTCTAAAGATTTTGATAGAGATGGGGTAATGATTGCTGTTGAGTCTTCACTTTGTGTAATTTCAATAGATCTCACAAGTACAGAAAAATCTTTAGTTATTTGATGGTCCTTTAAAGGATTGTAATGGATAAACCCTTCTTTTGCTCCCACTAAAATATTCTGATCATCAAGAATAGATATATTTTGGAGGTCATCATTTATTAATTTATTGATATGCTTAAAGACTTGAGTTTCTTTTTGGAACTCACCATAACTCTTTTGTTTAAGAACCCCAAGTTCTTGATCTTGAATGTAATAAATAGAGTTATCTGCGCTGGACACAAGTTGACTAACATGCGTTTTACCCAACATTTTATCAAAAAATAAATTCGAAGAAAATTTTAAAGAATCCGTATTAAAATCAAATATTCCATGCTCAGAGGTAAAGATTAATTTCCCATTCAACATATAAGAACTAATTAAAATGTTAGACGGAAACCCACTATGTTTACCAAAGTGTTGCACTTTATTTTTGAGTTCCAAGTTGTTGTCTAATTGTACCTTGTATGCGCCTTTATAGCCGTGGGTCATCCAAAGGGTAGAGTCGTTTTCAAACTTTAAAATTCTCGATGACTCTGTTAGGTTGGGAATTTCACCAACCCGATTCCATTTGCCATCTAGTCTTTTAAAATACCGTATCCCTTGATAGTCGCCCCCTAAAATAAGGTTAGGATCTGTTGTTTTAATAAATTTCCAACTTCCAATATCATGAAATTTATCTAACCCCTTATCCTTGATTACAAAAGCACCTTGATGATGATTTAGAATAAGTTCATTATCAATCTGTGAAAAATCATATACTTGCCCCTCACTCCCCCGGATAAATTCATATTTACGGGTTTTTCTAGGTTCTTGTGCAAAATTTTGCAAAAAAACGCCATTACTTGTTCCTAAATAAACGGATTCATTAAAATTATGGGCTGCATATCCTGTACCCTCAACCCCTACTTCTTCATTTAGTAATGAAAAAGGCAAACTCATTTTTAAATAATCAATACCGTTATTTAGGGCAATCCATAAATTATTAAAAGTATCTTCATAAACAGATTTTACAGTTCGATCCGATAATCCATTATTTTTTGTAAAGTGATGTTTTACGGAAAAGTTAGAATTGAGAATAAATAACCCATTATTTTGAGTGCCTATGGCATAATCGCCATTGTTTAGTCTGATTCCTGAGTTTATAGAGCCAAATTCTTTAGAATAATCTTTAAAAGGTTTCTTAAAGTTACCAGATTTGTATAAGATTCCGGTTTTACTAAAATAAAGATCATCAACCCCATTTTCTAATACCGCAACGATTTCCGGTAATAATTTAGTTCCAATGATGGGTTCAAATTTGCCATTGACAAATTCAAATAATCCTTCTTCATAAAATTGAGCTATGATCTTATTTCTATGTTTGAACGATGCTTGTAAAAAACCTGGTGACTCTAATTCTTTTATTTCATCACCATTATAAACTAAAAGTTTACTTTCTGTATTAAAATATATATTCTTGTTGATTTCGATAATATTCCAGATTTCGGAGAATGACTTCAGATCAGGTCTAAGATTGTCGACTAAGGAGGTAAATTTTAGTCCGTTTTGGGTATTTTTGAAATAACCGATTTGATTTTGGCCTCCTACAAAAATCCGATGTTGATTATCGATTTTAACTGCTCGAATTTTTGTTGATAAAGGCACTTTGAATTTATGCCACTGACTGCCATCAAATTTCAAAAGACCTTCGTTATTGGCGACGTACAATATGCCATCGGAGTCTTGATCAAACCTCCAATTTTGAATACTTCCACTGTAGTCTTTGGAGTCAAAATGAGATTTAAGAGGGATTTTACTCAAATTAAATGAATCATTCGTCTGAGAAAAGGTTTCACAAACAAATAAAATTAGTAAACAAAAATTTAAAGCTCGAATAGGCATACTGTGAGTTTTATTTTAAAATCTAATGTATTAAAAAAAAACAACATACAGATTAAATTAAATTTTATGAGAATTTTTGATGAGTTATATTTAACAGCGTAGCGAGTTTTTGATGAGGTGTTTTCTCTAATTATAAATATAAATGATTCTACATTTGAGGCATTATTAATTTATTTAATGTACGTGTTGCAATTAACTAGCCAGTTAAACTTCTGTAACATGTAATTTAACCACAATACATAAAAAAATTATCATGAAAAAAATTACTTTATTATTAATCTTAGGTTTGATGGCCACTTTTGGGTTTGCTCAAAACCTTATTACAAACGGAACGTTTGATGATGCTTCGGGTTGGACCGTAGTTAATCAATATGGAACGGACAGTACAAATGGATCTGTTGAAATCTCAGGAGGTCAAGCAACAATTGAAAAAATAGACGCTAGCGACGGCGGTTGGATTCATATGGGTCTCTATACGAGTGTAACCTTAACTGCTGGTTTTTATCAATTCGATATGGATATGACTTTTGGTGGTATCAATTCAATATGGGGAGAAGTTTACATTGGTGCAACTGAACCAGTTCAAAACGTTGAATATAGTGGTGATTTACAAGTACTTAAAGCTTATAATGCTTGGGATTGTACACAAACCTACTCTGGCTCAGCTGTTGCCTTTGGATGTGATGATAGCAGTCCAGGGAATTTTCAAATTACTGCAGATGGAACATATTATTTATTGTTTAGAACAGGTGGCGGAACATTTGGTGATAACGGTATAGTTTTAGACAATTGGTCATTAGTTGCTGACGCAGCACAACCAGTTGCAAATTTTTCTGAATCAACGTCCGAATCCAATCTTGAGGCAACTTTTACTAACACGTCTACAGATGCAACAAGTTACTCCTGGGATTTTGGTGATGGCAATGTATCTGCCGACGAAAACCCGGTTCATTCATATACTTTTAAAGGACAGTATATTGTTACTTTAACAGCTACGAGTTCTGAAGGTTCTAACGTGTTCAGCAAATAGATTTTTGTTGGTGCAGTCTCTACTCCTATTTCTGAGTTTAATTTCGATTTTAGCTCACCAACACCTCTTAGAAATGAGAGACTTATTGATTATAGTGAAGCTAATGGCGTTGCAACAGCTACAGGTGTAAATGACGATTGGTGGTCTCAAATAAAATATCTGCATAATGCTGGAATTGATTTATCTGGAGAAGATAGAGGGATTGCAGTAAAAGTTAAAGGACCGAGAACATCACAACTTACTATAAAAATTGAAAGTAATGGTCCGGAGCATAGTGTGACAGCTGATTATACAACTCCAAATTCTTGGCAAACACTTCTATTTGATTTTTCTAGTTTTAACTCTACCAACAACACCAAAATAGCTTTGTTTTTTGACATTCAAACTAATTTTGATGATACGGTTGACCCTAACCTTAACGTTTTTCAAGTTGACGACTATGTATTTGGCGAGTTTGCCTCGCTTGGGGTAAACGATTTAAAAATGAATGAAGCTACTGTGTATCCAAACCCAACAACCAATTTTTGGAATATTTCTACAAATAATATTCAGATTAATTCTGTAGATGTTTTTGATATTCTTGGAAAACGAGTGATTTCATTACAACCTAATACAATGTCAACAACAATTGACGCAACAAATTTAACACCTGGAGTCTATATCAGTAAAATCCGTACCGAATTAGGAATAGAAACTAAAAAATTAATCAAACACTAAACCAACGATTTTTTTTAATAAATATCCCTGGCTTAAAGTCTTAAGCTGGGGATTAATTTAGATTCTAAAGAACAGGAAACACTTCGTTTTTAAGCTAACAACCAAACTATAAAACAAGCATGCAAAATTTAGGTCACCCAAGAAGATGACTTTAAGCTAACAGCATGTGGACTTTTAAACATTAATAAATATGAACCACATGAAAACAAGATTCTTAAATTGTTTCAAAAAACTTAAGAGAACAAATCTGCTGACATTAGTATTTATACTATGTGTAAGCAATGGTTTGGCTCAAAACTTAGTTTCTGGAAATGTCTCTGATGAGGTGACAAAACAACCCATTCCAGGTGTGACAATACTTATCAAAGACTCCATTAAAGGAACAACTACAGATTTTGATGGAAACTTCACAATTGAAGTCTCAACAACTGATATTCTTGTAGTTTCATACTTAGGATACCTTACTCAGGAAATAGAAGTAAATGACACATTAGATTTTACACTACTGCTCCGAGAGGATACAAGTGAACTAGATGAGGTCATCGTAGTTGGTTATGGGACGAAATCTAAGCAAAAAATAATCTCAGCAGTCTCCATTGTAGATGAGGAAGCGCTTAAGGCATTACCCGTCGCTACGGTAAGTAATGGTTTAGAGGGATTGGCTTCAGGTTTATTTGTGAGGCAAACTTCTGGGGAACCAGGGTTTAGCAATTCTTCATTTGAAGTTAGAAACTTTGGTAATGCTTTGGTAATTGTTGATGGTGCCCCAGGCGATATAAACCAACTTGAAGCAAATGAAATCGAAAGTATATCCGTACTGAAAGATGCAGCAGCAGCTGCGGTTTATGGTGTGCAAGGGGGTAATGGTGTGGTTCTCATCACAACTAAAAAAGGAAGGTATGGAAAACCGCAATTAACGTATAGCAACCAATTTACATACACATCTCTAACGTCTTATCCTGATTTTCTGACCTCTGCACAATACGGCGAAGTTTTAAACGAAGGCTTTAGAAATTCTAATCAAGCTCCATTTTATACTGAGGATGAAATTGAATTATTTCGATCTGGAGCAGATCCAATTAATTATCCAAACACAGATTGGAAAAGTATGGTCATAAAAGACTGGGGCTTTCAACAACGTCACAATTTAAACCTTACAGGAGGTACAGAAAAAGTGAACTATTTTGTTTCTGCAGGTTATCTTGACCAAGGGTCGAATTACAACGCCGATGTCTTATCGTATCAACAATACAATTTGCGTTCTAATCTTAATGCAAAGGTTACAGAGAACGTGCAATTAACATTTAATCTGGCCGCTCGTAGAAAGATGAATGAAGCACCAGCCTATTCTGCCTATGATATTTTTAGAGAATTAAGTAGAGCACTTCCAACAGACTTAGCGTACTACCCTGATGGAACACCAGCTAAACCAAGTGTGAGTCCGAATCATATTGCTGAAGGAATAAAAGATTTTAACGCGGGCTATTATCGAAGAAAAAACAATAATTTCGATGCTAAACTCTCCTTAAAATGGGACATCAACCAGGTGCCTGGTTTGAGTTTAAAAACCTACGCCTCTCTTATATATGATACTTCATTTCAAAAAGATTGGGGGAAGACCTATAACCTTTACACTCTAAACAGACAAACAGGAAATTATGACATATTCCGTGCCACTCCAGAAGGGTCCTTTAGTGATACTGTACTAGAACAAGGCACCAGCTATAGCAATCAATACGTTTTACAAGAATCCATTACTTACGACAAAAAGCTTGGAGACCACAGTATTTCGGCATTGGCATTAATGGAGGTTCAAAAATCTCAAGGAGAAAATTTTAGTGGAAGACGACAAGATTTTCAGTCCACACTAATCGATCAGCTTTTTGCAGGTTCTCTAGAAAATCAAGGTGCTGATGGAGGTGAATATCGAGAAAATCGTATGGGCTTTGTAGGACGATTAAGCTACGACTATAAATCAAAATATTTCTTTGAATCTACCATAAGACATGACGGGTCTTCACGTTTTGCTCCCGGGAAAGAATGGGGGACATTTCCTTCTGTTTCACTAGGATGGAGACTGTCTAATGAAAAGTTTTTCGAGCCTTTAAAAAATACAATTTCTGACTTCAAGCTAAGAGGGTCAGTAGGAACAGCTGGGTATGACGGAACTGCTGCATACCAATGGTTAAGTGGTTTTAATTATAATTTTTTCTGGATCCCTGGTGATGCTGCGGTTCCAACTATTGATAACACTGCACTGGCAAACGTTGATCTTACATGGGAAACAAACACCACATATGATATTGGTTTTGATGCTGCATTATTTAAAAATGAGCTTACAGTATCATTTGACTACTTTTTTAGAAAACGAGAAGATGTGATTGCGAGAGCCAGCTCCAGTATTCCAAGTACATTAGGAGTTGCTGTAGCAGACCAAAACTTATATGAATTTTCGAATCAGGGTTTTGAATTTTCCTTAAACTACAAAAAGCAAATAAACGACAACCTTAAGGTTAATGCCTTATTAAACTTTTCAAAATCAAGAGAAAAGGCGGTATTTATTGACGAAGCATTTCAAGAAGATCCATTTATGAGAGATAACCTGACTGTAACAGGAGGTTATACAAACCTGAGAAGAGGTTATATTTCGGAGGGGCTTTTCCAAAATCAAGATCAAATTGATCAATGGGCAGTCCAAGACGGTAATGGAAACGCCACTTTGCAACCTGGAGATATAAGGTATAAAGATTTAAATGGTGACAACATCATTGATGTTAAAGATCAAAAAGTCTTTGGTGTAGGCGATAAACCAGCTATTAATTACTCGTTAAACCTAGGTGCTGAATACAAAAACTTTTCATTATCTGTATTATTAACAGGCGCTGCTGGTTACGATATTTATCTAGATGGTGAGGCACAAAGCCCATTGCGAAATGGATTTAACGGCTACAGTTATCAACTCGACTATTGGACACCACAAAATACTGGAGCTACCTTCCCAAGAGTATCTGATGGTGGATTTAACGACAACAACTACAAATACTCTGATTTTTGGTTAAGGAATGGAAAACATCTCAGATTCAAAAATATCAACTTGAGTTACACCCTGCCAAAATTCAAAAACAATGCAGGTTTTGAAAAAATGACGGTATTTGTAACAGGTTATAACTTATTTGTTATTAAAGATTACAAAGAAGAATTTGATCCACAAAATACTTCCTCGGTAGGCTGGTATTATCCACAAACAAAATCCATAACATTTGGTGTAAACATAACACTATAAAAAAATTACTATGAAACGTATAAATATAATTTTTGCGCTATTCGCACTCACATTCATTACTTGCGATGATGACTTTTTGAACGAACCGCCATTAGATCGTATCACTGAAAATGATGTCTGGAATGACAAAGCTCTAATGGATACATATTTCTTTAAAATTTATGACCGAATGCCTTGGGACTATTTGGAAAGTTTCTGGGATGTAGGTGGCTGTCAAAGGGATGGGATTTCTGATTTAGCTAGAGGCACCTATACTTGGACAGCATTATTAAACCAATACAGACCTGGGATTTGGGGTACCGCAAATAACACCTGGCCTCTAGATTGGTGGGGCTATGATATAATTTGGAAAATCAATTACTCTATTGAAAATTTAGAACAGATTCCCAGCTCTGTACTCACAACTGAAGAACGTAACAACCGACTCGGAGAAATGCACTTTCTAAGAGCTTACTGTTATTTTGCTTTAGTAAAACGCTACGGAGGTGTCCCAATTATTCTCGTTCCTCAAAATCCAGACACTACCCCGCAAGAAGAATTATTTCCAAGCAGAAACACTGAAAAACAGGTGTATGACCAAATTTTATCAGATGCACAATCAGCCTTTGATTTACTACCAAATAGATGGGTGACTCAAAATGGAAGAGCTTCAAAATGGGCCGCTAAATCTTTAGAATCTAGAGCCGCATTATACGCAGGGAGTATTGCAAAATACGGTACAGTTCAGCTTGATGGAGTGATAGGAATCCCTGCTTCAGCTGCAGATGCCTACTACCAAATATCTTTAAGTGCTTCACAAACTGTTATTGCTGAAGGAGGGTATTCACTCTTTAATCAATATTCTGATCCCGCAACCAATTATGCCAATTTATTTCTCGATGAAACAGATGATGAAGCCATTTTTACAAAAATTTGGATTCCATTTGAAAAAGGTCATGAGTATGATTTACATAATGTACCTTTTAGTTATCGATTAGATTGGGGAGCAAGTATGTCGCCAACAAAACAACTCGTTGACAGTTATGAAGTACTGAGCACAGGAAAGTTGCCAAATGAAGTGGGTTCTGGATATGACGAAACGAATCCATGGGAAAATCGTGACCCTCGTCTAAAGGGAACCATACTAACCAATAATGACATATTTCAAGGAGAGCCAGTAGAAATATGGTATGGCACAGAAACTGGCGGAACTATCGATACCGGAAGTGGTACTGGAATTGGTAAGGATGGACTTAATATCCACCCCGATGCCACAAAAACTGGATTTTATGTACGAAAATATTTAGAAGATGGTGATTCACCTCTTTTTGTACCACAATATTATTCAGGTCAAGATTGTCTTATTTTTAGGCTAGGGGAAACATATTTAAATGCCGCAGAAGCCGCAATGGAATTGGGAATAGAAACGTCTGCAAGAGACTATATTGAAGTAATAAGAACCCGAGCAGGCTTGCAACAAAACTTGCGTTTAGAACCATATTCAGGTACCGAATTAAGAGATCGAATTCGTAATGAAAGAAAATTAGAGCTTGCATTTGAGGATCACCGCTATTGGGATGTGAGAAGATGGCGTATTGCAACAGAAGCTTTGAGTATTCAGGTTGAGGGCGTCAGAACACTAAGACATGTTGATCTTGCTGGAAATGAAACATTTACCTATGAAACTTTTGATGCAGAGGCATTGCCAATGAATTTTGATCAACGCCATTATTACCTCCCTATAGGTCAAAACAGAATAAATAACAATTCAAACCTTATAGAAAACGTAGGGTACTAAATTCCAAATAGATAAACATATGAAACTAATTAAATTTTTAAGTTGGGCTTTTATTGTAGGAATTATTTCAATTTCTACTGGATGTGCAGACGACGTTGAAGAGGCTGTTGCAACTCCTACGAGTGAGGATGCCTTATTTACATTTGAATTTGATTCCGAAAATCCAAATATGGTACATTTTTCAGCAATACCAAATGATGCAAACTGGTACACTCATTGGGATTTCGGAGACAACTCTTCAGCTGAAGGGTATGAAGCCACTAAAATTTTCTTTGACAGTGGAGATTATGATGTGAGGTTTAGAATATTTACCGAGGGCGGTGTTGCAGAGTCATTTCAAACAGTGGTTATAAACGATGACTTTGAAGCGCCTAACCTCATTCAAAACGGAGAGTTTAACGGTAGTGATCCGTGGATTGTTTTGCCTATTTCTGACGGTGTTGATGTTTCTTTTGATAATAATGAAGCTAAATGGACAGGTGGCAGTTGGGGACAAGTAGGAATATATCAGCCCATGCAACTTTTAGCAAATAACGAATATCAAATTTCAATGGATATTAAAGGAGGTCCTTTAACAGATTCTTGGTTTGAAGTCTATGTGGGAATGGAAACACCTGTTGAGGGTCAAGACTACACCGATGGCGGAATGCGTTTAGCCCTTAATACTTGGGAAGGTTGTGGCGGAGAAGCTTTTGAGGGCGATTTTGCAGCGTACAGTTGTGTCGGTACAGGTTCAACGTTCGAATTTCCGACGGCCGGGACTGCCTATTTAGTAATTAGAGGTGGTGGAGCAAACTATGGTTCCGAAGGCGTCACAATTGACAATGTAACAGTTAGATCCCTTGATTCATTCGCACTCGCTGTTGTTGCAGATTTTGAATTTGTAGCATCTAATCTCACAACAACCTTTACAAATACATCTGCGAATGCAACAAGTTATTCATGGGATTTTGGAGATGGTTCTGGGACATCAACTGAAGAAAATCCAACTTACAGCTATACGGAGGGTGGTACTTATATGGTAACATTAACAGCCACTAATGAAGCCGGTTCGGCTGAAATTACAAAAGAAGTCACAGTAATTGATCCAGCTGCTGCACCTACCGCAGGGTTCACATTCGAAACTTCTAATCTTACTGCATTGTTTACAAACACATCTGCAAATGCGACAAGTTATTCATGGAATTTTGGAGATGGTTCTGGCACATCAACAGATGAAGACCCAGAATACACCTATACAGCAGCAGGCACTTACACGGTTACATTAACTGCAACAAATGATGCTGCAGTTTCAAACGAAATTTCGCTTGAAGTGACCGTAGAAGAACCCGTTTACACGAATCTTATTACAAATGGAGGTTTTGACGATTCAAGTGGTTGGACAATTATTAACATTGACCCTAATGATAATGGAATCGGTTCCGTAACTATCGCAGATGGCGTTGTGACGTTTGCAGAAACACAAAGTCCAAGCGAGTGGAAACACTGGGCGATTTATACCCAATTGACCTTGGATCCAGGAATATATCAATTTGACATGGACATGACCTATACCGATATTAATGACGTTTGGGGCGAAGTATATATCGGTGCTACACAGCCTGTGGAAAACACTGGAGATTACAATGGAGACCAGTATGTCCTCAAGGCGTATAATGCCTGGGATTGTGGCGATTTAAAAACCTATTCTGGACCAGCAGTTGCTGGAGGTTGTGACACAACTCAAAACCCAGGGCAATTTGAAATTACAGCTCCTGGAACGTATTATTTATTATTTAGAACTGGTGGTGGTCAATGGGGTAACGAGGGAATCGTTTTAGACAACTGGTCGGTATTGAGACAATAATTTAGAATAGTATTAGAATATTAAACCCAAAAAAATAATAATTCAATGAGAAATTATGTGCTTTTTATAAGCCTGATATTTACAGTGTCATTTGGTTGGAGTCAAGGACTACATACACAAGGAACACAAATTGTTAATTCAAATGGTGAAGAAGTTCTTTTAAGAGGGTACGGCCCTGGAGGCTGGCAAATTATGGAGGGTTATATGATGCAAACTTCTGGATTTGCTGGTTCACAACATGAGATCAAAGAGCGATTAGTTGATTTGATGGGCGAAACCAATACTGAGGTCTTTTTTGATAAATGGCGAGAAAATCATTTTACACAACGCGATGTAGATTCATTAGCAGCTTGGGGTTTCAATAGTATTCGTATTCCTATGCACTACAATCTATTTACTCTTCCAATTGAAGAGGAGGCTGTGCCTGGAGAAAACACATGGATTGAAACAGGTTTTGAATTGATAGATGATGTCTTAGAGTGGGCAGCTCCTCATGATATTTATGTGATTTTAGACATGCATGCTGCACCTGGAGGACAAGGTGCAGGCTCAGAAATTAATGATTATGATCCTTCAAAACCATCGCTCTGGGAAAGTCAAGAAAACAGGGATAAGCTTGTCGCTTTGTGGACCAGAATTGCAGACCGCTACAAAGACAACGAATGGATTGGAGGCTATGATCTCATCAATGAAACCCATTGGGATTTACCGGGCAATGCTTTATTACGAGAAGTCTTTGAAGACATTACTGTGGGGATTCGAAGTGTAGATCCCAACCATATTATATTTATTGAAGGAAATTCCTATGCCAACGATCATAGTGGATTAACACCCCCTTGGGATAACAATATGGTCTATAGTTTTCATAAATATTGGAGCACGAATAATCCCGGTGATTTGGACTGGATACTGCCTCTTAGAACACAATATAACGTACCTCTATGGATGGGAGAATCAGGAGAAAATTCCAATACATGGTTTACGGATGCAGTCTCTTTATTTGAAGACAATAACATTGGTTGGGCTTGGTGGGCCGTTCGTAAAATTGGAGATATAGACAGCCCTTACGCTATTGATATAAATCCTGGTTATCAAGATATTCTGGACTTCTGGCAAGGCAATGGAGCGCAGCCAACAGCCACAGAAGCCTTCGATAGTATGATGGAGCTCGCCGATAATCTTTTGGTTGAAAATAGCCGCTTTAGAAAAGATGTGCCCGATGCATTAATAAGACAAGTACAAACTGATGAGACAATTCCTTATCACGGCACACCGTCAGCAATTCCGGGAGTGATTCATATGTCAGATTTTGATTTAGGTAAAAATAATTTTGCATACTATGACACGGTTGTTGCTGACTATAATTTATCTACTGGAGATTTTACAGCGTGGAACAGCGGATGGTCCTATAGAAATGATGGAGTGGATATCGAAAAAAATAATGATAATGTAAATAGTAATGGATATCATGTCGGATTTGTAAACCAAGGCGAGTGGATGAAATATACAGTAAATGTTAATGAAGCAGCTGTGTACAAAGCAAAAGTCAGAGTTGCATCTCAACAAACCGGTGGGGAGTTCTTTCTGTCTATAGACGATCAGGAAGTGACTGCAACACAAGTTGTGAATTCAACAGGGGGTTGGACACAATTTTCAACTTATGAAATTAATGATATTATTCTTCCAGCAGGAGAACATGCGTTGAAGCTACACATTAACAATGATATTGCTGCAAATTATAGTAGTATTGAATTTGAAACTACAGGATCTATTGATGCTTTAGCTCTAACCGCATTAAACGGTAAGACGGGTACTGATGAAAAATCTTTAGAAATTACAATTAGTGAATCTCTTTTGGCAACATCCTTAAACGCCACTGAAGATCAATTTTTTGTTCTTATTAATGGAGAAGAAAGAGTCGTTACATCGGTTACAGCAGATCCGTTAAGAGAGCGACTGTTTATTCTTAAGCTCGAAGATTTCTTTCTTTTAGGGGACGTCATAACGGTGAGTTATACGGGGACTTCAATCCAATCCCAATCAAATAAAACTTTAAATACATTTACAGATTTAAACATCAATAACATCGCTCCATATCGTGTCGTAATTCCTGCTCTTATTCAAGTCGAAGATTATGATGTGATGGAAGGTATGGGCTTAGAAGATACAACAGATGAAGGTGGGGGTCAAAACTTAGGATATACAGATCCAGGGGATTATGCCGACTATTCTATTTTTGTTCCAGAAACAGGACTGTACGGAATTAAGTTCAGAGTAGCTGGGTTTAACCAAGGCCAAATCGGACTGTATACAGTAGGTGAAAATGATGTGGAAACTGAATTAATTGTTGTAAATACGGTTGTTACTAATGGATGGCAGATTTGGGAAACTGTTTCAGATAACGTATTTATTGAAAAAGGAGTACATAAATTAAGAATGAAAATCCTTTCAGGTGGATTTAATTTCAATTGGATGGAGTTTGATTATCCAGATAGTGATGGCGATGGCGTTCTTGATGGAAATGATGATTGCCCAAATACTCCTGAAGGTGCTATTGTAGATATTTCAGGTTGTGAAGTTTTCTTTTTACCTGCCGATAATTATGTAATATCCGCATTCAGTGAAACATGCAGATCTCAAAATAATGGGAGTATTTCATTATCAGCTGTAGCGAACTATACTTATACCGTTTCCATAAGTGGAGAAAATTACGCCGCAATGGAAATATTTACAGACGATATTAATTTCGAAAATTTATCTGCTGGATCGTATGAACTGTGTATTACATTAGAGGAGCAACCAGACTATGGACAATGTTTTACAGTCGTTGTAATCGAACCAGATGAGTTGAATGTTAATGCGAATAGAGTAGCGAATTCCTCAAGAATAAATATGACCATAAATGGAGGGGACTTGTATTATATATCCTTAAATGAAGAGACGTTTATTACTAGTGAAAGCGAAGTGGAATTAGTATTATCTAAAGGTTTAAATAAATTGAGCATAAGAACAAATAAAGAGTGCCAGGGCGTTTATGAAAAAACCTTTGTTGTAAATAGCGCACCTATTGTCTATCCTAACCCTGTTCAAAATAATACGTTATTTATCAATATTGATCTTATAGAAACATCAGCTGTTCCTGTAGAAATTTTTGATGTAACGGGTAAATTAATAGCCTCTAAAATATACTATCCAACATCCAATACTCTGGAAGTTGATGTGTCTAGCATCGCAAATGGATTTTTTGTACTAAAAATAACCACAGCAGAAAAAACGTATAATTATAAAATTATAAAGCAATGAGCAGATTAAAAAAAATACTTCCTATATACTTGTTTTTGTTAATCAGTGTTGCTTCTTGTAGTAGCGATGATAGCGGTGATGAAGGTATAAATCCTGTAGATCCGCCAACTGCAGCAACTCTTATATTTCCTGAAAACAATACAGAATGTAATGAAGGTGTAATCATTTCTGACTCCGAAACAGATGTACTCTTCCAATGGCAAGATGTGACAAATGCCAGTTCCTATATATTAAAAGTTACAAATTTAAATGATGGAACTTCTAGAACTATAAGTACACTTTCAAATGAATTTTTGCTACGGATTTTAAGAGGCACTCCCTATTCGTGGTCTGTAATCTCATTAGCAAGTGATACTACAGAAACAACAGAAAGTGTCGTTTGGAAATTTTATAATTCGGGGCTTCCTCAAGAAAGTCATCCCCCATTTCCGGCAGAAGCAATCAGTCCTCAATCTGGTGCCAGTGTCAATGAGGGTGAAGTTAGTTTACAGTGGGAAGCAACTGATATTGATAATGATATTGTGTCCTACACTGTATATCTTGATTCTGCAAATCCGCCAGTTGTTGAAGTTGGTAGTACAAGTAATACAAGTGTAAACACTACAGTAACTTCTGGGCAAGTGTACTATTGGAAAGTCGTAACAACAGATCAAATTGGGAACACATCTGATTCACAAATTTTTCAATTTGGAGTCAATTAAATCTAGACACATGAATCTAAAACAAGGTATTTATATTCTGATAGTAATAGTCTTGCTATCATGTAACAAAGAACATAAAGGAGATGTAATTCCTGTAGAAAACTTAAATGTTTGGGAAATAGATTTCCTGGATAATTTTGAAACATTCAATACGGATAATTGGCAAGACCAACGCATTTGGGTAAATAACGAAACACATTGCTATGTCCCTAATAATGAATTTGGAACTCGAGAAGTTAGTGATGGCACTTTAAAATTAAAAGTAGTGAATATTGGTAAAAAACGGAGCTGCGATAATTTCGATAAATATGGAAAACAGCACCCTGAAACGCAATATGTTGCTGGGCGAATTGCTTCAAAAAATCGGAAAGAATTTATTAAAGGAAAATGGACAGCTCGACTTAAACTAGGGAACAACGGAGAGCCAAGTATGTTTCCAGCATGGTGGATTTTAGGATCTCAAAATAATGAACCCCCGGTTCAAGAACCGAACGAAACTGTTTGTTGGCCAATGACTGGGTCTGGAGAGATTGATATTTTTGAGCATCATGGCGATCATCATAAAAATAGTTTCACAACAGGCGCTATAAAAAATCTAGGCAAATGCGATGAGGGCGATTGGTGGACTTTACGTAAAGGATTCAATGTTGATTTAAACGAATTTCATGAATACTCTGTTGAATGGGAAAAAAGTGATTTAGTGTATCGTGTTGATGATAAAGAAGTGTACCGTAATAAAGGTGAAGGAGATAACTATCCGGAAGCCATGTTTGCCATTTTAAATTATGCTAAAATTACTGATTTCCCAATGGAGGGCGAATGGGTAATGGAAGTCGATTGGGTCAAACACGAATACAAAAAATAACTTACAACAAACTATGGTCAGAATATATTACAAACTATTTATTCTTTTGCTTTTAATGACTTCTTGTAAAGACGCAAAAATCGTTAAATTAGAACCACAATACACAATTTCAAGTGTAGGAGAAAGCTATTCTAACAAAACGCTTCAAGTATATACTACCGCTAAGGATACAGAGTTGCGATTAGCCAAAACAAATGAACTGACATTCAAAGAAAAGAGCCAGCCCTTAGAAACAGGAATTGCAGTTTTTGTAAATCCAAAAAAAACATTTCAAGAATATTTAGGGATTGGAGGAGCGATAACAGATGCTTCAGCAGAGGTATTTTCAGCCTTAAGCTCCAGCAAACAAGATGAATTCCTTCAATCGTATTTTGGAAAAGATGGATTAGGATATAACATTATAAGAACCAGTATTCATAGTAGTGATTTTGGTTTAGGAAGCCATACCTATATTGACGAAGGGGATGCAGAACTAAAAACATTTTCAATTGAAAAAGACAAAGTAAAAAGAATCCCTCTCATAAAAAGAGCAATTGAATTGATCAGTGACAATTTAGTCTTTTATGCCAGTCCTTGGAGCCCACCTGCTTTTATGAAAACCAATAAAAATATGCTTAGAGGCGGAAAACTCCTTCCTGAATTTCGTCAATCTTGGGCAAATTATTATGTAAAATTTATTGAGTCATATGAAGCTGAAGGTATTCCTGTTTGGGGATTGACCATACAAAATGAGCCAATGGCAACACAACGATGGGAATCGTGTATATACACCGCCGAAGAAGAACGCGATTTTTTAAAGGGTTATTTAGGACCAGCTCTAGAAAAAGCAGGTATGAGCGATAAAAATATTATCGTATGGGACCACAATAGAGATTTGATTACGAACAGGGCAAATACTATTTTTGAAGACCCCGAAGCTTCTAAATATGCTTGGGGAATTGGGTTTCATTGGTATGAGACTTGGACAGGAGGTTTACCAAAATATGATAATTTGAAAAGTATAAATGAATCATTTCCTTCAAAAAATATGATGTTTACTGAAGGCTGTCAGGAAGGTTTTAATCCAGAAAGACTCTTCCACTGGCCCAATGCAGAGCGCTATGGGAATTCAATGATAAACGACTTCAATAGTGGCGTTGTCGGATGGACAGACTGGAATATTCTCCTTGACGAAAGAGGAGGACCAAATCATGTAAAAAATTTCTGTTTTGCCCCTATTCATGCAAATACAAATTCCGACGATTTGATATACACGCCTACTTACTACTATATCGGTCACTTTTCAAAGTTCATCGAGCCTGGCGCTGTACGTGTGAGCACAACAACAAGCATAACCACTATTGAAAGTACCTCGTTTATGAACAAAGATGGAAAGATTATAACTGTTGTTATGAATCCAACAGACAATATGATCAATTACAAATTGATCGTTGATTCAAGTGAAACTGTACTAGATATTCCGCCGCGAGCGATGCAATCAATCGTGTACTAAAAGTTAAGCGCTTTAATCCAACATCATATGAACAAAAAACTGGTCTTCATTGCTTTTGTAGTCTCCCTCGGAGGATTCCTTTTTGGGTTTGACGCAGGTATCATTTCTGGTGTGATGTCTTTCGCAGGGCCAGAGTTTGAATTGAACGAAATTCAGTCTGGCTGGGTAGTCAGCTCACCATCGTTTGCTGCCATGTTTGCAATGCTATTTTCTGGAAGATTAAGTGATGTCTTTGGACGAAAAAAACTACTTCTTTTTGTAGCATTTCTATATGCAATTTCTGCTGTGTTTTCTGCTGGCGCTAACTCTTATGAAATGCTGTATATCGCAAGAATGATTGGCGGATTGGCTTTTGGAGCTGCTTTGGTATTAGCACCAATGTATATTGCTGAGATAGCAAACGCAGAAAACAGAGGTAAATTAGTTACTATTCAACAATTAAATATTGTTTTTGGGTTTTTTGCAGCCTTTTTAAGTAATTACTTTTTCAATAAGTACAACACCCCAGAAAGTAGTTTTCTTACAGACGAAACTGTTTGGAGGTGGATGTTAGGTGTCGAACTGACCCCTGCTGTTTTATACTTCATATTCTTGTTTTTTGTTCCAAAAAGTCCACGTTGGTTATTTTTAAAAGATAGAATTTCTGAGGCAAAACACGTCTTAATAACACTTCATGGAAACGAAAGAGGCCACGCTGAGTTTGCTTCCATTGAAAAAAGCATACATGCTGATAAAGACAAATCTAATTTAAAACTTACGGATTTATTAAAGCGTTCGCTACGTTTCATATTAGTTATAGGTTTAATTATAGGCGTACTACAGCAAATTACGGGGATAAATGCTGTTTACTTCTATGCAACATCTATATTTAAACAAACAGGAATTGGTACTGATGCGGCCTTTTCATCAGGAGTGATGTTAAGTACCACATCGGTACTTTTCACTTTTGTGGCCATCTATTTAATAGATCGAATGGGAAGAAGACCCCTAATATTAATCGGCACAGCTGGTGTTGCAGTGAGTTTGCTGTTATGTGCTTATGGTTTTAATAACGCAACATACCAACTTTCCAAAGAAAAAATTGCTCAGTTTGAGTTTTCTGGTTCGGAACAGTTATTACCTTTTGCTGAAAAGGTTTATGATACTGATATCGATTTTAAGAACACCATTAAGTCTGCACTAGGCAATGCAACATATCTTAAAAATGATGGGGTCATTTTAGAAGCGTCAACTCGTATAAATGCCACTTTAGTACTCATTGGAATTTTAGGATTTATTGCCTGCTTTGCATTTTCACTAGGCCCTGTAATGTGGGTCTTACTGTCCGAGTTATACCCATTGAAATATAGAGGTCTAGCTATCGGAGTTATTGCCTTTGTAAACTCCCTTATTAGCTCTTTAGTGCAATTGATTTTTCCTTGGGAACTTTCAAACTTAGGAAACGCACTAACCTTTTTTATCTTTGGAGCAATTGCTTTGATAGGCTTCTTTGTACTCCTAAAACTATTACCAGAAACAAAAGGAAAGTCTTTAGAGGCTTTAGAAAAAGAGTTGGTAAAACAATAAAGTTATAAAAAACTCTTTAGTATTTTAAGCTTGCATTTAAAGATGAATGAATCATAACTTTCTGTAGCTTGATTATTGAGCCAGTCCCCTTAAATCTCCAAAATTCTATGGCAATACATTAAATAAATATACAATGCAGCGCGATCAAATCACTTCTAATTTGAATGCGCTCAATATTTCAGATTCGGAATATAAGGGTCTTATTGAAAATACATTTCTACATTTATAAAATTTTAAGCAAACCTATACCAACAGTGCAATTGCGCATAAAAAAAGCTGATAAGTTCGATTTTAACTTCATTTTTAATTGTACAGATTAAACCGCATCACTTTTATGCAAAGGTTTTGCGGTTCTTTTTAGACAACCAATTAAAAAACCTCTTAAAACACTTCGTTTTAGCACAATAAAATAAACTCCTCCCAAGTCTTTTCATTTTAATTAGTTGATTTTTTAGCTTAAAATTAAGATTCAAAGCGATTTATTGCTCTTATATTTGGTCTACCAATTTAACACTCATGAAAATAAATCTGTACCTTATTTGTCTAATTGGGTGTATTCTTTACATCACTACTTGTCGGTTCCAAGCGAACTCAACGCCCAAAAAAATAAATCCCGTCGTACTCAAAAAAAAAGGTAAAAAAACTGCGGAAGAAAGGCGATTATTTGTAGAAGAGCGAATGCAACATGAGTATAATCTCCAAAAAAACCCTCTCAGCGGAATTATCCCTATTCAAGAAAAGCGTATTGAACTTAACAATTCCATAGCTGCAAAGCAGAAATTAGCGCGCAGGCGCTCAATGAGCAGCAATACATATATTTCAAGAGGACCCTCAAATTATGGAGGAAGAACACGTTCTTTGGTTATAGACCTGAGTGACCCAAGTGGCAACACTATGATTGCAGGAGGAGTTAGTAGTGGAGTATTCCGAACAACTGATGGTGGTGCTAGTTGGAGTAAGGTCTCTGCTAACGATGAAATTCACAATGTATCCGCAATTGCGCAAGATCCAAGACCTGGGTTTCAAAATATTTGGTATTATGCCACTGGAGAAAGGTTGGGCAATAGCGCCTCATTGGGGTCATTTTATTTTGGTGATGGTATATGGAAATCGGAAGATGGTGGCTTAACATGGAATATAATACAACAAACCAGCTTCGATTTCACTAGTTTTGACTCAAGACTTGATCTGATATCTGCATTAGAAGTTAGCCCTATCAACGGAGATCTTTTGATTGCAGCAACTGCGCGAATCTACCGATTCGATGGTACAACACTAACTACCGAACTCAATCAAGACAATTCAAATACAACATCAGATGTATTGATTAGCAGCAGCGGGCGCGTTTACGCAGCCTTTGATGGAGGAGTAGATCAAAACGGAGTATGGACCTCTCCCACAGGAAATGGCTCATGGACAAGAATTGCTGAAAATGGGACACCAACCGATTGGTTAGCACAAGGAAGAATTGTACTTGGAGCCGCCCCATCAAATGACAATATTATTTATGCCCTTTACGTCAATGGAGCCTCAGAAAGCATAGAAGCAGATTTATGGAAATATGACTTGGATTTGGATACATGGACCAATTACTCATCAAAATTACCGGACGAACCTGACGGTGACCTTGCTGGAAATGACCCGTTTGCTGTTCAAGGAGGGTACGATTTAGTGGTTAGTGTTAAGCCCGACGATGAAAACTTTGTAACCATAGGAGGAACCAATATTTACAAAATAGAAGATATTTTAAATGATGAAACATTTACGCGCATTGGTGGCTACATCAGCAATACCAGTTATGGTTTGTACAATACCGGTGGCGTTGAGCATCACCCAGATATACATGCTTTAGTTTTTGATCCTAATAACCCTAATATATATTTTTCTGGAACAGATGGTGGTGTACATAAAACCTCTGATGTTAATGCCGAGGAAATCGCTTGGGAAAGCTTAAATAATAATTATATAACCTACCAATTTTACCATGTGGCATTAGATCCAACATCAGAAAGTAATCTTGTTATTGGAGGAACCCAAGATAACGGTACAAAATATGGAGGAACAGATGTTGGCCTTCCAGACAACACAAGTATGCAATCGTATTCAGGTGGAGATGGTGTTGCTGTTGGAATTGCACGGAGAGGCGAAAACGAAGCTATTCAAATCTATGCGGGAACTCAAAATGGGAATATGTTTACTAACCTTCCTGAGTTCAGAACAATAACCCCTGATGGGTCTGAAAGCCAATTCGTAACCTACTTTTATTTGGATCCAGATAATACAACAAATTTGTATTACGCAGGATTGTCTGAACTGTACAAAACAAATGACGCAGAAAACATAACAGCTCTTACGTGGGAAAACTTAGGCGCTTTGCCAAACGATGAGCCAATCCGGACATTTGCAACTACAAGAGGGGCTTATAATCCTCTATCAAGTTATTTGTTGATTGGTGGCGGGAACGGCGGTATTTTCAGGCTAGATGATCCACAAAACGCAACAAGTATTGACGATGCAATAAACATTACACCCTTTGGTGCAGACACCAATAACGGGGCTTATGTAAGTGGATTGGCGATTCATCCGAACGATCCAGATACCGTCTTGGTGGTTTATTCAAATTATGGTATTAATAGTATTTTTTTAACCCTAAATGCCCGTGCAGAGGAACCACTATGGTCGTTAGTGGAAAACAATCTAAATGCACATTCCATTCGCTCTGTGGCGATAGCCGAGGTTGACGGAGAGGTGATTTATTTTGTTGGTACAGCCAGGGGGCTGTATGCATCTAATGATCCACTTAATAACGATTGGGAAATTGAAGGAGTTAATGAAATTGGACTGGCCGTGGTCAGCGGATTGGTCTACAGAACGTCCGACAATAAACTTCTTGTAGGAACGCACGGAAACGGCATGTTCGAAACAACAGTTGAAGGCACTTTATCTGCCAATGAAAATAGTTTTAATCCAACGTCACTCAGTATATTTCCCAATCCTGTAGTTTCAACACTAAGCATAAAAACAGCCCCTTCTATACAAAAGATCGCCTACAGTATCATGGAGCTTTCTGGGAAACAAATTTTGAAAGGGTTAACCGAAAATAAAAGAATTGGTGTAGAAACACTCCGCCCCGGACTTTACATCCTAGGCCTAAAAATTGAAGGTAAAGAGCAATTTTTAAAGTTTATTAAAAAATAGAGAGGAAAAATAATTTATCTTTACAAGCTGTTATTTTTATATAATATAAACTGTTATGACAAAGCAATCTCTATTAGTTCTGAGTATTTTATTTATTTTAATCTCTTGTAACAACCAGCATCAACGCGATCTTCACCATGAAAAACTTGTCGGAGGTTTCGAATTATTAACAGTAGAAAGAACAGACATAGACTTCAACAATTCAATTGAAGAATCAACTTATTTCAACCATTATTACTATAGTCAGATTTATGTAGGTTCAGGAGTTGCTATCGGCGATTTGGATAATGATGGCCTTCCAGATGTGTTTTTTGGGGGTAATCAAGTTGCAGATCGGCTATACTGGAATAAGGGTAATTTTGAATTCGAAGACATTACAAAAAAATCCAGAGTTGCACTAAATTCCGGTTGGACATGGGGAGTTACCATGGCAGATGTAAATGCCGACGGCTTTTTAGATATTTATGTGAGTAGAAATGGGAATTCCGAAAATCCATCAGAAAGAAGAAACCAGCTCTATATTAACAATCAAGATTTAACTTTTACAGAATCTGCTATAAAATATGGGCTTGGAGATTTAGGATTTTCAACTCAGGCTGTATTTTTTGATATGGATAACGATGGCGACTTAGACATGTATCAAGTTAACCAGCTAGCCGATAAAAAACTGTTGCTAATTAACAAAATATCTCAAAATCAATTTAAATATTTTAAAGACCGATTGTATCGAAATGATAATGGAAAGTTTAAAGATGTTTCAAATGAGGTGGGAATCTCCAGAGATGTTGCCTATGGCTTAAGCGTAAATGCAACTGACTTTAATAATGATGGTTGGGTAGATCTATATGTGGCTAATGATTATTCTGAACCTGATTTCATGTATTACAACAACGGAGATGGAACTTTTACTAATGTTATAAATGAGAAGCTGAAGCATATTTCTCAGTACAGTATGGGATCTGATACTGGAGATATTAATAATGATGGTCTGATAGACCTCATCACCACAGATATGACTCCTGAAGATCATTACAGGTCAAAAATGAATATGGCCTCAATGAGTACCGAAAGATTTAATAAAATGGTTGAAGCAGGTGCACACTACCAATATATGACCAATACACTTCAAATAAATACGGGGTTAGGGACATTTTCAGACATAAGTAATATGACAGGAATGGCTTACACGGATTGGAGCTGGGCTAGTCTTATTGTAGACTTAAATAATGATGGGCTAAAAGATATTTTAGTTTCAAATGGAATAAAAAAAGATATAGATAATAATGACTACAGAAACAAAGTTGTAAAACAGAGCAAAAATGCTACAGCCGAAATATTATTCAAACTTAGTCAAGAAACACCTTCTCAAGCAATCTCTAATTATGCCTTTGAAAATTTGGGAGATTACAAATTCCAAAAGGTGGTAAAAGACTGGGGCTTTGATACACCAAGTTTCTCCAACGGAATGGCCTATGCAGATTTAGATAATGATGGTGATTTAGATATAATCTCCAATAATATTGATGCCCCTGCGTTTGTGTACAAAAATAATGCAACCGGAAATTTTTTGAAAATTAAACTAAAAGGAGATAAGCAGAATTTATTTGGGATTGGCGCAAAAGCAATCATTTACCACAATGGCAAAAAACAAGTTGCGGACAACAACGTTACTCGAGGTTTTCTTTCGTCGGTTGAACATAATTTATTTTTTGGCTTAGGTAAAGACACCGAGGTAGATAAAATTGAAGTTTATTGGCCAAATGGAAAGATGAATATTTTTGAAGATATTTCAGCGAACAAAGTGATTCAAGCGGATGTGTCGGATGCAGAGTTCATAACCCATAGTCAAAATGGCGCAAAGCCCCTTTTTGAAAATTTAAATCCACAGGATTTCGGACTTGACTACATTCACAAAGAAAATGAATTTGACGATTGGAAAGAACAAATTTTATTACCACACAGACTTTCTCAAAATGGACCATTTACGACCGTGGGTGATATTAACGGAGATCAATTGGATGATATCTTTTTTGGAGGTGCTAAAGGGCAATCTGGGGAATTGTACATCCAAACTAATGATGGAAAATTTATAAAAAATAAATCACAACCATGGGCCAAAGACAAAGACTCGGAAGATCTTGGGTGTTTATTTTTTGACGCAAACGGCGATGGTAAAAAAGATTTGTATGTCGCTAGCGGAGGAAATGAGTTTGATCTTGGCGATAAGGCCCTTGCCGATCGATTATACATCAACGATGGGGTTGGCAATTTCAAGAAAAGTAAAAGAGCACTCCCCGATATTAATGAAAGCACACAATGTGTAAAATCAGCAGATATTGATAAGGATGGAGACCTTGATTTATTTGTGGGTAACAGGCTTATCCCTGGAAAATATACCTTCCCTGCTTCAAGTTATCTATTAATAAATGAAAATGGAATTTTTAAAAAAGCCGATAAAGAAATAGCAGCAGGATTGCAAGACATAGGAATGGTCACAGATGCTGTATTTACTGACATCAATAATGATGGCAACACAGATTTGATGGTTGTAGGTGAATGGATGGAAATTAAGTTATTTATAAATATTGATGGTAAATTTGTAGACAGATCTTTAGATTATGGATTAAAAGATAGTCGAGGGATTTGGTGGTCCATCACCGCTGGAGATCTTGACGGTGACGGTGATGATGATTATGTCTTGGGTAATTTAGGTAAAAACAATAAGTTTAAAGCCACTGAAGAGCACCCTTTTAAGGTGTATGCCAATGATTTTGACGACAACGGTACCAATGATGTAGTATTAGCGAAATTTTATAAAGATGATTATGTCCCTGTACGTGGACGAGAGTGTACAAGTCAACAAATGCCCTATGTCGCAGAAAAATTTGGTGATTATCACAGCTTTGCTTCATCAAAATTATTAGACATTTTACCTGAAGATAAAATAGAGCAATCTGTAAAATATGAAATAAAAGGGTTTGAAAATATCGTTCTGATGAATGAAAACAACCAATTAGTTAAACAAAAACTTCCAAATGCTGCTCAAGTTTCACCCATAAAATCATCTATTATAAAAGATGTCAACAAAGATGGAATTAGTGATATAATTATTGTTGGGAATCATTATGGTGTAGAAGTAGAAACAACACGGTACGATGCTGGGCATGGAAATATTTTACTTGGCACAAAAGAAAGGAAATTTAAATCAATTCATCCTAAAATGAGTGGTTTTTATTGTCCTTTTGACAGTAGGAACTTAATAGAAATCAAAGTCAAAGGGAAAGATATGTTAATAGTTAGTAACAATAATTCCGAATTAGAATTATTTAATATTAGATAATTAAAAGTGAACTGTTGTAGTTTTGTATAAGTTGTAATATCAGCTAAATTTTATTTAAAATGCTGTAAATCAATTATTTAATTTATTTTTAAATAAAAATAATAAATATATGTATTGCTTTTGTATAGTATGATTAATTGCTGATTTGTTTCATTAACTCGTTATTTGTAAAATAAACTTTTAATTTAACGAACAATGAAAAAAATTACAATTCTACTTTCATTTTTGGCAATCACCTTAGGAAATTCTCAAACTAACTTAGAGGATTTTGAAGGTGCAGCGCCAACAGTGACTAACACTGGGTTTACTTCAACAAATGTTGTTGCAAATCCAGACTCTTCTACCGGTTCTGGAAATGAATCCGCAAACGTTTTAGAACTAATTACAAACGG